>Ga0310786_10000352_pt1 | contig 74976 bp, 75 predicted proteins | sample AusTroGonzalo_MG_FD_203881 | JGI IMG/M metagenome (GOLD analysis project Ga0310786, IMG submission 203881) | Bovine rumen microbial communities from tropical cattle in Woodstock, Queensland, Australia - Gonzalo_03 (v2) (version 2) | ecosystem: Host-associated > Mammals > Digestive system >... | reverse complement strand
ACTATAAAGTTCAAAGACATGGATAAAAATAAACGCGAAAAGTTAAAAGAATTTAGAAAAGTACAATATTATTCATTTTATGATAATAAATAAAAAAGATGAATCACTACTGATTCATCTTTTTTGTTATTTTATATTAAATACGCAAGTACTCCTGCGATAACAGAAGCTACCATGATAAATAACATAATCCAAACAATAAGTTTTCTTGTTTTTTTATTCATAATATTACCATTCCTTTATATATATAAATTTAACATATTTTTATATTCAAGACAATATAATTAATTAATGAAAAAACTAAAAACAAATAAAAAAATTAAGTTATTTATAATATTATTTATATTTGGAATAATTCTTGGATTTATATATATAAATCATTTTAATAAAAAAGAACTAATAAACATATCAAACTGTATTAAAAATAATAAATGTAATTTAATAATAACAAATAATGCGATTAATCATATAAAATTACTTTCATTTGTAACACTATTTTCATGTATTTATATTGGTGTGTTGTTTTTATTTGGGACTATTATTTCTGAAGGCTTTATATTTATATTAAGAATATTAATCTATTATAAAATAAAGCATATGAAAGGTCTTTTATATGCTTTAATATATTATTTTTTAAATAATATATTATATTTAATATTACTATTCATACTTTTTAAAAAAATAATTAACATAGTTAAACAAATATATATTTATAGAAAGAAAAAAGAAATTTCTAGATTAAATATAGTATTAGATAATGTTATAAGAAGCATATTTATAATACTTCTTATATTTGGTACCGATTTACTAATATATAACTTTTTTCCAAAGATACTAAAACTATTTGCCTTTCTTTTAAAATAAACTTATAATACATGTAGAAATAAAAAGGAAAGAAGTGCTTATATATTATGGAAAAAGTATGTGTAGGTATATCTGGTGGAGTTGATTCTGCTGTTGCAGCATATCTTTTAAAAAATAAAGGTTATGATGTAATAGGTCTTTTTATGAGAAACTGGGATCAAGAAGCCAATAATGACATTTCTGGTAATCCTAATATTGAAAATAATGTGTGTCCTCAAGAAAATGATTATAAGGATGCAGTTTTAGTATGTAAAAAATTGGGTATTCCACTTTATAGAGTAGATTTTGTAAAAGAATATTGGGACTTCGTATTTACATATTTTTTAAATGAACTTAAAAAAGGTAGAACTCCAAACCCTGACATGCTTTGTAACAAATATATTAAGTTTGATAAGTTTATTGAGGAAGCTAAAAAATATGGAGCTACTAAATTTGCAACAGGGCACTATGCAAGAACTTTAGATGGTAAGCTTTATAGAGCCCATGATTTAAATAAAGATCAATCTTATTTTTTAGCCGATGTTTCAAGTGAACAGTTAAAAGACATTATTTTTCCCCTTGAAAATATATCAAAACCTGAGGTTAGAAAAATTGCTGAAGAACAAGGACTTGTTGTAGCAAACAAAAAAGATTCAACTGGAATTTGTTTTATAGGCGAGAGAAACTATCAAAAATTTGTATCTAACTACTTAAGAAAAAATCCTGGCGATATTATTGATGTAGCAACAGGAAATAAAGTAGGGGAACATACTGGTCTTATGAATTATACTATTGGTCAAAGAAGAAATGTAGGTTTATCAGGAGACCATGAAAAACACTATGTATGCGGTAAAAATGTAGAAAAAAATATATTATATGTTGCATATGGTGATGATTCAAAATATTTGTATTCTGATAAGTGTTTAATTGAAAATGTAAATTTTATATCTGATAAAAGGCCAAAAGAATGTACTGCTAAATTCAGATATAGGGGAGAAGACCATAAAGTATATTTAGAATATCTAGATGATAATAAAATCATGGTATCTTATCCAGAAATGGTTAAATCTGTAACCCCTGGTCAAGCATGCGTTCTATATGATGGTGATGAGTGCTTAGGTTGTGGTTTTATATCTGATATATATAAAGATAATGAAAGATTATTTTATATTTAAATAATCTTTTTTCTTGTTATTTAAAAGTCAATCATATATAATAATATTCAATATTTAAAGGAATGATTATATTATGAAAAGAGGAGAAAGAGACACTCTTATACTAAATAGAAAACTATTATTGGAGCTAGAAGATTTATATACTAAATATAAATCAACTAATAATAATTCAACAAAAACTGATATATCTTATATATATAGTGAAAGACTTGGAATTGGTAAATCTCCCAATATAGATAAAAAAGCAAAATTAGAAGATATAAAAAGGGTATACAACTATATAACTACTGATGAATTTATTAATAAATATGGAAGAGAATTTACAATAGCAGATTTATATCTTACTTCAAATTTACAAGTTGAAGATTTAGTAAAAATAGAAAATGGCTTGATTAATAAAGATGAATATTTAAAATTTAAACTATTCTTAACTAAATCATTAAGTAACATATTTACATCAAATATGCATGCTTTTAACACTACCTTATCAATTAAAGCAATTTTATCTAAGTTTTATTCTCCAGCACAAAATAAAATTAATGATATGAAGAAGCAAAATTTTTCAGATTACTATAATATTAATGCATCCTTTTTAGATGTAGCTTACGCAAGCGATATAATGACTGAATTAAATGAAACATACGGACTTAAAGTAGATGATATTAGTTTTTATTTAATACTTGAATCAGTAGTAAGTAAAAATGAAAATTCATACTTTGAAGTTGCTGAAGATCATAAGGAATTACTTGATAAATACACACATGTTGCAGTAAGATGTATTCCGCAGTTAACTAGAAGAGAAATTAATAAATAATAGCAATTTATTTGCTATTGTTTTTTATTATTAAAGTCTATACACTTTACTTGACAATAAAATGTTAAGTATGATATATTTTAATTGTAAATAGATAAATAGAAAAAGGAAGTGCTTAATATGAATAAATTAAATGATTTATTACAAGAACTTGGTGTATCAAAGGTTAGACTTGCTAAATACTTAGGTGTTTCTAGGCAAATGGTATACAATTACTTAGAACTTAACGATATAAATAAATGGCCAAAAGAAAAGAAAATTCTTTTATTTAAACTTTTAGATGTAACTGATGGTGATGATGAAACTATTGGTTCTATAAATGTTACAACTGAATATTTAATGGAAGTAGAAAATAGATTAAATCAAGGTGTTAAATCTGCATCAGATTTAGATAGTTATTTTGATTTAAAAGGATTAAGTAAAGAAGAACAAAACTTAATTATTGATATAACATATCTTTTAAAAGAAAGAATGTTAGATGAAAAAAATAAAAAAGAAAATGTTGCATCAGCAACATATCTATATCACTTACTTCAATCAATAGATAATGTTCCTGAAATCAATTATTTCTTTGGATATATAAGCAAAATAACTGGTTTTATTAAACATGATGAATATAAATTTGATGAAGATAAACAATTTATCTTTGAAGGTATTTTATATTCAGCACTTAACTTATATAATACAGGCGGTGCATCTAGATCTAGAGTAGTTGAAACACATGAAAAATTTGTTCAAGAAATTGAAAGAAGAAATGAAGAAAAATTAACAAGAACTCAACAACTTAATACTTATAAAGTACAAGCTTTGAGAGAACTTGGATATGATAAAGTTACTGCTGATAATTATGAAGAAGTAATGGATAAAATAGCAGAAATAGAATCTAGATATCTATAATAAAATATAAACTGAATTACTAATAAAGTAATTCAGTTTTTTATTGCTTTCTTTTATAATATTTCATATAATAATTATTATCCTTAAAAAGAAAGAAAGAAAGAGTGAAACAAACATGGATGAGCAAATTTTTACTAATATGATAGCAAAGGCAAATAAAAATAGTGATATAGTTGATTTTTCAGAAAATTTTAAAGAATATTCATTTGGATTCGGAGAATTAGAAGAAACTAAAAAGAAAGATCCTTTATACAATAGGGGTGATATCTTACGTACGTTAAGCGAAAATGGTTTAAAATTAAGATTTTTTTCTAGTAATGTAAAAAAAGACTTTGAATGTGTTGAAACAGCCATGAGAAACAATTATTTAGCATATGAATATGCAGATGAAAGTCTTAAGTTTGATAAAAGAATTATAAACATATATTGGGAAGAATACATTAAATATCAAGGCGAACCTGTAACAAGAAATAAAAGATAATAAAAGTTATTAAAGATGAGAGTAGGACTACATTTATGAAAAAAAGTGGTAAATATAAAATAAACACAAACAGTACAGAGAAAATTGCAAACACACTAATCATTGGAGCAATTGGAGTTGGTATTGGTATTATAGGTTGTGATATTTCTGATTCTATTATCAAAAATTTAAAGACAACAAAAACAGATAAATGCAATATTATATTTGTTCATGATGGGAAAATTGAGATAATAGAAGATACTAGGGTAAAAGACTATTCCACAATTGATATGGAATATAATATTGTTGAACAAAATAGTGATTTTGCAATAATATATGTATATGGTTCAGATACAATTTTAGAAAAAACAAACGGATTTTTAGGAATAGATGTATATAAAACTGTAATTGATGATGATGCTAGAGATATTTATACAGATTATATTATTTCAAATATTACAATAAATAGTAATAATACTATATTTATTAATCAAGAAAATATAACTGGGAACGGTTATAAGCAATATAAAAATGGAATTATATATAAATCAGAGGAATTTCAAAGAAATAGAAAAAAACAATAGAAATTTAATAATTTCTATTGTTTTTTATTTATATTGATTTTCTATAAACGATTTAATATAATAATCTACATACACTTTTTTAGAGAAAGAAGGAAACTTTAATGCAACAAAATGATAATATTGAAAATAAATCTTCAGTTATTAAAAGGCTAAGAGAACGCGGAGAAGATATAAGATTTTATTCTGATGCTGTTAAACATGATATAGAATGTGTTAAAGCTGCTATGGAATACGATAAAAACATGAATCAAGATAATAAATCAGAATGGATCAAAGCTTATGATTATCTGCCTGAAGAAATGAAAAATAATCCAGAAGTAGTAGAGCACTTTGTAACACTTTATACTGCTGCTCCAAAAACTGAATTATCTATAGATGAAGAAAGAGAATGGAATAGACATATAAAAATGCAACAAAATGAGTATATATGTGATAGAGTTGCAGATGCTATGTCTCATGAGTATTACTTAGATAATATTGATATATGGAAAGAGTTATCACAAGTATCTAGTGACTTTGAAAAAACTAAGTTATTAAGAAAAATAATTGATAACATGACTGAAGAGGATTATTATCAATTTATCGAAAAAAACCCAAGTCCTACTAGAGCATTCTTTAATTGGGATTTATTAGGAGATGTTGGAATTTGGATAATTGATAACTATTTAATTGCTGGAAGACGCCCAAATGATTTAGGAGAAAATAAAACTACCAGAAAATAATGTTATAAAACAGTCTAAAGTATATCAAAAACTTGACATTTGTTCGATTATTTGATATACTTTTTTTGTATATTTAATTATGTGATCTTTCACAAGTTATCTATAATGATGGTGTTATTTATGATAATATAATTGATATTATGAATACTAAACCATATATTGAAGAAACTATAAATAAACAAATGTTTTAATTCAAAATAAAATTAATTATAAATATAATTAATCCAATCATTAAACCAATAATAAAGTATAATTTATTATTGGTTTTTATTTCGGGTAATATCTTATATATTGATATATTAATCATTAAAATAGCTACTGTTATAAGTATATAACCAATGTATGCTCCCCCTACTAAATTTTTAAAAAAAAGTAGGGGAATAGTAGCTCCTAAAGGTTCACCAATAGATGCTATAAAAGTATATATAAAAGCTTTTTTTCTTGATCTTGATGCATAATATATTGGAACTGCAATTGAAATTCCTTCAGGAATATTATGCATAATTATACTTATAGTTATTTTTAATCCCAAATTAAAATTATAATTTGTTGTAATATATGTTATTACTCCTTCTGGTATATTATGTAAAAGAAGAGCTATCATATTATATATTCCTAAATAATATAATTCCCCCTTCTCTACTAATTTTTCGCTATTTTTAGGCTTATTTTTAAGAATAATATAGAAAATAGTATAATTAATCATAATATATAATAAAATGCTTATAAATGGCTTATTTGAAAGGCTTTTAAGCGATTCTATGAATAGATCAAATATACTTACAAGAATCATTACAATAAATGCCATAGATAATGATACTATAGTTATATTTTCATTATTTTTCTTATTTTTAAAATTTATCGTAAATAACATACCACTAAGGGTTGTAAAACCTGCAATTATAGATAATATTAATCCTTTATTCATAATAATATATATTATTAGTTAAATATAAAAATAAGTATTAAAATAAAAATAAAGTAGTTTTACTACTCTATTTTCTTACTTTAACCTTTGCTTTTATGTTATCTTTATTATTATCGTTACTTAAAAATTTTTTAAGTAATTTTAGCATATTATAATCATATATTCTTGAATATTCTAATTCGCTTATGTAATTAATATTATATTCTTCCCCTACTTTGGGTTTAGTTAATTTATTTATTTTTTTCATATATATAATATATATTTAAGTCGAGATAAATATTTACAATAATTACCATATTAATAAATTAATCTTTGGAAATAATACTTATAGGAGGTAAATTATTTTATGAAAAATAGAAATGAACAAAACAGAAATCAAAGAAATAATAACAACAAACGTAATAACGAAAATAAGAATAATTCTTCAAAAAAAAATAATAATGACTGTCATTAATTATTAAAAAAAGAGAAACTAAGTATTAGTTTCTCTTTTTTATCTTACGTTTGCTTTTTCTTGACATTCTTTTTTCCAATTTTTAACAGCTATGATATAATCCCTTATAGATTTACTAGTTGGATCTTTTTGCATAATGCAATATTCATCGAAAGTATTTAAAAATTCTTCATTATACCCTTGTAATAATCTAATAACTCTAGATGGAGCGTAGTCATAATCAACTAATATATTTAAAATCATATTATAAACATATTTTACTTGTATTTCTTTTTCATTATTCATAATTTTGTTCATCTCCTTCTCTTTTTGTCTTATTTAATTAGTACAAAAAATAATTGAGACTTATTATATCACATCTATATATATTGTAAATATATATTTACAAATTAAAAAGAAACTATTTATTAGTTTCTTTTTCTTTATTTTCTCTTTTATTTATGAGACATCTTACACTGTCTGCACAATTTTTTGAACATTCATCTGTAATTGTATCTTTTGGTATAACGTTCTCCAATTTTTTATTGTTAATCATAATAACATTCGCGCCTAACTTGTCTAAAAGAAAACTATCTCTGCAAAAATCCCGTTCTTCACTTAAAGCTTGTGCTTTATAAAAGCGTTCTAACTCTTGATCAGCAACTGCACTAACATAACATTTGAAGTTTTTATATGCATTAGAATTAGCTGCAAAACTATCAATAAATCTATTAATTATTTCATCAAAATCAATATGAGTATAATTAACTGTACCTTCATCAATATCACCAAAAGTGTTTTTAATGTAATTAGAATTATTAATCATTTCACATAGCATTTTTAAGTAATGACTCATAAAATTAAATGACAATATATGCCTATTCACTGGAAAATCTTCACGTGTTTCATATAGTTGTTCATTATATAATTTTTTATAGTTTAAATAATATTTAATATATCTTTGCATTAACACAATAATATTACCTGTTGTTTCTACAATTTGATATTTTTCTTTTGCTCTGAAAGATTCAATTTTATTAGTATTGCGATTATATTTAAAATACTTATTTTTATTTTCTTTATAAAATTTATATCCATATTCACTAACCAAATTTAGAAAAGTCTCGTCTTTTCCTTCTAATATTCGAAATATATTTTCTTCATACATAACAAAAAATCTGTTATCTTCATCAAAATCTTCTTCTTCTTTCATATAATATAGTGATTTTAATAATTCATTAAATGTTTTTTCTATTTCATTACTTTGAGAAAAAATTATATTCTCCATTTTTTACACATCCTTTTTTTAGATATGTTTTTTATTATATCACATCCATATATATTGTAAATATATAACTTACTATTTATATATATATTTGATATAATGTATATGGTGGGTATTATGGAGATATTAGCAAACGAATTAAGACCGAAAAAACTAGATGATATCTTAGGACAAGAACATATCATTGGTAAAGGTAAAATAATAAATAACTTAATAAAAAATAAAAAAATGTTTTCTATGATTTTATATGGAAAACCCGGTATTGGTAAAACAAGCATTGCAAAAGTAATTGCTAATGAACTTGATCTTCCTGTTAGATTCTTAAATGCTACAGTAAACAATAAACAAGATTTTGATATTGTTATTGCTGAGGCAAAAATGGAAGGCACTTTATTATTAGTTGTAGATGAAATACACCGAATGAATAAAGACAAACAAGATATACTACTACCCCACATTGAATCAGGATTGATTATACTAATAGGTCTTACTACATCAAATCCATATCATAAAATAAATCCTGCAATCAGAAGTAGATGTCAAATATTTGAACTTAAAAGTTTAACTACTAAAGATATAATTAAAGGGTTAAACAAAGCAGTTGATACTTTAAAAGGTATTAAAATAACTGATAAAGAATTAAAATATATTGCTGCGCTATCAAATGGAGATATTAGAAGTGCTTATAATATTTTAGAAATGGCTTACTACTCTACTTCAAATCATGAAATAACTGAAGATTTAATTAAAAAAATTAATTCTAAACCTGTATTTTTTCATGATAAAAATGAAACAGGACATTATGATTTACTTAGTGCATTTCAAAAATCAATTAGAGGATCAGATCCAGATGCCGCTATTCACTATTTATCTAGATTACTATTTGTTGGGGATTTAGATAGTATATATAGAAGATTATCAGTGATTGTATATGAAGATATTGGACTTGCTAATCCTTCGATGGGTCCTAAACTACATGCTGCTATAGAAGCATCAGAACTTGTTGGAATGCCTGAGGCTGTTATAATTCTTGGTGAAGTAGTAATAGAAATGGCATTATCTCCAAAATCAAATTCGGCATCATCTGCTGCTCTTGTTGCTTATAGTGATGTAGAAAATGGGGTTACTGGTGATATTCCAGAAAATATAAGAATTGATACGAAAACATATAAGTATCCTCATGATTATCCTAAAGCATGGGTTAAACAAAACTATATGCCTGAAAATCTAAAACAAAGAAAATATTATGAACCAAAGTTTAATAAACATGAAGCTAGTTTATATAAGTTATATAAAGAAATGAAAGGTGAAGATGAATAATGAAAATAGCTATGTTAGGTACTGGAGCATACTCTATTGCTCTATCATTTATGCTTTCTAAAAAGAAAGAAAATAATATTGTTTTATGGACTGAAAATGAAAACAATGTAAAAGAATTTAATGAAACACATATGCTTTCTAATATATTTGAAAATACTAAAATTCCTGAGAATGTTAGTATTACAAATAATTATGAAGAATGCATTAAAGATGCTGGTTTAATATTTATTGCTTGTGCTGCTAAATTCATTGATGATATTTGTGGAAACATTAAACCATATTATGATAAAAATACTCCTATTTGCATTGCATCTAAAGGTATAGAAGAAACAACAGGATCATTTTTATCAGATATAGTTAAAAATGTTTTGCAAACAGAAAATATAGCAGTTTTATCAGGCCCTACATTTGCAATTGATATGGTAAACAATGATCCAATAGCTCTAGCACTTGCAGGAACTAATCAAAAAACAATTGATATTATTAAAGAAAACTTATCTAATGATACATTAAAATTAAGAGAATGTAATGATTTAATAGGTATTCAAATATGTGGATCTATTAAAAACGTTATTGCAATAGCATCAGGTATGGTAAAAGGCCTTGGTTATACTGAATCTACTCTAGCCTTCTTAATTAATGAATCACTCCATGATATTAAATATCTAATTGATGAATTAGGTGGAAATAAAAAAACAGTTCTATCGTTTGCAGGTGTTGGAGATTTGTTACTTACTTGTACATCAACTAAATCAAGAAACTACTCTTTTGGTTATACAGTAGGTTCCACAAAAGATCCAGTTAAGATTAAAGAATTCTTAGAAACTCATACAGTTGAAGGTTATTATACATTATCATCTATATATAAATTAGTTAGAACAAATAATATTGATCTACCAATCATAAATCTAATATATGATATTATTATGAACGGTAAGGATCCAAATTCATTACCAAAATTCTTAATAGAAAAAAAATAGGAATAATTATATTCCTATTTTTTTCTACTTCTTTCAGATGTATTTGCAGGTAGTTTTGGACAACCTAATTCGTACCATGCATTTTCAACTTCAAAATATTTATCATATAAACAATCAATAATAACTTCACCGTTTATTGCGCTTACTGCACCATACTTACCATCTTTAACAACGAATAATACTCCTTGATCAGCTTTTAAGAATATCACTCTGTCATATTTATTTAATACTTGTTTTTCAACATTTTTTTCTTCATCTGATTGATTGATTTCTAAATTTGAAATATCACAATATTTTTTTTCTTCCCTTTGTTGTTCTCTGAAACGTTCTTCCATTAATGATGCTAAACCATAAAGCGTTTCATTTTCTGAGTCAAAGTCAATTGTGTTTGTTGCAGAAAGTACAAACATTTCATAATTATCTGGATTTTTTTTCAAACCATCAATTATTCTTTTTGCAGCGCCTTCACCATTATCTCTATCGTATAATCTTTCATCAAATGAATCTTTAGATAAATCAACTTTTAATACCCTACCATATAAATAGTCAAAAAAAGTTGTTTTTTCTAAAATTTCTACCGCTTCTTCATATGGCAATTTATAATATCCTCTTTCATCAAATACACCATATCCAAGTTGTTTTGAATTATTATATAAAGCAACTAATACTTTAGCTTTATCTAATTTTTTAATATCTATCATGTATATCTTTCCCCCTTTTCAAATATACATTTAAATTATACCAAAATATCGAACAAATGTCAAGTTATTTAAAATAAAAGGATTTATTAATTCTTAATAAATCCATAAGTCATAACGAAAAATACCGTTAATTTAAGCATAAATTGTATCATACATATAACCCCCTCATATGTATAAGAAGATTATATCAAAATATCGAACAAATGTCAAGTTATTTAAAAGCATACCTATCATAAGGTATGCTTTTTTAATCTACATCATTTCTCGATAATATTCTTGCAGGTTCTTTTCTAATAAGCATAAAAACCGGTATTAAAGAAGATATAATATTAAATATATATACAAATATAATTGATATTAATACTACATTAAAATTAATAACAAATGAGTATTTAAAAGCACTTAAATGGCTCATTTTTCCAAGTATATAAGATGTAAGGATAATTCCTGATAGACTTGCAATGGTTGTTATCGCAAACACTTCGCCAATAAACATCTTATATATATCGGCTTTTTTGACACCTATAGCACGGTATATACCTACTTCTTTTATTTTTGATAAAAAGCTAGATCTTGATATCAAATAACTTTCAATTAAGGAAATACTTATTATTACAATAGCAACAATTTTAGATGTATCCACACTTTCTTTTTTTGAATCTTTATATACTTTTTTATCTAAATCATAAGTATTTTCAATTTTTAAGTTGTTGTTATTAAATTCTTCTATAACACTTTTTTTATTTATACCACTAGCATAAACTAAAATATTATTAGTGTTTTTTAAATAGTTATAAATATATGTATTATTGTTTGTAATAAAAATAGATATATCTTTGCTTGTTTCATAATAGCCAACTACTTTAACTTTTTTCTTATTAATCTTATATGATATGTTTTTCTTTAAAGGATAATCATATCTATTTCGATAATTAACGATTATTTCATAATCGTTATTTGGTATTCTACCCCTTACAATTTTAATATCATCTTTACAAGTATCATAATTTATAAAAATTGGATTTTCTTCATCAACATAATTTAAATTAATAAATCCTTCTTTATTATAGTTATTTAATATTACAAGAGGTATTATATCATCTTTATCTACATATATTGAATAATCGTTTTTATTTGATATACCAACTATCGTATAATTATCAAATAGTGGCATATTTAATTGGTAACCTAATATATCTTTAACTTTTGTTAAACCTTGATTCTCAAAAGCATCAATATTATCAAAATTCCTTTTAACTGTTAAAATATCTAAAACAACTTCATTTTTATTTTGAGGAAGTCTACCATATAATATATCTTTGTTTTTTAGTTCATCTATTGGAACAAGAGCTCCAGATAATTTTATTTCTTGATCCATAAATTGATATAAATCTTGGTTAATAAAATTCATAGAGATTTCAACATCACATGGAATATAAATATAATCAGAATTAATGTTTTTTATTGAGTTATATTTTTTTACTTTATTTTTGCCACTTGTTACTTCATAGTAATTCTTTGAATTACTAATAAATTCTTCATCAAGTGTTCTTATTGATGCAGTATAACTTGAGACAGCATATAAAACAAAACCAGAAGAAATAAAGAAACCAACCAATAGTATTTTCTTAAAGAAACTATAATTAAATACTTTTTGAAAACCCCTTTTAAAAATCGTAAATATATTAAATATACTTGAATATTTTTTTTGATTAATTCTATCTAAATTAAAAGAATTATTATTTAGATCTTCTTTATTAATCTTTTTATAAGAATCATCAATAAATTCTATTTTTGAATTATCATCAATAACCTCAGTTAAATTATTTTCATAAGCTTTAATATAATAATTACCATTTTTTACTACGATATCTAATCTTATTTTTGAATTATCGTTTGAATATATATTAATATTTGAATTCTTTTCTATTGATTCTTTATATTTAAAATCTTTTAAATAGAATTTATTTTCTATTTGATAATCTAAATCATCTGGATGTTCGTTTCCATAATCTTTTTTAATAATTCCATCATTAAATTCAATTATTCTATTTGCGTAGAATTTAGCTAAATTTTGTTCATGAGTTACTAAAATAACTAGTTTTTCTTTTGATATTTGTGAAATTATATTCATAACTTCTATTGTGTTTTTACTATCAAGATTTCCAGTTGGTTCATCCGCCAAAATAATATCTGGATCTTTAACTATGGCGCGTGCAATGCCTACTCTTTGTCTTTCACCACCAGAAAGCATTGCGCATGGTCTATATTTATATCTAAGTAAATCTAGTTTTTCTAAAGCATATTCAACTTTCTCTTTAATTACTTTTTTATTTTTAACGCCTATTAATTTAAGCGATAAAGCGACATTGTCAAATACACTTTCTTCATCAATTAATTTATAATCTTGAAATATATAACCTATTTTTAATGTCCTTAATTTATCTCTTTTTCTTGATATATGTTTTGATACCTTTTCATCATATATATAAATATCACCTTTTGATTGTTTATCAAGAAGACCAAGTAAATTAAGCATTGTAGTTTTACCAGAACCAGAAGGTCCTAAGAAGGCAACTAAACCCTTTTTTTCAAAACTTACAGATACATCATTAATTACATGTAGTTCATTTGATCTATGTCTATTAAAATATTTATGTAATTTTTTAATTGTAATCATTAGTTAATCCTCCTCCTTATATGATGATTGTGCCGTTTTTCTAAAGATATCCTTAGAGAATTTTAAACTAATAACATATGACATGCCAGTAATTATTAAATAAATAAGAATAATTTCAAATAAGCCCATATAGTCAACTAAATTTTTAAATAATTTATATTTAATAATGTTTGCTTTAGCAAGCATTAAAACAATAATAAATATAACATAGGAGATATTTGCAAAAGTTAAAAGTTCAATACTTAAAAGGTTCTTACAAACTCTTTTAGTAGAACCTAACATTCTTATGGTTGAAAAATAGATTCTTCGAGATTTTAAGATTAACTTAGTTACAAAATAGCAAATGAAGAATAGTACTACTATTAATATAATAGTAACAATTGTTTTAACTATCTGGACAACTTCAACTGATGTTGGAGTTATTAAATGATCACTTACAACAAAAGAGTTATAGCCTTTACTATTAATAATCCTTGTTGTTTCGTTAGATAACCTCGGGTTATCAAGCCTTACTGATATTTGAAAAACTCCTTTATCATATAATTTCTTATAATCATTTTCACTTACAAACACTTTACCTTCAACATCAAAATAGTATTTAGTTTTATAATATTTCTTATAGTTTTTCTTGTTATATGTACCTACTACTTTTAACGATGCAGATTCGTTATATCTTTTGTTATCTACTTTAATAGTTATGTTTTTACCCTTACATCTGTCTTTTTTACATAGATAGTTATGTTCACTAGATACAACTATAGTTCCATCTTTAACAGCTTTACTTGGAGTTATATTATATTCATAACTATATGGTTCAATATCAAAATATACTTTATTAAATTTGATTTTTGTTTTTGAATATTTTCTATTTGCAGAAATAGAAATTTCTTTTAATAAATCATCACTGATATATATATTTGAAGTACCATAATCATTTATGAAACCATCATTATATTTTATCCCCGTAATTTTATATTTTTTAGAATTTACTTTTGAACCAAGCATTTGATCATATACAATATAATCTTTATTTAAAACTTTTTCTAGTTCATTTGTAATATAGTAATTATCTCTATAGGTTTCAATTATAATACCATTTTCATCAGTAGGCATTGATCCAATATCCGGTTTTCTACTAAGTGATGATATTGGTTTTAAGTTTCCATCAAACCATATATCATAGTTATCTGTAACAGAAAATATATTTTCAACTACAACATCATTTTTATCAATTGATTTTATATTATCTATTTTTTCAATTAATGAATAATCATCATCAGTAAAAGCAGTGTCATCTTTTTTAGTAACAATTACCCTATCAATATTTAAATCTTGAAAAAACATATTGTTTCCACTTTTTTTAGCCAAGTATTCATCACTTTTAAATGAAGAATATTCTATTGATATAGCAAAATTAATAAATAAAAATATAAATAATAATAAAACAAATTTAACTTTAATATTAAAGACATTTCTTATACCAAGTCTGATTTTATTTAAAAATTTTAGATTCTTATAATCTGATTCTTTTACAATATTTATACTGTTTATTTTTTTTATTACTTTATTTTCAACTATTTTTCCATCACTCATAGTTATCTTTCGTGTAACATATTTTTCAATTTGATCATAATTATGAGTAACAACAATAACTAGTTTTTCTTTAGATATATTACTTAATAGTTCCAAAACTTCTTTTGCGGATTCACTATCTAGGTTACCTGTTGGTTCATCTGCAATAATTACTGGTGTATCTTTTGCTAATGCTCTTGCAATAGCAACTCTTTGTTTTTGGCCACCAGAAAGCTTAGAAACCTTTGTATTTCTAAATTTATATAAACCTACTTTTTTTATTAATGTAATAATGTCACTTTTAACATTTCTCTTTTGTGCACCATTAAGTAATAGCACAAGTTCGATATTTTGGTAAACAGTATAACTATTTACTAAATTGAAAGATTGAAATATGTTACCGATATATTTTCTTCGATAATCTTCAAAGTCTTTTTCAGTATAATGGCTAGTTTCCTTACCATTAATGAACATTTCCCCTTCTTCATAAGAATCAAGTCCACTAATAACATTTAAAAGGGTTGATTTACCGGAACCACTTTCTCCAGTTATGGCAACAAACTCTCCGTTATTTAGTTCTAAATTTACTTTACTAAAGCCAGATGCAACTACACCTTTACTATAGTAAAATTTAGAAACATTTTTTAAATTTATTAAGCTCATTATTTATGAATTTCCTTTCGAATTATGTAACTAGATATTATTATTCCAGCACTTGCAGGAACAAACATCATAGATCCTGGTGTTCTATCTCCAGTTTTAACAGGTAGTTCTTTAGACCATAGAACAATGGTTTTATCTTTTAGTTTATTATCCTTTACTAATTTTCTTAATACTTTTCCTAGTGGATCATTATAAGTTTTATTTAAAGTGGTGATAGTAAGTAATTCAGGATTAAATCTGTTGCCTGTTCCAAGTGATGTAATAATATTTTTATTATGATTTTGTGCATACCTTATTAATTCTAGTTTAACTGTAACTGTATCACATGCATCAATTATGTAATCAAAATCAATGTTTTCTAAAATTTCACAGATATTTTCTTTTGTTAAAAAAATATCAATTGCTTTAATGTCTAAATCGCTTCTTATATCAAGCATTCTTGATTTTGCCTCTTCAACCTTACTTTTATTTATATTACTTTTTAAAGCAATAATTTGTCGATTTAGGTTTGACTCATCAATTTTATCAAAATCAATGATAGTAACATGATTTACTCCTGATCTTACTAAAGATTCAAGAGCATAACCACCTACTCCGCCTACTCCAATAATTAATACTTTTAAGTTATTAATTATTTTTAATTCTTCACTACTTATAATTTTTAATGTTCTATCGTCCATCATAATTTTCTCCATAATAAAACCTAGTAAATAGTTTGCATTGATAAAATCCCGCTCTCGCGAGGTGGGCATCACATGAACATAATTAGGATCCCTAAATTAATAGGTCTTCAACACATATATTCAATTAGATTCCCGTATTATTTATCATAGTCGGTTTTATATTAACAAACCATCATACTAGGTACTTTAATTATAGCAAAGTTATATTTTAATAACAACTATAAATATTTTTATTTACATCTATTGATAAATTAAATACTTCTACCACCAAGATTTAGGAAATCATCATTAAGTAAGTCTGCTATCTTGCTGTTTATTGATACATTAGATATAAACCTAATTATTCCTTCAATAGCCTTTTTTTCTCCAGCTTTACTTATAATGTTTTTTAAACATAATAATTCATTACTTAAATTATATGATTCCATTATTCCATAAAGTGTAGCAAGAATAACTGCACAAGATTTTTTATCATCATTATTATATTGATCAATGGCTTGTTTTAAATTATCATATAACATAATAGAAGTTGGTAAATCACTATTTGCATAGATAAGTCTCATTAGTTCATATGAACTAGTATATGGATTATCTACTTTCTCAATATTATAAGAAAATCTTTTCTTTCGATCTTCAAATACTTGACTGTATGCTCCTTTTTTACAAATAGATACTTTTCTTGATTCCAACTCTTCTAGTAAACTATTTATTTTTTCTTCATCTATTTTAAAATTAAACTTTAATTCATTAACATATGTATTAATTAAAATGTAATAATAGATAAAATCTTCTATAGTAGAAACATACTCAAGTCTGCTTTTAAGATTTTCTAAGTATTCTGGATCAAAAGGTATTAAAGTAGAACTATTATAGTCATCTTTATTTCTTGTAATTCTAAACATTGAATATTTGAATTCTTTAACGTCTTGTAAATCTTTATAATGATAGTTCATAGATTTTTTAAATGTATCAAAATAAAAATCCCAATCTGAAGTTATTTTAGAATATTTTTCATCGGTTTTTAATCTATCATGTTCTCTTTTAATAAAATATATAAAATTTCTTATTTCTTCATGTTTTTTTAGTGTGGAAGTATTAACAAATCTAAAAATACTATCGCATAACGAAATATACGGAATGTATTTATCTATTCTTTTAGAATCAATGGTTGTACCATAAACTAAAAGATCTATTATTCCACTTTTTGTTATTGCAATATTCTTTTTAAAATTTCCTTGAGATATTGTAAGTACCTCTTCTATTATTTTAGTCATACTAATACTTCCTTTTTATATAACTATATATTATCTTAATTTATTTCTAAGGAGTCTTTGATATTCGCATGGATTATCAATAGGCATACCATAAATAAGTCTATCTATAAATTGATATTTCATTGATACATTTGAAAGTGTATTCATATATTCATTATTCTTCTTATCGTACCAATCAAAATATGACAGAAAATTATTTCCTTCAATATTATCATAATATTTGAAAAATTGTTCTAATGGATATGTTAGATTTCTATTTTTGATAAAATATCCATCAAGTAATTCATCTTTATTTACTATAAAAAATTGAGTAAATACTTCTTCATTTGTTATTAATTGTCTATACATATTAACTGCATCAAAATATGCTTTAACATTAATATATCTATTAACAGGATATGTTGCTGGAACAATTCTAATTTGATGATAATTTTCATCTAAATCTTCACTAACTTCAGGAATTAAGAATTTTTTGGCTTTATTTGTAGTTTTTCTTAATTCTTCAGCAATAGCAGATGCATTCTTACCAGTCAAATAATCCTCTTGTCTATGTTTAATACTAGCTAGTGTTTGATCAGGATATGTTAAAAGATTCATTCTTTCAACATATACCTTATTTACTGATGATAGTATTTCTTTAAGTAATACTAAAGCGTTAAATTGATATGCATTTTCAATTTCTTTGTTTGTGGAATTTTCATGAATTCCTATGTATTTATGTGATAAGATTTCTAAATTTACATAAAAAGTATTTTCACCACGATATGAATCATATTCAAATGCATTATCATTATCATCACCCATACCAGTTTCATAAGCATATTCAAAATTTACTTCAATTTCACCTAAACCTCTTTCATTTAATAGAAGTTTAAATAAAGTTTCTATATCATTTTTATATGTTTCTACTGATAAATATTTAGTACATGGATTAATCAATTTTCTTAATATTCTTTCTTTGCTATCCATCATAATAAACCCTCTTTTCAAGTAGATAATATGATACTTTAAAAGCCATAAAATGTCAATTAAAAAGAACCTTTTTAAAAGGTTCTATTTAGCTTTCCAAACATTTGTAATATCACAAGATGATGAGTGTGGAGATGGATTTGGCATTTCCATTTTTATAATCATTGGTATCTTAAATGCGGATCCGAATGCAACACAGTTACCAGGTTGCAATATCTTTTGTTTTTCAATTACATCAGCTGATATATTAGGAAGCATTTCTTCAATATATTTTATATCTTTAGGGTGTGTCATCTTAAAAATAAAGAAGTTTGAACACTGCGCAATAACCGTATCAGATATTTCAACAGGTCTTTGACTTATAATATCTAAAATGACACCATACTTACGTCCTTCTTTAGCTATTCTATCAAAGATATTATAACCAATTAAGAATGTATCATTATCTTTTTGAATATATCTATGAGCTTCTTCTAAGAATAAATGGAATGGTATCTTTCCTCTATTTTGACTACCCTTAGAAAACTCAAATAATAATCTAGATATTATCTTAACAATTACTTTAGCATGAGTATCATCAATATCCTCTAAGTTGATATTAATAATTTGACTCTTTCGATTATTTTTGGCTACTAAACTAGTAATATATTCACCTACTGATTTATATTCAGGTGCTTCAAATATTTTCTTTAAAGTACTAGCAATTATAGCGTTAATTCTTACCTTTAAAATAATAGCATCAGAATATAAGTTTGTATTATTTTGGAAACCTTCAGATATTAAAGTAAATTCTAATGCTTTGGCAAAATCATCTATTGTATATACAACATTTTTAGGTTCTTCTAAATTTTCTATATCTTCAGATATGTGTTTTAATATATAATCTGTTATTAAAACACTTTCACCAAAATTACCATTTGAATCTATTTCAAAACATTCACTAAATGTTCTTGTATAACCAAGACCAGGAATAACAGAATTAAAATTAAACTCAGGAGTATGACATACTTCTATAATCTTTGATACATCGTTTTTCTTACTTGATATAGTTTGATTTGAAAATAAAACAGCAAGTAAAGCTTTGGCAATCAAGTGATTTTTATATTTTACTGATTCTTCACTTTGAAGTGCAAATATACGACATAGCTTAATCGTTCTTTCTATAATTGGAAGTTGACTATGAGTTGATGCTTGTAAAAGAAGTGCTATATCATCTAAATTAAGTAAATGAAATGGTATTCTTAAATCATAATCAGTTTCATCGGATTTATTTGTCGTAATAAATTTATAATTATAATTTGGATTAAGTTCACTTAGATTATTAAAAGCATTTTTATATTCACCATATGCATCAAAAATAAATAAATTTGCATTAAATGAAAGCAAACTACGATTTGTAAATATATTTTGAACTATTCTAGCAACACCACATGATTTACCAGAACCAGAGTTACCAAATATTGCTAAGTGATTAGAAAATAAATCGTTGACTTTTGGATATATCACGAAGTCTTTATAAACTGCATTTTTTCCAAGGGGAAAAGTACTTTCACTATCTGATCCAACTAATTCCTTAATTTCGTCTTCATTAATAATTCTAACTGCAGATGTTAATACAGGTTTTCTTAAAACACCATTAACATATTTACCATTAATAAACTCACCTAAAAATCTAACCTTGATTAATTCTTGGTTAAATTCTGTTACCTCACCTAAGATTTTTTGATCATTAGACTCAAATATAACATGCATGTTCATTAAATTGCTTTGAGCATCAATGTTACCCTCGGCTTTATTTTCAATATGTGCAATATTATCATTAATATAAAGTATTTTTCCAAACATCTATATCAACACCCTTTATCATATAGTAAAATTATACCACATTATACTTTTTATACAAATAAAAAATAGAAGATATTTTTATATCTTCTATTCTGTTCTAAGCGCTATTACTGCATCTTTCTTGCTTGCTAATTTAGCTGGAATAAATCCACCTAATAAAGTAAGTGATACACTTATAATTAATAGTATTAATTCATGCGAAATTTTAAGTGTAGCAACATTTTCAAGATCAGTTAAGTTTTTAATTACAGCACTAATTGGAATACATAGGATATTGGCAATAATTAAACCTATTAATCCAGATGCCATACCAATAATGAACGTTTCTGCATTAAATACACGTGTAATATCTTTCTTCCTTGCTCCAAGAGCTTTTAAAATACCAATTTCCTTAGTTCTTTCAAGTACACTTATATACATAATAATACCAATCATTATGCTTGATACTACTAAACTTATTGAAGAAAATGCTATTAAAACAATTGTAATTCCATCCATAATACTACTAGATAATGAAGAAATTGATGCAGCCATATCTGTATAAATTATTTTGTCTTCTTCTTTTTTACCTTTATTATAATCATCTAAATGTTTAAGTATTTTATCTTTTGATTTAAAATCTTTTGGATAAAGTTGAATTATGTATGGAGCTGTAGTACCACCAACATATGAAAGAACATTATCTTTTGCTAGTTCTCCTTCAGCAGTTTCCATATCAAATTTTTCACCAGTAATTACGTTGTAGTTACTTTTTTCTTGAGCTTTAACGATTTCTGAGTTTTTATTTTTTTCTAAAACATAATCGATTAATGATTCTTTATATGTAATTCCATTACCAGAGTATTGAGCAAATTTAGAACCTTCCTTACCTCTTATAATACCTACAATTTTTAGTTTAATATTATTCTTACTATTATATAAGGATTCAAAATCTTGAGCAGGGGCAAACTGTGCTCCATAGTTTGTATAAAAATCATTATCCAAAACGATTTGAAATTCTTGATTTAACATATCATCAAATGATATTTCTTTTTTAGTGTCAAAACCAAATAATTTAAAGAAGTTTTCATCCATACCATTATTAATATCAATTAGAAGTAATAATTCATTATAATTTTCAGGTTCTCTACCATATATTAATTCAAAGTTGTCTTCAATAACTTGACCCTTAGTCCCATCAAAGTTTTCAGGTAGTGGGAATAATACTGGGGCATTTAGATTTTGTTGTAATAATTCTACTTTACCTGTTGATACATTTTTATGTAATAAGTTCATATTAAGCATTCTCATGTAGCTTACTCCACCTATTAAATCTTGATCAACTTCTTCTAAATAATTAATATAATCTAAATCAACTTTATTTGTATGCATTATACTTGTTTGATCTTTTATAGCATGAATCTTTTTACTTTTAGAATATGATTTATCTGTTACTTTCATCTGATCCATAATACTAGATGTAGTATCGTCATCCATTACAGCAACTTGTTGTGAAATTATAATTGGCATTTGTGATAATGTATCTTTTTCGAATTTATCTATTTGAATTTTAAAGCCATTTGAAAGAGCTAGTATTAATGCAATACCAATAATACCAATACTAGATGCAAATGCTGTTAAGAATGTTCTACCCTTTTTAGTCCTTATATTATTAAACGAAAGTTTTAAAGCATTAACGAAACTCATTTTAGTTTTCTTTATGTTAAACACTTCATCTTTCTTTTCATCTTTTTTGATTGGATTAGAATCAGAAATTAACTCACCATCTTTAAGTTCAATTATTCGTGATGAATACTCTTTTGCTAATTCAGGATTATGAGTAACCATAATAACTAATTTATCTTGAGCTATTTCTTTAATTAGTTTCATAATTTGAACACTAGTTTTTGAGTCAAGTGCTCCAGTTGGTTCATCAGCTAATATTATTTCTGGATCATTTGCTAGTGCTCTTGCAATAGCAACTCTTTGCATTTGACCACCAGATAATTGATTTGGTCTTTTATGTGCATGATCTTTTAAACCTACTTTTGCAAGAAGCTCTTTAGCTTTTCTATGGGCATATCTTTTTGATTTACCGCTCAAAACTAATCCCATTTCAACGTTAGATAAAACTGATATATGAGTTATAAGATTATAACTTTGAAATATAAATCCAATACAATTATTTCTATATGCATCCCATTCTTTATTTTTAAATTTCTTTGTAGATTTATTATTGATTATTAAATCTCCCGAGTCATATCTATCAAGTCCACCAATAATATTTAAAAGTGTAGTTTTACCAGAACCAGAAGCTCCTAATATAGAAACAAATTCTTTTTCTCTAAAATCTATTGATACGCCTTTTAAAGCATCTTGCTTGAAATCTCCAGTTTTATAACTCTTTTTTATTTTAACTACTTTTAACATCTTTTCTTCAACTCCTTAAAAATATTACCTTATAATATATATAAAAGTCAATTAAAATTAATGCTAGATTTACGTGCATTACAAGTGAAATAATACATAAAAAATCAGTTGCGGGCTACCAAGTATACTTGGAAATTACGCAACTGTTTTTAACTTTTATAATTAAGTTTAAATGCCTGAGTTTTTTCTGTTATCTTTAAGTGTTCTTACAGGACCGTTAAAATAATCATCAACTGTAGAGCCACTAATAACTAACCCATCACCAAATGTTATAGGGTTTTTGCCTTTTGTAGATACGCAATTTAAGAATCTTCCCATTTCATCTAATGTTTTGTTATCTACCATTTGGTACTGTGATTCTAAATATGATGAGATTAATTTTTCAACATAAGAACTATTTAAATTAACTGGGCTCTGATCTTTACTACCAGTTTTATATTTATCATAAATTTTACTATAACATTCAATACCTTTTATGCAATCAAGAATTCTGACTTTGTATTTCGTTTTATCTTGAACATTAAATTTTAGTTTATATCTAACAGGACTACCACTTAATGCATCTAACATTGAATCTTCTAAAGTATGATTAGTAAACATTAAATCAGTTAGTACCTTGTTATTATTCTTTTGAACTTTTTTATCTGAAGATACTTCAAAACTTCTTAACTGAGACGCCTGCAAAATACATACAATAGATTTTTGATCATTTTCTGTCATATTAATTACGCTATCTATTGTGAACTCATCAAATCTGTCAGGTACAACGTAATACTCTCTTTCTTCATCATCCATTTCTTCAAGTTGTTCATTTACTATTAAATTATAATTTAACTCAGCTGAAATTAGTCTATCAATATATGACACTAAAGCAAGTATTCGAGCAAGCTTAATATCTTTTTGAATTGGATAAAATCTTTTATGAATGTATGAATCTATGTATGAAAAGTTTTGGATGTTTTTTAAATCATTTTCATTAAACTTGATGTCAAAATTTCGTTTAATATATTCTGGTAGCATTTTTATAAGGTCAGGGTTTTCCATTGCAAGAACATACTCTTCTCTTATTTTTTGAGGCATGTTATCACTTACTAATTTAGAAATAGCATTTTGATTTTGTTCTTGAGTGTAGATCGATTTATTCTTTTTGGTATCAATATTATTAAGTACTATTAAAAGCTGTTTATAATCACTATAAAGATTAGTGTATGTTTCATACAGTGCATCAAATAATTGATCTAATTCTTGTTTAACATCTTCATATGTTAGTACATTTTTAAAATCTCTGACCATAATACCACCCTACTTAACAAAATTATATATTATTTTTTTACCAAATAAAAGAGAAAAATACTATTTACTTATGTATTAAAAATAATTATAATATATTGTACCCAAAGGAGAAAATTTAAGATATGGCAAACATTTTAGAGGATACAAACGAAAAAACGATTAAAGAAAACATACTAAATGGAAATTATTTCTTTTATTTATACTTTATTTTGTCAAAAAATAATATAAATAATCGTGGTATTGAAACAAGTGGATTATACCATGATGGTGAAAAATGGAATGATTCAAAAAAAATAGCTTTCTCAATTAACTATTTATATAAACTTCTTATTGATTACTATAAGCAAAATGATAAAGAAGTTTTTGATTCAGTAGTTACATTAAAAGAAGGAAAAAAATATATATCAATTAAAGAAAGTGTGGATGGTTCCCTAATTATCAATCATAATACAGTAGAAAATGATAATGGTGCTCTAGCATACAGTAAATATTTTAAAAAATACTTCTTTGTATCAAAAAATGCTTCAAATTTAAAATTTGAATATCACATTTTAGATTACGTTGAAACTGATGAACTTTATAAATATATTAATTCAGGGCATGAAAGAGTAAATAAGAAAAATGTATAACAATAAGTTGTACATTTTTTATTTACTTTTTAAACATATACTGATATAATAACTTTTCGCTATGAGGTTGATTAAGATGAGTGGTAAATGTATAATCATTAATGAGAACGTATATATCACACTTGGAAAACAGGTATTAAAAGTGGCTGGTGGTTTTATATTGCCTTCTAAAAAAGAAAAAGTAATAGTAAGAGAAAAAATAACTAGATATGAAAAAGATATTTTTCAAAGTGATAAATTAAATGAAATAGCAAAAGAAAACAATCTTCTAAAAAGTTTTAATATTCTTGAAGAAGTTTTGGATAGTGTTGAAACACATATTCCACAAAATTGTAGAGACACATATTATAAAAGATTAAAGAATCTAAAACTTAGAATAATTGCTACTGAACAATTTGATAAAAATAGTCGTGTAATAGTTCCAGCTAGCTATTCACCAGAAGAAAACACAATGTATTTATCAACTAAAACTTTATGCTATTTTAAGGATAAATTCAAAGAAAAATATAAAGGCGAAGATATAAATACAATCTTTAATAGTTATTTAAAAAGAGTTATTATCCATGAATTATTTCATTTAGCCTCATCAAATATTAAAGACGAAGATAATTCACTATATTCTGGATTTGTGAATTTTGATAATGAAAAGTATTTGGTATCATTAAATGAAGCAACTACCGAATTACTTTCAGAGCAAGTATTACGTGATAGGATTTTTCATCAATATGCAGGATATAGTCTTCAAATGATTATATTAAGTGAATTATCTAGTATAGTAGGTTCAGAAGTGATTAAAGAATCATATTTCAAAAATGATCAATGTAATTTAATAAAAGATAAACTGTTAAAAATAATTGATAATAAAGAGAAAGTTAATGAGCTAATTAATACGTTTGGTTATGACAACTATCTTAATGATATATATGATGGTTTAGATACAATTACTCAAACACAAAGTTTACTTCTTGACTTCCTTGAAAAAAAAGTTAATCTATTAAATACTTATTATAAGTTCGAAGAAGCAGATAATTTAATCAAGTTTTTCGACTATAACATGAGTTATTTAAAAAAGCATAATTTATACGGAAAAGATTTTGATACTAACGAGTATAAATTAATGAATATTAAAAAACTTAATGAAATCTATTATAATAGTAAACTAAAACAAAATAATTCATTAAGAATAAGAAATAAAAAAAGAAAAACTAAGTAAAAGTTTTTCTTTTTTTATTTCAATAATTCAGATAAAATATCTCTTACTAAGCTAGGATTTGCTTGCCCCCTAGTCTTTTTCATTACTTGACCGACAAAGAAATCAAACATATTTGTTCTACCATTTTTATATGCCTCGATTTGATTAGGATTTTCATTTAAGACTTCTTCAACAATCGTTTTAATTGCTGAATCATCAGAAATTTGTTCCATACCTTCATCTTTCATTATTTTTTCAGGCTCTTCTTTTTTTTCTAAAACTAGATTAAATAATTCTTTGCCTTGTTTAGACGAAATAATACCTTTTTTTACTGCATCAGTTATTTTGTAAAGTCTTTCTGGAGTTAGGAATATTTCATCTATCTCCATATATTCTTTATAAATATAACCTAGTATCATACCTGTAATCCAGTTAGCAGCAGTTTTAGGCTCTATACCTAGATCTAAGCATTTTTCAAAATAATCAGATATTTTCTTTTCTTTAATTAATATTCTTGCATCATATTCTGATAAGCCAAGCTTATTAATATATTTATCTTTTCTTTCATATGGTAGTTCAGGAATAGTATTTTTAATTTCATCTACCCAATTCTTGTCTATTTTAATTTTGGGAATATTAGGTTCAACAAAATATTTATAATCAATAGCATCAACTTTAGAACGCATTCTAACAGTTGAACCAGATTCTTCATCCCAACGTCTTGTTTCCTGCTCTACTTCATTATATCTTCCTTGGTCTTTTAATGTGCTTTGCCTTTCTATTTCATAATTAATAACATCTCTAACGGCACTAAATGAATTAACATTTTTAGTTTCTACTTTAGTACCTAGGGTATTTGCATCATCACTAATAGATATATTAACATCACATCTTATTTGACCTTTTTTAGAATCTGCTTCACTAATTCCTAAGTATTGATATATAGATCTGATATATTCAAGGAATAAAACAGTATCATCAGCATTATGTAAGCAAGGTTTAGTAACAAGTTCAAAAAGCGGAACTCCAGCACGATTATAATTAATAATTGAGGAATTATATAAATGCTCCATTTGTGCTGAATCTTCTTCTAAATGAAGATTATCTATTTCTACTCTAAATACACTTCCATCTTCTCTTTCAATATCAATATATCCACCGTTACCAATACATTCATGTGGAGGATTTTGAGTTAATTGATATCCTTTGGGTAGATCTGGGTAATAGTAATTTTTTCTTTCCCAGTACATATATTCAGGTATTCTTTGATTAAGAACTAATGCCATCTTAATAGATTGTTCAACAGCTTTTTTATTAGGAGCAGGCAATATGCCAGGAAACCCCATATCTATTTCACATACATTATCATTTGATAAATCATTATATGTGTTTTTTGAAGGAGAAAACATTTTAGAATTAGTTTTTGATCCTTCACAGTGCATTTCTATACCAATAGTTACATAGTATTTGTTCATCTTACTTAACCTCCCTTGCTATTTGGTTTTTAAAGTCCATCATAGATTCAATACCATAAGCAATGTTAAGTACATTTTCATCATCATAACAATTACCAGTTATATTTAAACCAACAGGAAGATTATCAATAAATCCATCTGGAATAGTTATTGATGGGAAACCGCCAAAATTTCCAACTTGTAAATGTTCTTCAAGTGCTCCTAAATTTTCATCATCAGATAGCATTTCAGCATCATTATTAAGTGGTTTAGCAGCGCCCGTTCCAACAGGAAGAATAACTGCATCAAATTCATCAAATAAATTCTTCCATTCATTTACAATTAATCTTCTTACTCTTTGAGCGTTTATAAAATATCTTTCTTGGTTCTCTTTTTGTAAAATATATGAACCAATTATAAAACGTCTTTTAATAAGTGGTGAAAAGCCTTTCGTACGATAATCTTTTACTTGTTTTTCCCAAGTACTTCCTTCTCCACGTGGCCCAAATGATATACCGGTTAAGTTACTTAAATTAGAAGTGGCTTCTGAACAAGATAAAATAACATATACTGATGCAATAGCATTAAGAAGTTTTTGATCAACAGATACTTCCTTTACTATTACTCCATTATTTTTAATTAAATCAATTTTACTTTTAAAATTATCTAAATGTTTTTTTAACTCTTCAGTTGGATTAGAATAATTATTTATATCACATAATTCTTTTATATAACATAACTTTTTACCTTTTATATCACCAGTTAAAGAATCTTTTAAATTTATTTTTGATGAATCCCATGAAGTTAAATCTTTATTGTCTTTACCCTTCATTTCATCAACAACTATTGCTGCATCTTTAACACTTCTTGTTAAAACACCGCAGTGATCTAAGCTAGATGCGAAAGCAAATAGCCCATATCTTGAAATTAAACCATAAGTAGGTTTATAACCTACAATACCACAGTAAGCAGCAGGTTTTCTAATTGAATCTCCTGTATCAGAACCTAGTGCATATGGATATACACCAGATGCAACCGCACAAGCAGAACCAGCAGAAGAACCAGCACACATTCTTGTTTTATTCCATGGATTTAAAACAACACCTGTATGACCTGTTGTTCCCGTTCCACCCATACCAAATTCATCCATTACAGTTTTATTTACCATAACTGCACCAGCATCTTTTAATTTTTTATATGCTGTTGCATCAAAAAATGGTATGTAATCTTTTAACGTATTAGATGAACCAGTAGATAAAACACCTTTGGTTGAATAGTTATCTTTTACACCAAAAGGTATACCTGAAAGTAAATTTTCAGTTACGTTTTCTTCTTTTGCATCATCTAATATTGTAACAAAAGCATTACATTTATCTTGAACCTCATGTGATAATTTTAATGATTCATTTATTAAATCTTTTGAAGATACTTCATTATTTTTAAGTAAGTTATGCAACTCTTCAATTCCTAAGTTCATGTAATTCATTATCCCACCACCTTAGGAAGTTCTACTTCTCTATCACTAACTTTATCGCAATTTGAAAGCAGTTCATCTATTGGTGTAGATTCTTCTGCTATATCTTCTCTAAATGAACACTCAAAGTTATCTAAAGCATGAGTCATTGGAGTAACTTCTTTTAAATTAGATATTTCATTAATTTTATTGATATCTTTATCAATAATTTCAAATTCATCTAAAACCATTTTATTTTCAGCATCAGTTAAACCAATCATTAAAAGGTCAGCAAGTTTATCTACAGTTTCTTTTGTGAAGTTATTATTCATTTGCTTTCCTCCTAATATTCACAGTTTCCCGGAGTTCTTGGATAAGGGATAACATCACGGATATTTTCAATACCTGTTAGATACATAATTAGTCTTTCAAATCCTAGTCCATAACCAGAATGGTATACACCACCAAATTTTCTTAGGTTAACATACCAATCAACTTGTGATCTATCTATGTTATGAATTTTAATTAATTCCTCTAATTTATTAATATCTACTTCTCTTTCAGAACCACCAATTAACTCACCAGAACCAGGTACTTCTAAGTCAACTGCAGCAACTGTTTTACCATCATCATTAAGTTTCATGTACCAAGCTTTAATATCTTTAGGCCAGTTATATATAAATACAGGACCATTAAAGTGCTCTGTAATCCATTTTTCATGTTCTTTAGCAATATCGTTTTCATAATCAGGTGTGAATTCCCATTTTACTCCAGAATTCTTTAACAAATCAATTGCATCATGATGTGTAATTCTTGTAAAATCTGAATTAACTAATTTATCTAGTTTTTCTCTTAATCCATTTGAAACAAATTGGTCTAAGAAATTAATTTCATCAGATGCATTATCTAAAACGTATTTAACAACACTTTTAATCATGTCTTCTTCAGCATCCATTAGTTCATCTAAATGCATAAATGCCATTTCTGGCTCAATCATCCAAAATTCATTCGCATGAGTTTTAGTGTTTGAATTTTCTGTTCTAAATGTTGGGCCAAAAGTATAAATCTTTTTAAAGGCCATTGCATATGTTTCACCATGAAGCTGTCCAGAACCAGTAATATATACTTGTTTTCCAAATAAATCCTTAGAATAATCTACTGATTTATCATCATTTAGTGGAACATTTTTAAGATCAAGTGTTGTAACTTTAAACATTTGATCTGATCCTTCACAATCTGTTGTTGTAAAAAGTGGTGTATGAACGTAAGTATAGTTATTTTTTTGATAGTACTCGTGAAGTGCCATAGCAGCAACACTTCTTATTTTAAATACAGCTTGGAAAGTTTTAGTTCTAGGTCTAAGATATGCTTGTGTTCTTAAAAATTCCATAGTATGTCTTTTAGGTTGAATTGGATAATCAGCTGGACAATCACCTAAAAGTTCTATCTTAGATGGTTTTACTTCAAAAGCTTGTTTACCATTAGATTCAACTAACTCTCCTTCACACTTAATAGCAGAACCTACTAAGTAATGGGAGATTTCGTCAAAGTTACTTAATTCTTTGGTATAAACTATTTGAAGAGAATTAACTGTTGTACCATCATAAAAATCTATAAAACCAAATTCTTTTTGATTACGATTATTTCTAACCCAACCTTCAAGTGATACCTTATCACCGATTTTTTTTGTTTTAAAAATATCTATAACATCCATAATTATTCTCCTTTTATTATTTTTTGTTATGGTTCAAGTCTATTTGGACCACGGAATAAGAACATTTCTTCTTTAATTGATAAACCTAGAAGTAACATATTAAATCTATCTACTCCAATTGCAAATCCACCATGTGGAGGACAACCATATTTAAAAAATTGTAAGTAGAATTCAACATCTTTAGTTAATCCTTTTTCATCACATTGTTTTTTTAGTACATCATATCGATGCTCACGTTGTGCACCAGATGTGATTTCAGTTCCTCTCCAAATTAAGTCAAATCCTTGAGGAATATCATCTTTTCTCATATGATAAAATGCTCTCTTTGTTTTATTAAAATCAGTTACAAATATAAATTCATGGCCATATTCTTCCATAGCATATTTGTATGCAAGACCTTCTGTTTCAGCATTCATATCCCCAACATCAAATTCTGGAATTTCATATCCATATCTTTTTTCTAATTCTTTATATAAATCTTGAAGTTTAATTCTTGGGAATGGTTTAGTTGGAACAATTACTTCTTTATCGAATAATTCCTTTATTTGTTCACCATATTTTTCTTTAACTTTTGTCAAGCCAGCAATAATTAAATCTTCTTCAAAATCCATTACATCTTCAAATGAGTCAATATATGCAAATTCTATATCAAATGAAGTAAACTCTGTAGTATGTCTATTAGTATTGGAGTTTTCTGCTCTAAAACAAGGTGCAACTTCAAATACTCTTTCAAGTCCAGATGCTAAAGCCATTTGTTTATAGAATTGTGGGCTTTGAGCAAGATAAGCTTTTCTATCAAAATATTTTACTTCAAATACATCTGAACCAGATTCTGAAGCAGCACCAATTAATTTAGGTGTATGAATCTCTGTAAAGTTTTCTTTATAAGAATGTTCTCTCATACCTTCAACAAAACATGATTGCACATTTAGCATAAGTTGATTTTTATCACTTCTTAAATCAATCCATCTATAATCAAGTCTTGTATCAATATTTGCATTTTCTTCAAGCGGTGATGCATCAGCACTTGATAGACACTTAAATGCAGTTGGTAAAAACTCTTTACCACCTTGTTTAACATATTCAGATAAAACCATTTTGCCTTCAAATTCTAATACAGAACCAGCAATAATACCATTTAAGTCATTAACGATTGATTCACTATTTGCTTTATCGATAGAAACTTGAATAGAACCTGTTCTATCTCTTAAAACAACAAATATCATATATTTTGTATCTCTAATTTTAGTAGCAAAACCAGAAATCTTTGATTCCACATTTTCTTTTAAATCATTTATTAAAGTTCTTTTCATAAAGATATTCCTTTCTACATATGCATGTCTAAATAATCAACTAAATCATTTATTTTTACATGTTCTTCTTCTTTTGTTTTGTTATCCTTAATAACTACTTCATCATTAGCAAGATTATTATCATTAAGTACAATTAAATATTTTGAATTAAATCTATCTACACTCTTAAATTGAGCTTTTAAAGATTTGTTCATCAAATCAGTTTCAACTATAAATCCATTTAATCTTAACTCTTGAGCTAGGTAGCAAGCTGTATCTTTTTCATCTTCAGATACATATAAAAGATATACATCTATATCATCATTAACAGGAATTTCAATATTCTTTTCTTCAAGCATTTGCATTGCTCTATCAAATCCCATTGCAAATCCAACAGCAGGTGTTGATGGCCCATCAAGTGTTTCAATCAAGTTGTTATATCTACCACCACCACCAAGGGCAAATGAATCATCTAAAACAATTTCAAATACCATGTGAGTATAGTAATCAAGACCTCTTACCAATGAATCATCCTCAACATAATTAATGTCCATTAAATCAAGTAATTCTTTTAACTTATTATATCTATTTAAAGATTCTTCATTCAAATAATCTTTTATTTTTGGAACATTTTTAAGTATTTCATTACCTGCATCAAATTTACAATCTAAGATTCTAAGAGGATTTTTGTTAAATCTTTCTTGACAATCAGGGCATAAATCTTTGATATTTGGTTCTAAATATTTTTTTAATGCTTCTTTATAATTTTCTCTAGATTCTTTATCACCTAATGTATTTAATTTTACTGTAACATTATCAAGTCCTATTAATCTATAAGCATTATAAGCTAGAGAAATAACTTCAGCATCTGCCATAGGATCATCTGAACCAAAGCATTCAAATCCCCACTGAGTAAATTCTCTATTTCTACCACTTTGTGGTCTTTCATAACGGTACATTTTCATGTTGTAGTATACTTTTACAGGGTCAGTCATATTACCATACATTTTATTTTCAATAAACCATCTAACTACACCAGCAGTTCCTTCTGGTCTTAAAGTAATATTTCTATCTCCTCTATCAGTGAAATCATAAGTTTCTTTTTGTACCATATCAGTTGTTTCACCAACACTTCTATGGAATAGTTCTGATGCTTCAAATACAGGTGTTTCAATTCTTGTATAATTATATTTTTGACATAAAGCATCTAAAATATCATTTACATACATTCTTTTTTTAGCATCAATACCATAAATATCATATGTTCCTTTTTGTTTTGTTATCATTTTTAATTCCTCCTTAAAAAATTAAAAAACCTAAATAAACTGTAAGGACGAAAAATACTTTTTCCGCGGTGCCACCTTACTTTACTTAGGTACTCTCATCTACTTTTATATCGCTTAAGTATAAAGCGCTTTCTACTTATATGGAAAGTGTTCTTCGGACTTAATAACTTTATTATATCTCTTTCAGCACTATATGGAGATACTCTCTTCTCATAAAGTATTTATTAACCCTACTTTTTTTCCGTAGAAAAATAAATATATTATATACTTGTATTTTATCTTAATTACCCCTTTAAGTCAAGAAAGAATCTAGGTTTTACCTAGATCCTTTTCCTTCTTCTTCATCATAATCATATAAGCCAATTTGCATATCAATAAATTTTTTTATATTTGGATCAAATAAATAGTCATTTAGTGTATATGATGTACCATTTTGTTCATTAACATAATTAATATCTTTAACTAAATATTTTATCGTTTCTTGAGCAAGATAATCAATTATATTAAATGGTGTTGTATCATACACTTTTTTCTCTTCTTTATTAGTTTCTTTTTTTGTAGTTTTCTTTTCTACTTTTTCTTCAACTTTTTCTTCTTTTACTTCAGCTTTTGCTTCTTTTTTAGCAGGTTTTTCAGTTTTTTCTTCTTTAACTTCTTCTTCGGGAATATTAAATAAATCGTCAATATCTTTAGTATTAAGTAAATCCTCTAGAGTAAAATTATAATGTTCTTTTTCATTGATTTTATTTAATTCATCTTGTTTCTTTCTTTCATCTTCTGCAATTAACTGTTCTATTGGAGTTTCTTTAGGTAATTTTTTAAAATCTGTAATTGTATATTTACCTTTTGGATATCTTAAAATATGATTATAAAGTTCATCTCTAGTATATATTGCAGCAAAAGCTCTTTCTTCCATTTTAACTTTAGTTATATCAAAGTCAAACTCACGACCTAACTTTGTTTCAACATCATATAATCTTTTTAACTCTATATAAGTTAAAACAAACCCATAGTGATATAGCGAAGCAACATTTCTATTTAAACTTGGTTCAACAATATCATCAGCCATAATATTTTTAAGTTCATCACATGTAGCTTTTGAATCTGGAACATAATTCTTATCAGTAATCTTACTTGTGAAACTTTGTGCAGAAGAATACACTTTACGATATTTTGGATAGTACATATCCAAAAGTGCATTCCAAAGAGGTTCAATGTATTTATCAATTTCATATGGATTATCATTATAACCCATTTGTTTAACTCTTCTAATATCGTTCATTGATCTGTCTAATCTAACAGCAACATTATTTGATGCATAGTGTGGTGTAATTAGACTATCAAAATCTAGGTGAGATTCCGATGCATAGCCCATCTTTAAATCTTCCTTATATACTAAAGGAACTAATTTATCCTCTTTTTTATCAGTTTTTATTCCGTATGCTTCATGTTTTCTGATTTCGGGTGTAACAAATCTTAAAAAATTGTAACCCTCTGCTTGCTTGTGAGAACACATAAGAGATGCAAAACTAAAATCACTTGGATTTAATTTACCTTTTTTTCTTGTACTATTATAAAGTTCTATAGCTTTATTTAATAAATCCCTATTGTTAGAACATGTTGCACTAAAAAGAAATGGGATATTCTTCTTATCAATTTCTCTATTCTCTAAAAAAGAATACCTATTACCATTTTCTTTATCAAGTAAACTACTGATATCTAGACTTTTTAAATAATCTTTAAATACATTAAAATATTTAGCTTGTCCTAAAGGAACTACAACAGGGTGTTCTAAATCATTGTTTTTAAATAAATAAAACTTCCACATATTTACTTCACCTTCAATACATTATTTATTATATCAATATAGTAAACTATTTACAAATTTACTAATTTCTCTTAGAAATATTAATTACAAATGGCAATTTTCTAAGTTCTTTTATATAATTACTTAATTCATCATAATTATTAACTTTAACAGTTATTTCATATACTGTTTTATTATCATAAGAATGAGTTTCAACCGCATCAACATATACTTTTAAGTATGCTCCAGTAGAAACAATATCAAGTAAGTAATTACCATTACCTTCAACTTCTATTATTAAATCCGTTTTATATACTTTATTACTTGACTCATTCCATGATACTTGTATTAATCTATCAGTTTTATCCTTAACATTATGACAATCAATTCTGTGAATTGTTATACCTTGTCCTTTTGTAATATAACCTATTATTGGCTCACCATGAATAGGTTTACAACATTTAGCAAGGTTAACAGCTATATCACTTTCACCATCAACAATAATATCATTATCAGGTTGACTCTTATGATATACACTATGATTTCTTATCTTTTCAATAAGTGCATCTTGAACTGATGATTTATCTTCAGTTGTTAAATTAACAATGTAACCTGCAGTATATCTTGTTGATCCAATAGATAAATATAATTCATCTAAATCATCAATTTTTAGATCTTTTAATATTTTGCTTATATTATCTTCAATAAAGAAATCACTTTGAGAAATACTTCTTCTTCTTAATTCTTTATATAGTAAATCTTTACCTTTTTCAATATAAGTCATTTTATCTTTCTTACTAAAGAAAGATCTTATTTTATTTCGTGCTTGAGAAGTTTTAACAAAGTTAAGCCAGTCTTTCTTCGGTGCTGCTTCAGATCCTGTTTTAATCTTAACAATGTCATTATCATTAAGTTCATAAGCAAGAGGGACAATATTATCATTAACAATTGCACCAATTGTTTTATCACCAACATCAGAATGAATGCGGTATGCAAAATCTATTGGTGTTGAACCTTTAGGTAGCTCAACTACATCTCCTTTTGGCGTAAATACGTATATAAGTTCATCTAAATATTCACTTTGCATTCTACTTGAAAAATCTTCATCTTCATTGTTTGACTCAATGATAGTTCTAAACATTTCAAGCTTTTGTTCCATAATATTTTGAATCTTTTTAGCGCCTTTTTCTTTATATGACCAGTGTGAAGCTAATCCTTTTTCAGCAATTTCATCCATTTCATATGTTCTAAGTTGTACTTCAAAAAGTTTTCCATCAACACCAAATACAGTTGTATGAAGTGATTGGTACATATTTTCTTTTGGATTTGCTATATAATCTTTAAATCTTCTTGGAACTGGTCTAAATTTAGAATGAATTAATCCAACTGCAAGATAACAATCAGATTCTTTTTGTAAAAAGACTCTAAGTGCTAATATATCATATATTTCATCCCATCTTTTACCTTTATTAAGTTTATTATATATACTATAAATACTTTTTACTCTACCCTTAATTTCAAACTTAACATTATTTTCCGTCAAAATATCAGATATCTCATCAATCATTTCATCAAGTTGTTCTTTTAAATTATCAGATGAAGATGCAAGTTTTTCTTCTATGTCATGATAAACATCAGGTTTTAAATATTTTAAACATAAATTTTCAAGTTCACTTTTTATAGAGTTAATACCAAGCCTATGAGCAATTGGAACTAAAACTGATAAAGTTTCACTGGCTTTTTTTCTTTGCTTTTCTGGATCAAGTGCCCATATAGTTCTCATATTATGAAGTCTATCAGCAAGTTTAATATATAAAACCCTAACATCTTCTGCAAGACCAATTAACACTTTTCTTAAATACATTGCTGATGATTCTGATTCATCTGGTAACTCAAGTTTATTTATTTTTGAAATAGAATCAACTATTTTTGCAGTTTCTTCATCAAATGCATCTGCAATCTCATTATAGTATGTATCACCATTATTCATAACTTCATGTAAAAGTGCACATGCAATGGTTAAAGCATCTGAATTCAAACCATAAAGGATTTGAGAAACAGCTAATGGATGCATTATATATTCATCACCTGATAGTCTTTTCATACCATTATGTTTTAAAGATGCAAAATTATAAGCTCTTGTAATAAGCTCAACATCATCTTTATTATACGTTTTGTTGTTTTTTATATCATTTACAAATTCTTCAAATGACATAACTTCATTTTCCATAAGTACCCACCTTTTGTTATCTATTTAGATTAATGTAATTAATTAGCGCAACCTCATCTACATTAAGTATATCGGTAACAATATCATATAATTCTAAATCATGACGATTTGTCCATTTAGTTTTAGTTAAAAAATTCCATATATCTTTTGCCTCAACAAAAGTAATATTTTTCTTTTTAAGCTCATCTAGTTTAGTTCTAAATGCTGGTTTCAAGCGATTATATAGTTCATCTATTGAATTAAATTTTATTTGTTCCATAACTAAACCTCTCATAAATATATTTATACCTAAATATATTATATAACAGATAATTTTTTTAATAAAGGTGAAATATTTGTGAAAAACAGATTTATAATTAATACTTTTTGCTTAGTTATTGGGGGTTTAATAACTAAAATACTTGGCTTTTTTATAAAAATACTTTACACAAGATATTTAAAAGCTGATGGGGTTTCACTTGTTACATTAGTTTTTCCAACGTACTCTCTTTTTCTTACCATATCAACGCTAGCGCTTCCAACATTAATTAGTAAGTTAATTGCTGAACATAAAAATAGAAAAAGCAAAATACTTTTTACATCATTTTGTATATCAATTTTTATTAATTTAGTCTTAATTATAACATTTTTTATATTTTCAAAATACTTTTCAAATAACATATTACATGACGGCAGATGTGAAATTCTAATTAAAATTCTCCTGTTAACGCTGCCTTTTGTATCAATTACTTCAATTATTAAAGCATATTTTTTTGGTGAGGAAAAAATAATTCCAATAATATTTTCGAACATTTCAGAAGAAGTATTAAAATTAATATTAATTTTACTATTCTTAAGAAAATATGTTAATTATAATACTTTATCTGGAGTAAAATTCTATCTTTTATTATCACTTTTTTGTGAAATAATATCATTTATAATTTTATTTATATTCTTACCTAAAAAGGTAAACATATCAAAATTAGATTATAAATATGATCCAAAATATGGTTTTAGTATGATTAAAACCACAGTTCCAGTCTTAATAAGTAGATTAATAAATTCATTGGGTTTTTTTATTGAACCAATACTATTAACAAACTTACTTATGTATAAAGGATTATCTAGCAAATATATAATTTTAAACTATGGATATTACCAAGGATACGCAATTGCAATGTTAACAATTCCTTCTTTTTTCTTGATGGCGTTATCAAGTAATATAATACCTGCAATAAGTAAATTAAAATATAAACATAAAAATAAAATAAAACCTTTAATTAAAAAGGTTTTTAGTTTGACAATTATAGGAGCGTTAATATTTGTTACTATCATATCATTTTTTGGAAAACATTTAATGCTTGTTCTTTATAAAACTACGGATGGTTACACATATTTAAAATTACTTGTTCCCTTTTTTATATTTTTTTATTTAGAGTCACCAATAATCTCAATATTGCAAAGTCTAGATCAAGAAAATAAAGTGTTTAAAATTTCTCTTTCAAGCATAATAATTAAATATTTATCATTATCACTTTTTATACTTTTAAACTTTGGATTTAAAAGCATATTGTATTCAGAAATTATTTGCATTTTTGTAGTCGTTTTTTTAGGTTTTTATTATCTAAAAAAGTATTTTGAGAGTTTTTTTCTATAACAAACAATTTATCATTTTTATAAAACGCATAAAATATGTTTTCTATATTCAATTTATATTCAAAAAGCAAATTATAAATTTTTTTAGAACTTAAATTTGCTTTATTTATTGTTTTATTTTGTAACTCTCCATCAAGAATAATTGGTAGTGGATATACTTTTTTATTGGTAGTATCATCATATTTAAAGACACTTAATTTCCCGTTTGATTCTAAAAAAGCATATTCAACGTCTTCTATAGATTTGATTTGGTTTTGTCTAAGATTAATAAGAAGGTCATCGATTGTATATCTTTGCTTAACCATTTCATGATAATTAATTTTACCATCACAGATGATAATTGATGGTTTTCCTTGAAGTATATTTCTGATTTTTCTTGATTTTAACGATAGGAACGCTAATACAACTTCAATTAAAACCAGCATTGCTATTGGAACAATTGTAAGTAATAAAGAATCAGAACTATTTTCAATACTTATAGCAACTAACTCTGCAATTAGTATTGAAACTATTAAATCTATTATTCCAAGTTGACCAACTTCCCTTTTACCCATAAGTCTATACGATAATGATACAAAAAAATAAAAAAATAGTGTTCTAAAAATTACTGTTATAAGTTCCATGTTAATCACCTAAATATATTATGTGAATATGTATATTTTTTTAATCAAAAAATATAATTAACTAGGTGATATATTTGAAATTATTATTAAGCAACTATAAACTATCTATTTCATACTTAATATCCATTATCATTTTAAGTATAATTATGAGTGTATTAAGTTTATTTAATATTAGTTATAATCTAATATCAATATTATCTGTTATTATAAATATAATATTTGTGTTTGTTTTTTCATATTTAAACTCTAAAAATGTAAATGCTCAGGGTTATAAATCTGGACTATGTTCTTGGGCAAAAATAATTATCGTACTGGAATTATTAAATATAATTAGCCTAAAATTCTTAGAAATACATTTTGAAACTTTTATCTATTACATTCTCTTACTTGTTATATCTATTTCAGGTGGTATTGTTGGAAAGAATAATCAAAAAAAATTGTCTTAGTTTAAATCCAAGACAATTTTTTTATCTATATAAGAAATAGTTGATGTTTCGGCATAATATTTTTTAGTTACAGGATTTATTTGAACTTCGAGATAGTTCTTTTCATAAAGATAAGAAAGCGTTACTTGCTCATCTTTACAAACTCCTTCTAAATAACATTTTTTTGCAGCATTTTTTATTCTTAATTCTGTAACTTTTAAAAGCTTCTCTTCATGATCTTTTTTTACATTTATAAATGTTGGTATTCCAATCATTAGTACAATTATAATTATTGTTCCAGAAATAATAGCTTTATTCATTTTTATCACTTTCCTTATGGTAATAATTTTTAACAAAGTTATCTCTGTACTCCTCTAAAGTAGATGTTTTTATGCTTTCTCTTATTTCACTCATGAGTCTCATTAGAAATGATAGATTATGAATTGAAAGTAGTCTTGCACCAAAGCTTTCTTCAGCATTTATTAAATGCTTTACATATGCTTTTGTATAGTGTTTACAAGTATAGCAATTACATTCTTCTTCAATTGGAGTAAAATCTTCTTTGTATTTATTATTCTTTAAATTGATTTTACCATACATTGTATATGCATGTCCATGACGAGCTAATCTAGTTGGTGAAACACAGTCAAAAATATCTATACCTCTCATGACATTTTCGATTAAATCTATTGGATCACCTACACCCATTAGATATCTAACTTTATCTTCAGGAAGATATTTGGTAGACATCTCTACCATTTCATACATAGTAGGTTTAGGTTCTCCAACACTAGTCCCACCAATTGCATAACCATCAAAATCCATTTTAACAAGTTCTTCAGCACAGTGTTTTCTTAGATTTTCATAAATTCCACCTTGAACAATTCCAAATAAGACTTGATTACCACCTTTAAATACATCCTTGCCACGTTTTGCCCATCTTAGTGTTCTTTCCACAGAAGCAGCCATATATTTTTCTTCACAAGGATAACCAACACATTCATCAAAACTCATAACAATGTCTGAACCAAGTTTTTCTTGAATTTCAATTGATAATTCAGGAGTTAAAAATAAACTATCACCATTTAAATGATTTTTGAATTTTACTCCTTCTTCAGTTATATCTTTGGGTTTAGCTAATGAAAAAACTTGAAAGCCGCCTGAATCAGTTAGTATGGGGCCATCATAATTCATAAATTTATGTAGTCCACCAGCTTTTTTTACAATATCTTCTCCAGGTCTAAGCCATAAATGATATGTATTTGATAAAATTATTCCAGCGCCTAAATCTTTAACTTCTTCAGGAGATAATGTTTTGACAGTAGCAGCAGTACCAACTGGCATAAACATTGGAGTATCATATTCCTTACCATTATATTTAATTTTACCTAATCTAGCCTTGGTTTTAGAATCATTATATATTTTTTCAAATTCAACTTTCATTTTATATCATCTCCTGTAATAAACATTGCATCTCCAAAGCTAAAGAAACGATACTTTTCTTTTATAGCTTCACTATATGCATTTAAAATATTATCTCTTCCAGCAAGAGCAGACACAAGCATAACAAGCGTGCTTTTTGGCAAATGAAAATTTGTTATTAAAGCATCAATTGCTTTAAATTTATAACCCGGATATATAAATATATCTGTGTTACCTGCGCATGACTTAAAAAGGCCATTATTATTACTTGCTATTGTCTCTAGAGTTCTTGTTGATGTAGTTCCAACGGCAATTACTCTTCTGCCATCTTTTTTTGCATTATTTAATATTTCTGCAGTTTCTTCACTCATAACATAAAATTCACTATGCATTTTATGATCAAGTATGTTATCTACTTCAACTGGTCTAAATGTACCAAGCCCAACATGAAGTGTCACATATGTTATAATTACACCCTTATTTTCAATTTCTTTTAAAAGTTCTTTAGTAAAGTGAAGTCCTGCAGTTGGTGCAGCAGCTGAGCCTATATTTTTAGCATATACAGTTTGATATCTAGATTGATCTTGTAATTTTTCATGAATATATGGAGGTAGAGGCATGGTGCCAAGTTTATCAAGTATTTCCATAAGTATTCCGTCATAAATAAGTTCTACATGTACTATTCCATCTTCTAATTTTTCTATTACTTTAGCCTTTAGTAATCCATCACCAAAAGAAATTATAGTACCCACTTTTAGTCTCTTACATGGTCTTGCTAAACACTCCCATTTGTTATCTGTAAGTTCTTTTAATAAAAGAAGTTCTATTACTGCATTAGTTTCTTCTTTTGAACCGATTAGTCTTGCAGGAATTACCTTAGTATCATTTAGTACTAAAACATCACCCTTACTTAGATAATTGACAATATTATAAAAATGTTCATGCTTAACATTTCCATTATTTTTATTTAAAATTAATAAACGCGAAGAACTCCTCTCTTTAAGAGGAGTTTGTGCTATTAATTCACTTGGTAAATTGTAATCAAAATCGTTTATATTCATGCAAATCACTACTTCTAAAAATAAATTATTTACACGAATTAATTTAACATACATTAGTCTTTCTTGCAACTTTTTATAAAGAAAACATTTATCTTTTCGGCAAGCTTGATAAATACGAAATACCTTTCATAGTAATTACTCTGCCTTTACTAGTTTTTTTAATAAATCCTAACTCTATCAAATAATTTTCAATTGACTCTTCAATCACTTTAACATTCTCATTTAAATAGCTTGAAATTGTATTAATACCTACAGGCTTATCATTATAAACTATATGAAGCATATTTAAGTATTTTATATCTAGATCAGTAAGCCCTAAATTTCTTATCCCTATCTTACTTAAAATTTTACAAACATATAGATGATCAATGTCATTTTTGCCATCAATAAGCGAATAATCATTTATCCTTTTCAAAAGATTAAGCGCAATTCTAGGTGTATTTCTGGATACAGATGCTAACATTTTAATTGCACGCATTTTATAAGTTACATTTTCTCTTAAAGATGCTTGCTTAATTATCTTCATTATCTCGTTTGTTGTATATTTTTGAAAATTGAATCTAATAGAAAATCTATCAAGAAGTGGTTTAGATAAATTTTCAACTTTTGTTGTTGCCCCAATTAAAGTAAATGGTGGTAAATCAAATTTTATTATTTCTTTCTTTAAATCATTTTTAACATTTATGTTTATGTAAAAATCTTCCATTGCTGAATATAAAACTTCTTCACAGTTATGACTTAAAGCGTGAATTTCGTCAATAAATAGAACATCTCCTTCCCCCAATTTACTAAGGGCTACAATTATATCTTTGGGTCGTTCAATTGAGTTTGCATTTATAGTAATTATATTTTGATTAAGTTCTTTTGCAATTATATATCCAAGAGACGTTTTCCCAAGTCCAGCGTGGCCTACTAGCAATGTATGATCTAAAGATGTATCTCTAAGCAAAGAAGCCTTAATATATACTTTTAAACTATCAACAACATTTTTTTGTCCAATAAATTCTTCAAAATTTGCAGGTCTTAAACCATTGTCCATAATTAATTACCCCCTTCCAACATTTTTAATGCCATTTTTAATTGTTCATTAATATTTTGAGATTTATCAATTTTTTTATATATCTTTAAAATATCTTCAATTTTATAATCAAGATTTCTAAGTAAGATACACACTTCACTATTTAAAATATCAATATCTATTTTCTTAATTTTGTTTTTTATAATAGCTTTTTTAAATTGTTCTATATTACTTAAACCTATTTTAGGAATTTTTAAAAGTAATTCATCATTATTATTTTCAGATAAGTCATAAAGAAGATTTATATCATATTTATTTAAAATCAAATATGCAGTTTTAACTCCTATATTTTTTATTTTAATTAAACTTGCAAATAAATTTTTTGTGTCTGGGTCCAAAAATCCAAATAGTACACTTTGGTTTTCCGACACATGATGATAAATATATATTAAGTAATCTTCATTTTTTATTAATTTTTCATTCTTAATAAAAAATACTTTATATCCTACACCACATATATCAATTACAATATAAGAATTATATATAGATATTATCTTTCCATATAAGTACTCAAACATAATAAAAATCACCCTTTCGGGTGACTTATTATAATATTTAAGTTTTAAAATATTTGTCGATTTATAAATAAAATAAATTTAAAAATTTATTATTCTTTAAATGTAAAAATGTAATCAAGTATTTGAACGTCATCGCCGCGCTTTGCGCCAGCTTCTTCTAAAGCTTCTTCAACTCCCATACCACGAAGTTTTCTTCCGAATCTAATTACACCTTCATCTTCATTGAATTTAGTCATTTTAAATAGTTTTTCTATCTCTTCACCTTTAATTACCCAAATACCGTTATCATTAGTAATTGTATATGGTTTTTCATTTTTAAATTTATATATAATATGAGATTCATATTCATCCTCATTATATATGTCAGTTTCGTCGATTTGTTCTAAAGTATCAGCAATTTTGCTCATGGCTTCATCAATACCAATATTATTAAGAGCACTAATTGGGTATACGTCTAACTCTGGGAATTCATTTTTAAATCTACCAAAATTATCCTCAAAATTAGGTAAATCGCATTTATTTGCAATAACTATTTCTTTTTTATTAGCAAGTTTTTTGCTATATTTTTCTACTTCATTTCTAATGACTTTATAATCTTCTATAGGATTTCTACCTTCAAAGCTTCCCATATCTATAATGTGTGCTATAATTCTTGTTCTTTCAGCGTGTTTTAGGAACTTATGACCAAGTCCAGCACCAGCAGAAGCTCCTTCAATTAAACCTGGTAAATCAGCAATAACAAATGACCTATGGTCTTTTAACTTAACTACTCCTAAATTTGGACTAAGTGTAGTAAAATGATAAGCAGCTATTTTAGGTTTAGATGAACTTATTACAGATAAAAGTGTAGATTTTCCAACACTTGGTAAACCAACTAAACCAACGTCTGCTAATACTTTTAATTCGCATTTTAAGATTCGCTCTTCTCCAGGTTCACCATACTCACTAAGTTTAGGGGCATTATCAAGTTTAGTAGCAAAAGCTTTATTTCCTCTTCCACCTCTTCCTCCATGTGCAACAATAACTTCATCATCATCTTTTACTAAATCAGCTATTACTAAATTAGTATCCATATCTATTACTGTCGTACCAGCAGGAACTTTTATAATAACATCTTCGGCGTTAGCACCATTTCGGTTACTACCCTTTCCGTTTGTACCCTTATCACCTTTGATTATTTTTTGATATCTAAGGTCAATTAAAGTTTTTAAACCCTTATCAACTTTAAAAATAATATTGGCACCTCTACCACCAGATCCGCCATCAGGTCCTCCCATAGGAATATATTTTTCACGTCTAAAAGAAGTGCAGCCATCTCCACCTTTGCCAGCAATAACTTTTACTGTTAATTCATCTACAAACATGATACTTCACCTCTTTTTTCTCTTTATTCTTCAAATTTTGCATCTAAATAATAGATTTGACGATGTTCCTTAAAATATTGTTTTTCAAAGTCAGTCATTATGTTTTCAATTTTTCTTTCGTCATTATGTAAGTCCATACTTACTTTTTCAAAAACATACCAATAATTACTTAAACTTTCTAAAGCAGATGCAAATAAAATTTTATTATCTGTCTTCATTACAATATGTTTATGTTTTTTGAAAATTCTATCATAAAGTCTTAAATATGATTCATGTGTAAATCTTTTCTTTTCATCTTGTTTTTTTGGCCAAGGTTCTGAAAATGTAAGATATATTGTATCTATTTCCTTACCAAAAAAGTTAATTATATCTTTTGCATCAGCACAAATTAATTTTAAATTGTTAATTCTTTGTGCCCCAATCTTATTTACTGCAGTTGCTGTTTGAGAATTATCAAGTTCTAAACCAATATAATTGATATTTGGGTGAGATTTAGCCATTTCAATTATAAAATTTCCTCTTCCCATTCCAAGTTCTAAACATATGGGATTATTATTTTTAAACACTTCTTTCCATCTGTTTTTATATGATGATGGATTTTTAATTAAATAATCACTATTATCAATTATTTTGTCTGCATTTTTTACAACGTTATATCTCATAAAACGTTTCACCTCAAACTAATATTAACATAAAAACCTATAAAATCATAGATTAAAAAAATATCACTTTCGTGATATTTATTTTGCTTCGTATACGCTAACTTTTTTCTTATCTCTACCGCATCTTTCGAATTTAACGATACCATCAATAAGAGCAAATAGAGTATGATCTTTACCCATTCCAACATTTGTACCAGGATAAATTTTTGTTCCTCTTTGTCTATATAAAATAGAACCAGCAGATACAAGTTGTCCATCAGATGCCTTAGCACCTAAACGTCTACCTCTTGAATCACGACCATTGTGAGTAGAACCTTGTGCTTTAACGTGAGCGAATCTTTGTATATTTAAACTTATAAATAACATTATACTTACTCTCCTTTACTAATTTTTATATTGTCTGGATATTGCTTTTCTAAATCAATCAAACATAAAATCATATTATTAAATACTTTTTTTACGTTTTCATCTTTAGTTTCATTAATAATTGTTATTTTATCATTTTCATCTTTATAAACAATACTTTCATTAAAATCGTGTGCTAAATTAACACTTGATAAAATGATACTTGAAACACTTGCACAAACAATATCTTTTCCATAATCATTGTAACCAGCATGTCCAGTTACTTCTATTAATTTATATTCAGAATTATATTTAACCTTAATCATAATTATTTAACAGAAATCTTTTTAACAACCAATTTAGTATATGGTTGGCGATGTCCTTGAGTATTACGATATTTTTTCTTAGGTCTAAACTTAAAAACAACAATTTTTTTAGCTTTACCTTGTTTTTCAACTGAACATACAACTTTAGCTCCATCAACATATGGAGTTCCAGCTTTACCATCAACATATAAAACATCAGTAAAAGTTACTTCTGAACCAACTTCCTTATCTAATTTTTCAACATAGATTGAATCGCCTTCAGAAACATAATATTGTTTTCCACCTGTAACAAATATAGCCTTCATCCAACATACCTCCTTATATATTTTTTTGAGTCACGCCTTTAAGGTACACAAATATGTTTTAATCAAAACCTTTTTAGTGCGGTTTTTCCGGGAAAGCCCTTCAAACGTATTAAATAATATCAAAAATAGGCCTGTTTGTCAAACATTTTACCTAGTATTTCTCGCTCACTTTGCATATTTTTTGTACCAAAAATTGTGTACCTGTTTAAATGAATGAGATTTAAATTAATTTTTTTATACTTCTTGATTTTTAAATAACTAAAATCATTTAAATATCTTTCTAGCAAAAACTTCTTTTTATAACCTTTTATACTTTTAATATCCCTATAAATATTAATAATCATTATAGTTGTTAACATAATATTTAAACTTCTATAATAATGCGATATAAACAAGTAAATCACCAATGCAATAATACTTATTACCCTACTAAATATTATTGAATAAACATAAGGTATAACATACATAAGTGCATACATTACAATCTTATTTCCATCAAGTGGGCTAATTGGTAATAAATTAATTAATAATAACAAATGATTGTAAAAATGAATTTTATTGTTCTTAATTAAATATATATTAATGATTTCTAATATCAATTGAAAAATTATACCACCAGATGATATAAGAATATTTTTAATAACACTATAATTTAGCTTGTTGTAAATTTTTATAATTCCGCCAAAAGGATATATTTCAATTTTCAAAATTTTTAATCTAAATAAAGATATAAAGAATATGTGGCCAAGCTCATGTATTAAAAATACTAGTAAAAGAGACACTAGATCTTTTTTATACCCAGAAAATAAATAAAATATAACAACTAATAGAGTAAGAGGATTAACTACTAGTGTATTTTTTGTATTCTTCATAAGTATATATCTTGCCATCTTTTTCAATTAAAAGGTATAGTTCATCACTAACGCACGAACCAATAAGTGATTCTTTTTCAACATAATCATATAGACTATAGTTTACATTTTCAATATTTCCATACCAAATATTATAATTATCTACTCCTTGAATAATTATAGTATTATTAAAATTTTCTTTTTTGCCAATATAAATAATTACTCCACTAGATATTGCACCAATCGGAAGATTATTTGTTACTTTTAATTTTTCACCATCAAAATACTTAGCTGATTTTTCACTTATCTCATTAAAATTTGCTACTTTAGATGTTTTTCTATCGTTTTCTGTATAAAAAACATCTTTTCCAATTACTTTTTTTGATAGTTTATTTATTTTAATAAAACTAATAGACTTATTAAAAGTATATTTCTTTATTTTTAAATACACCTTGGGATTTATTTTATTTATTATTAGTGAAAACATAATAATAACAAGAGATATTAAAACTCTTGTTATTATTGAAGAAATATACTTTGAATATTTTTTTACCCTCATCATTTTCACCTGTTAAAAAATTATATTAAATATAATAATTTTTATGAATCACCAAAAAGAAATTGTAATTAATAAGAAAACTTAGCATAAATATAGGATTAATAATGTAAGAAATATTATTATATAAAGACAAATTGACAATAAAAAAAATAATATAATTTATAAAAAAATATTTATTAATCATTTTATAAGATTTGGGATATAAAAAGTATATTATTGTAAAAAGAATTGTGTTTATAAAATAAAAATTGAATAAATATAAATCCATTAATAATCCATAAACAATATAAAAAAATATACTTCTTTTTCTTTTTAAAAGATAACAAAAAAATGGAAGAAAAATAATATACGAATAACTACTTAAAATTAAATCAAATACTATCACTAATAACACCTACATATTTTAATTTGTATGGATTAAAGGAAAAATCTATATACAATTTATCATTTTTTATATTAACTATCTTACCAATTAAAATATTTGAACCTGATGAATTGTATTTTGAAGTGTATACAAGATCTCCTATTTCTACACCACTACAGTTTACTAAATCACTAATTTCTTTCTTGTTATTTGAAATGTTTAATGAGCCATAGCATTCATTTGTCTCAATTGATATTCTTGTATCATTAGAGATAATTAATCTAACTAAAGATTTCTTAGCAAATGTCTTTTTCACGATTCCTACTAATCCTTCCTCATTAACAACAAAAGAGTTTTCACTTACTCCATCATTTTTTCCCTTATTAATCATAACCAAGTTATTTATTTTACTTAGAGATATAAATCTTACCTGTGCAGGAATATATTCGTATTTCTCACTCATTAATCCATAATTTTTTATTAACTCATCATATTTGTCTTTATAATTCGGAATATATTTTTGACACATAAAATCAACTTTGTCAGTTCCAAACGTACTTAATTTATATAGGTATATCGACACAATAAGCATTATTGTAAATATAAATTTAGTAACTATATTTCGATTTTTCATATAAACACCATTAGTATTATTTGAAATATTTTTTAAATTATAATTATATAAATTATTTCTTGATAGAAACACATAATTATAGTATAATTTTTTATAGAATAAGGGATTGTATGGTGATACTATGTTTAAACAATTTGATTATGACAATAAGCCAATAGTAGAAATCGTTAATGAAATAATTACTGATGCTGTTAAACATGATTCATCAGACATCCACTTTGACCCATATCCTGATAATTTACATATTAGAATACGTATTGATGGTGAATTAATAGATTATGCAATTGCACCAGATTCTGTAAAAAAGAATCTTATAACTCGTGTTAAAATTATGGCTGGAATGAATATCACTGAAACAAGACTTCCTCAAGATGGAGCCATTAAACAAAACATTAATGGACTTGATTTAGACCTACGTGTGTCTTCCCTACCAATCCTTGATGGTGAAAAAGTTGTTATTCGTATCTTAGATTACTCAATGAGTACTGCTGGTCTTGAAAATTTAGGATTCAGTGAAGATAATTATCAAAAGATTTCTAAAATTATTAAAAACCCACATGGTATTATCCTAGTTGCCGGAGCTACTGGTTCTGGTAAATCAACTACTGTTTATGCTATGCTTCAAAAACTTAATACTCCTAACAGAAATGTTATTACTGTTGAAGATCCCGTAGAAATGAAAATTGAAGGTGTTAACCAAGTTCAAACAATGAGTGAAATTGGATTAACATTTGGTAATACACTTAGAAGTATCTTACGTCAAGACCCAGATATTATAATGATCGGAGAAATTCGTGATGATGAAACTGCAAGAATTGCTGTTCGTGCATCTATTACTGGTCATTTAGTTTTATCTACTATCCATACAAATAACTCACTTAATACAATTGAACGTTTAACAGACATGGAAGTTGAAAGATACTTACTTGGAGCTGCTTTAACTGGTATTGTTTCTCAAAGACTATGTAAAAGTTTATGCCCAAAATGTCGTAAGTTAAGACCTACTTCTGATTATGAAAAAGTATTATTTAAAGAAGTTTTAAAACAAGAAGTTAATGAAATATATGAACCTGTTGGATGTTCTGAATGTATTCAAGGTTATAAAGGTCGTATTGCTATTCATGAAGTATTAGTAATTGATCAAGAAATCAGAGATGGAATTATAAATAATGTTACTAAAGATGAATTAAGACATCTTGTATATAATAGGCCTGAACTATCAGCTAGTACACTGCTTAATGATGGATTGCAAAAAGTATTAAGTGGACACACTAGTTTTGAAGAAATTCTACGTATTATAGATATCGATGAAGACCTTGGTGATGAAGATGAAAACATCAAATCTGCATTAATTGGTAATAGAAAAAATGTTACTCATACAAATATAGATTTAACTCAAAAAGTCGATACAAGACCTATAGTAGAAGCTTTAAATGGAGAAAGTTCTGAAAGTAATGAAGTTCCTGTTACTCCTCCTACTCCACAAGCTAAAGAAACTATTGAAACTAATAAACCTGCTAGTCAAGAAAGTGAGTTTATATTTGATGGTGGTGAGGAAAACATTGTGAAAGCATCACCTGCTGTAAGTACTATTCCACTAAGTTCTGTAAGGGAACTTGCAAATGAAAAAATAGAAGAAATGGTTGAGGAGTTATAAAAAAAGAACCTTTAATAAAGGTTCTTTTTTAAAACACAAATAATTTATTAATTAAATCTACAAAAAAATTCATGTAGACAAATACAATAACTAATGCCGAAATCAAAAATGGTCCGAATGGAACAATTGCTTCCTTTTTAAACAATGATACAAATATTGCATATGGGAATGCAATAAATGCTGCTAATATAAATGATGTTAAACCAAGTTTAATTCCTAATGTGGCTCCAATTAAAATTGCTAGCTTAACATCTCCACCACCAAGAGATTCCCTTTTAAATGATTTATCTCCCAAATATTTTATAGTTAAGAAAACTAAAAATAAAATTGCTCCTGATAAAATTGCTAAAAGAAGAACTTTTAGCCCAAAGAAACGATATTTAAATGTTAGTATAAGTAATATTGCAGCAATTAATGGCTCATCTGAAATAATATAATATTTAAAATCACTTATAAAAATTATTATTGTAAGTGAAAGCAATATTATTAAAGCAAAGAAGTCATAATTAAAATGATATAAATAATAAGATATACAAAATGCACATGCAGTTAGTACCTCTATTAAAACAGTTATTAGAGGTATTTTTGCACCACATTTTCTACATTTTCCACCTTGAATTATATATGATATAACAGGTATTAACTCATACCATTTAAGTATATGTTTGCAATTATCACAGTGAGATCCAGGTGCTACAATAGATTCTTCATTTGGAAGCCTCGTTGCAACAACTAAATAAAATGAACCAAACAGTAATCCAAATACTGCAAGAAGTGCATATATAATCATAAAACCAAATCCCCTACTATTGAATACTGTCGTATAATCCAAACATTGGACCCATAACAGCAATAATAATTAAACCAACAACAACAGCAAGTGTACAAATCATTACTGGTTCAATAAAATTCTTTAAATTAGTAACTAAGTTTCTATGTTGTTCTTGATAATATTCAGAAACTTTTTGCATCATTTGTGCAAGTTCACCAGTTGATTCACCAGTTACTATCATATGATACGCAACCTCAGGAATTGCCCAGTGGTTTTTAAATGATTCAGAAATACTCTCACCTTTTGAAATATTATCTATTGTTTTAAACATGATATCCTTATAAATTTCATTATTTGTGATCTTCACTAATAAATCCATACTATCAGTAATAAATACGTTGTTTTTAAGCAAAGATGCAAATGTTTTAGTAAAGATTGTAAGTTCATTATATATAATTAAATCTTTTACAACTGGGGTACGCATCAATAAAGTTTGCACCTTTACTTTAAATGCTTTAATTTTTTTGTAACAGAAAGTAAATGTAATTATTAGGACAAGAATAACAAGTAGAATATATAAATAGTTATTCTTTAAGAAATTACTTGCTACAATTATAGCTTTGGTCAGTCCGGTTACCGTTAATCCAGATTCTTTATAAATTGCGGTAAATCTAGGAATAACGTAAACTAAGATAAATATTACAACGCCAATTGCAAAAACTGTAATAATAGATGGATACATGATTGCAGTAATCATTTGTTTTCTAGTTTTATCTATCTCAGTGTAATAATCAGCCATATCATCTAGCGTCTCTTCAAGAGTACCAGAAGCTTCAGCAGCTTTAATCATATTTACTAATAATCCTGGGAACATCTTGCCTTGTTTTTCAAGTGCAACAGAAAAATCTTCTCCTAGAGTTAATTGATAAACAATTGATTGGAAAGCACGTTTTCTATTTTTGTTTTTACGCCCTAGTTGTTCACCTAATATTTTTACTGAATTAGTAAGTGTAATACCAGCTTTTAAATAAGTAGATAGCTGAGTAAGCCAGAATAATAAGTCTTTAATTTTCATCTGACGATTTGTAATATTAGATCTACCATATAAAAGTTCTATCATTTTTGAAGTCTTAATTGAGAATACCTCATATCCTTCATTAACAAGGAAGGCATTAACATCAGATTTTGATAATCCTGGAAGATATTCTTTAGTAACTCTTCCCATATGATCTCTAACTATAGCTTGGTACATAATAGGCTTTTCGCTACGTATTGCACCAGTTGTTCTTAAATCTTCAATTAATTGTCTTTGTTCAGCTTCAAGTTTTTCTAAATACTTAATACTGTATTTATATTTTGATTCTTTAATAGCTTTCTTATCTTCTCTTTTAGCTCTAACAGTTTCATCATCACCATGATATTTAACTTTTTTAAATGCATCCTCAAGAGAAAATGAAGCATTACTAAAAAGAGATGATATTAAATCAACTGTTAAAAATTTGATTCCATAACCAAAACTTTTAAAGATTGTTAATATAAGCATAAATGGAAATAAAAGTATTTCAACAATTTTGTTTTCAGAATTAGTCGAAACGTTATCCATACTAGCCCACCTCTACTCTACTATACATTAAATTATATCATATAAATATATCGAATTAAAGTTATTTTTGTAATTAATTAATATTGAAAATCATATTATATATAAAGTGGTGAGTATATGAATCCTAGTAATTATTTAACAATTGGGAAATTATTAAATGGTACAAAAAACATTATTAACACTATCGATAAGATCATTCCCCTTTATAAAGAAGTTAAACCAATGATATCTAAGATTCAAAGTATTGCTGATAAACTTAAAAATTCAGATTTATCTGACTTTAAACTAATAAAAAAGGACGAAGATAACTATAGCAATGATAATAAAAAGAAGGAAATAAAATTTCCTTCTTCCAACCCTCAATTTTTTATCTAACTATATAATCATTGTAAATATCTAGTTTTTCTTTTAATTCAGTAACTTTTTTACTTTCACCCTTAATTTGGCTTAAAGTATTTTTTATATGCTCAATACTTTCTAGATAAAACCATTTACTATTAGGATTATATATACCACAGATATATTCTTCTTCAGATAATTCTTGTTTACCTTTAGTAGCAATTACCATAGTATAACTGATTCCCTTATCTTTTATATGTTCTTCTTTTTTTATACTAAAACCAATTGAGTTTAAAAATCTTCTTAAATCTTCAACATGATTATTAGATTGAACAATAAGTTTTTTTATAGAACTTAAATCACTAGATTTAAGTATTCCTTCAATTGTAATATATCCCATGCCGGCAATAACCAAGGTGTTATATTTATCAACATTCACACTTTTTAAACCATCAGATAATATTAGATTTATTTTATCCTCAAACTCAAATTTTTGTATATTTTGCTTTGCAGAATTTAATACATTTTCTGATATATCAGAACCATCAACGCAAAGTGTTATATTGTTTTTTATTAAATATATTGGTAAGAGTGCGTGATCAGTTCCAACATCTAGTACTTTATCATTTTCATCAATAAATGAAGCAATTAACTTTATTCTACTTGAAAACATTATTCAACCATAAAATCTTTAAGTTTTTTAGCTCTTGACGGATGTCTTAATTTTCTTAGTGCTTTAGCTTCAATTTGACGAATACGTTCACGAGTAACGTTAAATCTTTTTCCTACCTCTTCAAGAGTATGACAAGTACCATCAATTAAACCAAAACGAAGTTCAAGGACTTCTTGTTCTCTTTCTTGAAGAGTCATAAGAACATTTTTAATCTCTTCTTTTAAGATTTCATTTGTCGCATATTCCTCAGGAGACATACTTGATTTATCTTTAATGAAATCACTTAAATGTGAATCATCTTCTTCACCAATTGGAGTTTCTAGTGAAACAGGTTCTTGGCTAATTTTGATAACTTCTCTTACTTTATCTACACTAATACCCATCTTTTTAGCAATTTCTTCTTCTGTTGGTTCACGATTAAGTTCAAGAGTCATTTGTCTTTGTATTCTTGCCATTTTATTAATAGTTTCAACCATATGAACCGGAACACGAATAGTTCTTGCTTGATCAGCTAGTGCTCTTGTAATCGCCTGTCTAATCCACCAAGTTGCGTATGTTGAAAATTTATAACCTTTATCGTAATCAAATTTATCAACTGCTTTCATTAATCCAATATTACCTTCTTGAATTAAATCAAGGAATAATAAACCACGGCCGACGTATCTTTTTGCAATACTTACTACAAGACGTAAATTTGATTCAGCTAATTTTTGTTTAGCATCTTCATCACCATTTGCAATTTGAATACTTAATTTTAACTCTTCTTCAGCAGAAAGAAGACTAATACGTCCAATTTCTTTTAAATACATTCTAACAGGATCGTTAATGTTTACGTCCTTAGTGATTTCTTCATCTGCTAATATTACAGGTTCTTCTTCAGTGATTTTCATTCCACCTTCACTATCACCTGTTGCATCTGATTCATCAGCAACAACAGCAATACCATTTTCAATTAACATATTATATAATTCATCAAGTGAATCAGCATCTATATCTAATCCTTTCAACTTTTCTGCAAGTTGTTCGTATGTAATATAGCCCTCTTTTTTACCAAGCTCTATTAATTCTTTTTCTCTTTCTTCTAATGTTTTAATTGCTTCCATTTAACTCCACTTCCTTCTTCAGTTTCGTTAGTTGTTCACCTAACGCTATTTTTTTATTTATATCTTGTTCATTTTTTAAGTTCTTTTTCAATTCTTTTATTTCATTATTTAAAAGCATTCTTTTTTCAGCTTTTATATACTCACTAAATAATTCATCTGTTATTTCTAAATCACCGTATCTTGAAACAATATCAATAATTATTTTTTGCATTTCAACCTTATCAGATAAATATGTAATAAAATCAGCAATATTTATAGTCTTGTTTTTATCATAATAATATCTAATCTCGTTAACTATATTTCTTTGCCACTTTTCTGGAAAAACTCCAAGTTGAGTAATGAATTGTTTTATATATTTTCCATTACTCATCATTCCAAGAATAATATTCGCAACAGCTTCTTCTATTTTAATCTTTATATAAGGTGTTTCAACTTCAACTGTTTCTGCGACTTCTTTTGGTTTAACATCAATATCTGATATTAAGTTGTCATAATCAAGATTATAATCCTTAGCTAACTTCTTAAGAGTTATTTCAACCAATATTTTATCTTGTTCGTTTTTTAAATCATTAACAACTAATTTTATATATTTAGATAAATCATTAACATCATCTAGGTTTAAACCATTTTTAAAATATTCAAGTTTGTAATTGATAAAGCTTATTTTATTATTTAACAGTTTTTCAAACTTTTCTTTACCATACATATTTATATATTCATCTGGATCTTTTGCATCTGTAAGTAAAACTATTTTAGGGTCAATACCACTTTTCTTTAAAATATTACCATTTTGGTACATACCAAGTTTACCAGCATTATCGCCATCCATCATAAGAACAACATTACATCTCATCTTTTTAATTGCATTTACCTGATCAGTTGTAAGCGCTGTTCCCATCAATGCAATAACATTTTTAAACCCAGAAGCATACATTTTTAATGCATCCATATTTCCTTCGACAATAATTAGTTCATGACTATTTCTCACATAGTTTTTTGCGCGATGATAATTAAATAATATTTTCCCCTTTTTAAAAACTTCAGTTTCTTTTGAATTTATATATTTTGGATTATCGCTTTCATAAAAAAGCCTTCCAGTAAATCCAACAACATTACCATCTAAATCATGAATTGGAATCATAACTCTATCGATAAAAATATCATGCGCATATTTGTCTAAAGAAATTAAACTTGTTTTTTCAATGTCTTCATCTTTATATCCTTTTTTATTTAAAAAATTATATAAAGCATTATTCTTTGTAGAAAGTCCAATATCAAATTCTTTTATATCTTCTATTTTAAAATCACGAGATTTTAAATAGTTAAGTGCTTGTTCTCCATCTTTAGTATTTAAATTATTTTGATAATACTTTGATGCATCATTTAGTATGTCATATAAAACTTTGCTTTTACTGCTTTCGTTATTCGCTCTTTTTTCAGTGTATTCAAAGGGAATTCCCGCTTTTTTAGCAACTATTGAAACAGCTTCTAAAAATGATACATTTTCATATTCTTTAACAAAAGTAAAAACGTTTCCTGCAGCACCACATGAAAAGCATCGATAAATCTGTTTGTCGCTAGAAACGCTCATACTTGGAGCGTGATCCTCATGAAAAGGACACACACCAAAAAAATTCTTTCCTTTGCTAGTTAAAGGAACATATTCTTTAATAATATCTACTATATTAACACTATTTCTAATATCATTTATTACGTTATCATCAATATATGCCATAATTTACCCTCTACACTAATATATATTTCCCATTGGTGCCCAATTTCCTTTTTTTATTTCGAAAAAAATTTATATTTTTTAAAAAATTAAGTCATTTTTGATACTTTTTAGCATTTTACCGTAAAAAACAAGCTGTTTCTTACCATTTTTCTTATCACATGTTATAAGATATATTCCCTTTTCTTTTTTACTAAATCTGAATTTTCCATTCTTATTTATTGTATAAGTTTTATCTATACGATATATATTCTCATATATATTATTCTTTGTATAAACGTAATCACCAACTTGTAGTAAATCCAAATTTTTAAAATAGCTAATACTACTGTTTCCAGAGTGAGAAGCTAACACTAAAGTATCGTCTTTATTTGAAAATACATATTCATTTGCTAAATAGATACCTTTGCTTACATCATTACTATTTGAGTATTTTTTAAATACATCCCTTGTTAGATTAATCTTTGAAATATAAAGAGTAAAATTATAGTCGTTGATATTTTTCTCGGCATAATTATTTATAGATGATTTTGATATAAATAGCAAAATACAAAAAAGAAGAAATAGATAGTTATAAATTATTTTCATAAAAAAACAAATATATTCCTATTGATGATATAGTTGCTAAGATTATCACAAATATAAATGCACTCGTTTTATATGTTGATGGAATATACACTTCAACATATTCATTATCTAATACCTCTTCTGTTTCATTTTCAAACTCAACAACTTCTTCTTTTATTTCTTCTTTTATTAATTCTTTTGTTTGTTTCAAATAGCATATATTTTCTTCAGTAATGTTTTCATCATTTATATTAATATTAAAAACATTATTGTTTTCTTCGTACTCATCATTTATATTTAAAACCCTTACTTTATACTTTCCAACTGGAAGATATGATGATAAACATTCCTTCCCTTCATGACATGTGATAGTTTCAATTACATTATCGTCTTGATCTAATATTTCGTACGTTCCCCCAATGAAAAGATTATTAAAAGTTTCGTTGTCACATTCATTTATCTTCAACTTTCCACCCATTATTCTAAGATTAAAACTAAAACTTGTATCAATTACATCACCTTTATCAAAAACATCTTGCCCGGTTTCGTGATGATAAAAAAACGGAGTAGTATATTCTTTAATGTTACCCACTATGTTATAAATACCAGGTAATAAATCACTAATTGAATATGAATTGTTATTTACCTTCCCTAATGAAACATAGTAATTATTTAATAAATTATTATCATCAAATATTTTGATATCACTTTTATAGTTATAAGAATAATTACCAAAAATACTTGGTTTATCCTTATGATTATTAATCAAATTATTTATTTCATTAATCTCATCAATAAATAAATTATCATTTCTTACTTTATTACTATTAGTAAAATACAAGTCCCAGTTTTCTGGAAGTACTTCCTTCCATATCAAAAACTGAGTAACAGCATACCACCTTATATCAGTATGATCTTGATACATGTATCCATAATATGAAATTAGTTTTATTTTTCTTGATGTTTCGCTATTTAGTCTAAAACTATATCCTTCTGAATCATACTTTTGATATTCCTCACTTGATAAAACTGTTCCAGGTTGCGTGCAATAAACTAATTCATTTGTACCAGTTCTCTGAATCTTTTTTATTTGTGCAAAAACTTTCTTACCATTTTTATCAGTAATTATATATATGCCAGGTATTTTTTCTCCTAGATAAAATTTGTTATCCTGTGCACTAACACAACTTATAAAGGTTAATAATAAAGTAAATATAAAAACAATTTTCTTCATAATAACTATTAAGTCGACAAAAAACTCACAAACTATTTATAATAATTTGTGAGTTAGATGTTTTTAAAATAACATAGTTTTATACTCTGTTCAAGAACATCTTTTGTCGAATAATACTGTATACTCGAAAAATTATACTCGTTATTAAAACTGCAATTATAGCACCTGATAGATATTTAAAAATAAAGACAAATATAAATGAAACAATTGCAATTATAATACTATAGATTCTGATTTCATAATTGATAGATGGACTTGATTCGTTTATTGGTGCTATAAACATAAACGAAAAGAATGTTGTTCCATTTAAATATAGCTTTAATAAATTTGTGTAATCATGATTTATAAACATATATAGTAAAAATAACAGTGAGTATGCAGCAATTGAAGTTATAAATATTTCTTTTTTATAAGTCTTAATTTGAATTAACAATAAATATGCTATAAGCATCCAGAAAATGCTAGATGTAAATAAAAATGATGCTCCTCTTCCGTAAAATAAATCAAATAAAGTAAATTTATATTGATTACCTATTTCCATAGGATTATATAATATTGTTGTTTTGGTAAAATGATTTATAACAATAAATATAAATATCATAAGAGCAGCTTCATTTATGCGATATTTATTAGGAATAAATACATAGGCTATCATTGAAATCCCTGTTACAAACAAGTATATAAATATATTTATGTTAAATGGAGATGCAAAACCAAGTAAAGCACCATACATCATTAATTCATATCTTTTCTTTTTAAATATAACTGATAATATATACCCAAAGAAAGTCAACACTAATGGGTAAAGAATAATTTTATACCCATCAAATGCAGATACATAGTTATTACTTACTAATAAATAAGCATTTTTATATAAGCCATATATAAATAGTGGTATTAATGCTATAAAGAATAAATACTCTCTATTTGATTCTTTATTAAATACGTAAGTTTGTTTCATAAATATTACCTTTTCCTTCCTATTTTAGATGGGCAAACGTATGAACACATATTGCAATCTATACATTTTCCAGGAAATGGTCTATTACTTAACTTATATCTTTGTGGATTTAATTTTTGAGGGCAATATTTATTACATAAACCACAGTTTATACATTCTTTTTGTGTGCATTCATCTTTTTTTATGATTACTATTGAATCAATATCAGTATCAATAATATCGTAAATATCTAGAGTTTCCCCTTTAATAGCACTATTTTTACAAATAATGTCATCATCTTGTAATTTGATCTTACATTTATCAAGTAAATCTTTAACTAATACATTCAGCTTAGTCGTTATTAAATAATCTTTTTTTAAACTTTCACCAGTTATTAATACTTCTTTTTCCAATACTTTCTTTTCTCTTTTAATTAAATTAAATAAATAATACAAATCAACTGAGGTAAGTACAAGAGCATGGTTTAAACTAAGTTTTCTAGTTATTAAAAGTGGATGAGAGTGTGGATATTTATCATTTGTTAAAACTATTCTTATATCCGGATACATTCCAGATAAATTTGTCACATATTCAATATTTTGTTCATCAGTATCGCTGATAATTATTACAGGATTTGTTATCTCAAATATTTGACTTAAAGAATCAAATATTTCAAGTATGTCATTGTTATGTAAATTAAAAACTGAAGAATAAATTTTATCAGATTCTTCACATGATACTAAAGATAATACCAGTGAATCAATCTTATCAAAGTTATTAAAAAAATAATTAATATTTGATGTGTATTTTGATGCATCTAAAGAACTTAATATTTCTAAGATATTTTTCTTAGTCAATGTATTAACTTTCTTTCTTAATACTTTTTTAGTTTTATACTTTTCTTTAAAATCGTTTTCAATTACTAAGTAGTTTTTACCGTTTAAAGTTTTAGTACCAAGTGCTTTTCCAGAAACTGTTGAGTAAAATCTTCTAGTAGAATTTTCATACATTAGATCTTCTTTAAATAATTTTGTTTTGCTATCAATATGATACTTTAAAGAACTACCAGATAATGGATAATATAAAAATTCTGGATCTAAATAATTAAGTTTTTCAAGCTTTTTTAGAACCCTATTTTTGTTGTTACTACTCATAACCTTCACCTTTAAATTATTATAACTTATAAAAAGGAAAAATTAAATCATTTTTCCTCTTTATTTTCTTTAAATTTATTAAACAAGTTAAATGCTACTTCTTTTGGTAAAATTTTCTCAAAATCATCTAAGGACGCAGCCTTCATTTTGGTTACGCTACCAAATTTCTTAAGTAGTTCTTTTTTTCTCTTCTCCCCAATTCCCTCTACATCGTCAAGGTAGCTTTCCATAAGTCCTTTACTTCGTATTTGTCTATGATAAGTGATTGTAAATCTATGGACTTCATCCTGCATAAATGTAAGGAAATTAAATAAGTCGCTATTTTTTTCTACTGGATATTCTTCAAAAGTATCCCCATCTATTAATGCACTCGTTTTATGATGATTATCCTTTTTTAGACCACATAATTTTATCTTGTTATTCAAATTTAGTGATTCAAGAACTTCTTTAGTGGCATTAATTTGGTTTTTCCCGCCATCAACTAAAATTAAATCAGTTAAATTTTCTTTATCAACTAAAGCGTGATAATATCTTCGATAAATTACTTCTTTCATTACATGATAATCATCGTTAACATTGTTAGTTGATTTATATTTTCTATATGCATTTTTCACAGGTTTACCATCGATAAATACAACCATACCACTAACAGTAAATGTTCCAAACAAATGAGCATTATCAAATAATTCTATTCTAGATAAATTATCGATTTTAAGAAGTTTCCCAAGTTCATTATTAACCGTAACTGTACGTCTGTTTTTGTTATCAATTAACTTAGTTTCCCTTTCAAAGTACTCTTTTGCATTATTGCAAGCAAGATTTACTAATTCCCTTTTCTTACCCTTTTCAGGGATAAGTATTTTAGTATCATAAAGTTCTTCTAATATATCAAGGCCATCGAAATCCTTATATACTAGTATTTCCTTTGGAACCTCATGATTTTTATAAAACATTCCAAGATAGGAAGATAAATCTTCATCTTTTGATGATACAACATCGATGATTTTGTTATGAGATTCAAGCAACTTTCCGTTTCTTATAAATAATATATTTATTGAAATACTGTTTTCTGAAAAATAAAAACCAATAACATCTCTATTAACATAATCATTTAAAACTATTAATTGTTTTTGAGATATTACATCAATATACTCAAGCTCTTCTTTAAGTTCTTTAGCTAGTTCAAAATTAAGATTGTCAGAAGCATTTTTTATCTTTTCATTTATTTTATTTATAAGAGGTGTAGTATTACCTTTTAAAAATGTTAATACATCATTTTCCATCACATTTAATTTTTTTTGATCAACATTTTTTTGACAGTACCCTAAGCACTCACCAATATGATAGTATAAGCACACCTTATTAGGCATACCATCACATTTTTTAAAAGGATATAACCTATTAAGCAATCTTACTATCCTTCTTGCAGCATAAGCATTTGGATAAGGTCCAAACAAATATTTTTTATCAGATTTTTTAACATTTAAATATCTTGATACCTTAAGTTTTGGATATGGTTTATTAATGTATTCAATGTATGGATATGTTTTATCATCTCTTAAAAGAATATTATATTTTGGATCATAATGTTTAATTAGATTAATTTCAGTTAAAAAAGCTTCTACCTCGGAATTTGTTACAATATACTCAAATGTATCTATTTCAGATACCATTATTTTAGTTTTACCTGTAACTCTTCCATTAAAATATGAATGCAGTCTTTTATTTAAGTCTTTAGCTTTTCCTACATAAATTACTACACCTTTATCATTTTTCATTTGATATGATCCAGGTAAATGAGGAACAATTTTTAATAGTTCTTTAATTTTATCCATATCCACCACTTCTTTTTTATAAATGTATTATACTACAATTTTATAAAAATTATTGTATAATATAATTACTTAAGTGGTGAAGAATATGAAACTAATTAAAGAATCATTATACGAAATAAAAAAATCTAAATTTTATGCATATAATTACAGCGTAGATAGTATTGAAGAAATTAATCAAATATTGGATGAACTTAAAAAAAATCACAAAAAAGCAAGACATGTTGTGTATGCATATAAGATAGATGGCTTAGAAAAAAAATATGATGATGGTGAACCATCAGGAACAGCGGGGCTTCCACTGTATAACATAATTAATAAAAAAGATTTAAATCATATATTAATTGTTGTTGTTAGATATTTTGGTGGAATCAAACTTGGCGCTGGCGGTCTTTTAAGAGCTTATAATACAGCCGGTTCTGATGTAACAAAATAAAAAAACATCTCTAAAATGAGATGTCTTTTTTTATTTAAATTCTTCTTCAAGTTCTTCTTTGTTTCTATAACCTATTACTTTTTTTATTTCATTTCCACCACTAAATTTTATAAGTGTTGGAATTGACATAACCCCGAATCTAACTGCTAAATTTTGGAAATCATCAACATTAATTTTTAAAATATTAAAATCTGTTTCTTCTAAAATCTCACCTATCATTTTGCATGGTCCACACCAATCAGCATAAAAATCAACAATTACGTCCCCAGCGATTTCTTTTTCAAAATCCTCTTCATTTTCTAAATACTTTATCATATTAACTCCTTCTTACTAATGTCCTTCAATTTATTTGAATCAATTAGTTCTATAACCTTTTCTTTTGATACAACATCAAATTTTATTAATGTGTTTGTAACCATTACATTGCAAATATGTTTATTTTTCTCATCTTTACATTTATCAAGCACACCATTAATTTCCTCAGCTGATAAATAATACTTATCATTAACGCTTGAAAGAATAAAAGTTCTTTCCATAATTAATGTCGCTATTTTAGAATCATAAACATATTTTCTAGTTGAATTTAAATTAACCATAATAAATAACATAATAAATATTACAATTAATGTATTAACTAAACCCACTAAAACCCCAAGTATTTTAGATGGCAATGTTAATACAATAGATGCATCTATTAGCTTTTGGAGTATTCCTGTTATTTTAAGTATTAAAGCAAGAATACTTAGTAAGAATAAAAATATTAATACAAATGCAAGTGCTTCATATAAGAGAATATTAAGTGATGTTATTCCTTTATATGCCCCATGAAACTTAAAAAATGGCATTCCCTTCAAAAGTATGTCACCTACAACTCCTCTTAGTAAAAAAGAAAAAGTAAGTATTACTGCTAATCCAATAAAAGATATAATACCATGCAAAAAACCTTTTTTTGTACCATAAAGGATACCTAAGACAAATAGAATTATGATTATTCCATCAAGAATTCCAATGTTCATTTAAATCAACTACCTTTACTCAATTATAGTATATATTTAATGAAAAATGAATACTTATGTGTTAAAATTATTATGAAGCAAAGGTGAATTATTATGACTATAGTATTTAAATTAAGTGATAATTTAAAAGACAAAGTAATTAATCATTATCAAGATATGTTTAAAGAAAAAACTCCTCCATATGCTGTTTTTCAAGCACAAGAAATGGATGGAACAGTTATCACTTTATATGAAAGTGGAAAAATTATGTTTCAGGGCGTATCTGCTGATATTGATGCAAATCTTTGGATTGATATGGAAAGGCATTTAAATAACAGAATTATTGATATAACAACTGGGAAAGATAAAACTAAAAATGATTCTAAAAAAGAAGACGAAATCTTAGTTCCAACTAACAAGCCAGCAATTGGTTCTGATGAAGTTGGTACAGGAGATTATTTTGGACCTATAGTTGTTACTGCATCATTTGTATCAAAAGAAGATCAGCAATTTTTAACAGATTTAGGTGTTAAAGATTCTAAGAAAATTACCGATGATACTATTAAAAAAATTGCTCCAAAGATTATTGAAAAAATTCCTCACTCTACTTTAATACTTGATAATGAAACATACAATAATTATCATAGCACTGATATTAATATGAATAAAATTAAAGCAATTCTTCATAATAAAACTCTACTTAGTCTTATTAAAAAAGAATATCCATATGAACAAATAATTATTGATCAGTTTGTTAATCCAACAAAATATTATGAATATATATCAAATGCTAAAGAAATAGTAAAAAACATTACATTTTTTACTAAAGCTGAGGATAAATTCTTGTGCGTTGCAGCATCAAGTATAATTAGTAGATATATATTTTTAAAGAAAATGAGTGAGCTTGAAGAAAAACTTGGTATGGAACTACCAAAGGGGGCCGGTGATCAAGTTGATGAAGCGGCGCAAAAAATCGTCGATAAATATGGTTTTGATAGATTAAAAAGTATTGCAAAACTTAACTTTAAAAATACTGATAAAATTAAAAAATAATTTAAAGAAAAATCTTTAAATTATTTTTTTTATACACAAAACATATTAATAAGGTAATCACCAATGTTATCTTTAGTAACTTGATATTCTTTCATTTTTAAATCAAGATTAGCAAGCTCTATAATTAAGTCTTCAAACTCCTCTAAGCTTCGAATATTACCTTTTCGAACAAAATTATTATAACTATAATCACTAACTTTATAATCTTTTATTACTTTGCTTAACATATCATTATCTTTTCGATATTTCTTGATTAGATATGTAACTCTAACATTCCATGATATCAAAGCAATCATCTTTGTAATATCAATATTCAACGTCTTAAAATTATCATTTAGTTTTAATGCTTCTTGGCAATCCATATTTAAAAGAGCATCTATAAATCTATTTGTATTTCCATCAGGAGTTAGATTAATTAAACCAAATGCAAGTTCATCAGAGATATTATCTTTGCCAAGAATAAGTAGTTTATTTACTTCACTTTTCATTAAATCATAATCATTTAAACATGCTTCTTTTAAATAATTTAGGGCTTTTTCTGACAAATTTGAACCACATGATTTAATATATGTTTTAATTTCGTTTATGTTGTTATATGATTTTTTTAAAGAACTATCATAAACAGCATAATTATCTTTAATATACTTATAGTATTTACTAGTTTTTTCCAATTTACTTACTATGAATATTACAGTATTAATTTCTGATGGATGATTTAAATAATTAAATAACTCATCACTATCAAAAGATTTAGAAAAAATCTCATCAGCGTTTTCAACTACTATATATTTTTTATCGTCAAATAAAGAAATTGCAGAAAACTCATATAAGATTTCATCTAGTGATGAATCTTTATAGTTAATTTTTATAACATTTTCAAAATCACCATATATTTTATATAGTGTTTCTTTAATAAAATAGTAACTGTCGGATATAATCAAGTGAATTTTCATAACTATTTCTCCTACTACTTTTTCATAAATATTATTATAACACGATAATATAAAAAACAAATAATTATATCAAACATTGTGGTATAATTATTAAGTAATTTTTTTTATTATGGAGGAATTAAATAATGCGTTTCAAAAATAAAGTATTAATTGTTTTTATTTTTACAATTGTAACTCTTGTATTTGTACATAATGATTACTTCATGTATAAAAGAAGCATTCTAAAAATTGATAAAATAAATGAAAAAATTGAAAACTCTGAGACAAGCAAAGAAAAATATATTGTTCAAAATATATATGGAACCATAAAAAATGGTAAGTATAAAGGTAAAAAAGTAAAAGTATTAAATCATACAACTACATCTGGTGTATATGATGAACAAATTCACAAACACAGTGAATTGTTTGTCGAAGTAAAAACTGGTAATACTGCTATTGGTATTACAGGTGTTAAAAGAGATAAATATATTGCATTATTATTTGTTATTTTTATTGATTCAATCTTATTAGTTGCCGGTAAAAAAGGATTAAAGACTTTAATAAGTTTAGGAATTAATATACTAATATCTTTTGCTGCTATATTTCTATTTCAAAAACATGCAAGAACATGGAACATGTTACTACTTTATTTAGTGGTTTCAGCATTATTTGTTACTATATCATTATTTATAACCAATGGTAAAAGTAGGAAAACTGTGGCATCAATATTATCATCAATTTCATCATTCGTTGCATCTTTCTTGCTTGCATTTATTATTATAAAACTATATAAAAAGCCTCTTCCATACTGGACACTTGAATACATAGAAGCAGTTCATGACTATGAAAATTTCTTCTATGTTACCATATTGCTTAGTGGTCTAGGAGCAATAATGGATATATCTATTACCATTAGTTCATCACTTAATGAACTTATAGAAAAAGATCCCGCTATTAAACTTAAAAATTTAGTGAAATCTGGAAAAGAAATTTGTAAGGATATAATCGGGACAATGAACAATGTTATGTTATTTACATGCTATACATCTGTAATTCCAATGACATTTTTACTTATGAAAAACAATATTATTTTAGGTGATGCCATCAGAAGATATGGTCAAGTTGAACTCATTGTTATTCTAACAAGCTGTATAAGCATTGTTCTTGCCATTCCTATTTCTCTATTTATATCAACAATAGTTTTACATCCTTCAAAGAAAAGGAGGAATAGCTAATGATTTTAATACTTTCTATAGTACTTTTTATTCTTCTTTTAATTATTGGAAAAGAAAGAGGTTTAAAAACATTTGGTATTTTTTATTTAAATTTATTTTTAATAATAGTTTATTTATATATTATAAGTTTAGGTTTTAGTGCTATAACTCACGCAGTTATCTTATGCATTATTGTTACCCTTACAACTCTATTTGGTTTAAATGGTGTAAATATTAAAACTAAATCATCATTTAAATCAATTATGCTTATATTATTGATTATACTAGGTTTAGTTTTATATATTGGAAAAAGTGCAAACATTCAAGGCTTTAGTGCTGAATCACTTGAAGCTATAGGTGGATATTCATTTGATTTAAACTATGACATGACAAAGATACTTATAGGAATGTATTTAATTACCGTAATTGGAACAATAATTGATACTTCAATATCAATATCATCTGCACTTAATGAAGTATATATTAACAATCCTGATCTAGATCAAAAAGAATTATATAAATCAGGAATGAATATTGGAAAAGATATTTTATCAACAACAATTAATACTCTATTTTTTGCACTAGTCGCTGAATTTATTGGATTCTTTATGTGGCATTATGGTTCAAATTTTTTGTATATTATTAACTATAAATCTTTTGTTGTTGAAATATCAAAATTACTACTTTGTTTCATAGCATCTATACTAATAATTCCAATTACATCATATATAGCATCAAAAGACATAATAAAAAATAAGGATATCATTTGATATCCTTATTTTTTTATAACTTCTTTAATTTTATCTACGACTTTAGTTGTTTCTACTTCTGTAAATTCAGATTCATGTCTTAGTTTAAGTTCAACTAATCCATCAGCATATTTCTTTCCTACTGTAACTCTAATTGGAATACCGATTAAATCCATATCATTAAACTTAACACCAGGTCTTTCATCACGGTCATCAAGTAAAACGTCAATGCCTTCACTTTCAAGTTCATCATGAAGACTATTTGCGTAATTCATAATGTCTTCATCTTTAGTATTTGTAACAACGATTGATACTTTGTAGGGAGCAACCTCTAAAGGTAAAATCATTCCATGATCATCATGATTTTGTTCTATAATTGCAGCAAGTACTCTACCAGGGCCAATACCATAACAACCCATTGTTGGAACTTGTTCATTATTATTTTCATCTAGATAAGTTAAACCTAAGTCTTCAGCATAGTGTTTTCCAAGTTTAAATGTGTTACCAATTTCAATACCTTTTTTGAAGTATATTCTTCCACCACATTTTGGACAAATATCACCTTCAACTACGTTTGAAATTTCGCCAGATAAATCATATTTGAAATCTTTAACATTAGTGTTTATATAGTGGTAACCTTCTTTATTAGCACCTATAACAAAGTTTTTCATATGTAAAACTTCTTCATCAATAACTATTTTTGCATTTTTAAGCCCAACAGGTCCTGTGAATCCTGGAATAGCTGTTGATGTAGCAATTAAATCATCATCAGCAAATCCTAATTCTTTTCCACCAACTAGTTTTAAAGCTTTATCTTCGTTTAAGTCCCTATCTCCTCTTATGAAGAATATAGTTAATTTTCCATCAACAGTCATTAGTAATGCTTTAACCGTTTTCTTAACATCAACATTTAAGAAGCTAGATACTTCTTCAATAGTTTCTTTATGTGGTGTTTCTACCATCTCAAGTTCTTTTTCGTCTTCATCTGATTCTTCGATTTTAAATGAACCTACTTCCAAGTTAGAAGCATAATCACATTTATCACATAATACTAAAGTATCTTCACCTGTATCAGTTAATGCTTGAAATTCTTCGGATAAATCTCCACCCATAGCTCCAACAGATGCTCTAACTATTTTATAATCAAGTCCCATTCTGTCAAAGATAGCTTTATAAGCATTAAACATTTTCATGTATGATTCATGAAGTGAATTATCATCTCTATCAAAAGAGTATGCGTCTTTCATTATAAATTCTCTTACTCTTATAAGCCCAAATCTAGGTCTTGGTTCATCTCTGAACTTTTCAGCTTGTTGGTAAATAGTAAATGGTAAATCTTTGTAACTTTTTACCATTGCTTTAGCAGCTATAGTAAATAATTCTTCATGAGTAGGTCCCAAAACCATATGAGCATTTTTTCTATCTTTTAAGTTAAACATATCAGAACCAAATGCTTCTACTCTTCCACAAGCATCATATACTTCAGCAGGTATAAGTGATGGCATTAAAAGTTCTTGTGCTCCTGCTTTATCCATTTCTTCTTTAATAATATTTTGTACATTTTTATAAGTTTTAAGTCCTAAAGGCAAATACATATAAATACCTGCTGCAACTTTTTTTATCATTCCAGATCTAACTAAAAGGTTGCCAGATACACTTTCTTCATCTTTAGCATCTTCTCTTAAAGTATAAAAATAACTTCCCTTTAACTTCATTTTGATCACCTATTATTCTTCAATTTTAAAATCTTCTAATTTTCCATTTTCTTCCAATATTTTGTTTACACTTTTTGTAGCATTTTCTAGTTTATCATTACATACTTTAGCAAGTTTCATAGCTTCAGTATATTTTTTTATTGCATCATCAAGCGGAGCATTACTCATTTCTAATTCTTTGATTATGGTTTCTAATTCTTCTAATGCTTCTTCAAATGTTTTTTCTTTTTCCATTACTTTATCTCCTTTACTTCGGCTATTACTTCACCTTTATATAATTTAATGTCAATTTTATCATTCACTTTTAAATCTGATGTATCTTTAACTATTTTATCATCTATTTTTACAAGTGAATATCCTTTTTCCATTATATTGACTGGATTTAATAACTTAAGAGTATTTAAATCTAGTTTTAACTCATGTTTCTTTTTAATTAAAATATTATCTATGTATTTATTAAGTACAGTTATATAATTATTTAATTTTTCTTCTTTAACTTCATACATTGCAAGTGGATTAGATAATATAAATGAATCTTTTATTTTTTCTAATCTAAGTTCACTTTGCTTTAATGTTTTTAAGATGTTTTCTCTTAATCTTATTTTGTAGTTATCAAGCATAAGGATAACATCACTTAAAACTGGAACAGCCATTTCAGCAGCTCCTGTTGGAGTTGGTGCTCTAAGATCTGCAACATAATCAGCAATTGTGTAATCTACTTCGTGTCCAACAGCAGATATTATAGGAACTTTTGAATCAAATATTGCACGAGCAACTATCTCTTCATTAAACGCCCATAAATCTTCTATAGATCCGCCACCACGTCCCACAATTAAAACATCTAAATTATAGTTTTGGGCTTCATTTATTTGTTTTACTATATCAGGTGCAGCATCTGCTCCTTGAACTAGTGATGGAAATAGTATTGTTTCACATATTGGATATCTTCTTTTTATTGTTGATAATATATCTTTAATTGCAGCACCAGTTGATGCAGTAACAATTCCAATTTTGGATGGATATTTTGGAAGCGTTTTTTTATATTTTTCATCAAATAATCCTTCATCATGAAGTTTCTTTTTTAGTTTTTCATATTCCAAATATAAATTACCAAGCCCATCCATTTCCATCTTTTCAACGTATACTTGATATGTTCCTTGTGCCGGATAACACGAAATTCTTCCTTCTACTAAAACATTCATTCCATCTTCTGGTGTAAATTTTAAATATTGTGCTGCAGAAGAAAACATAACAGCAGATAGTCTTGAGTCATCATCTTTTAAAGTGAAATACAAATGACCTCTAGTATGATTTTTAAAGTTTGATATTTCACCTTTTAAATATATTTTTTTTAGATTAGGATCGCTATCAATACGCATTTTAACATACTCATTTAATTGTGATATTGTTAAATATTTGTTATTCATAGCATATCATCCTTTCTATTTTTCAGCTCTAATATATAGTTTAATATCTTCTCTTTTTTCAATAAAATTTTCCATTATGTATTCTACTAATTCTTGAGAAATTTTAATGTTATTTGTTTCTTGTAAAGAAACTATAGCATTAAATAACACTGTTGAATCTAAATTGTCATAGTAAAATTTTATAGCATTATCAAAATTTTCCTCAAATTCAAAAATATTTACATGATTTTTTAATCTTAGTAGCGTATCAAGATACTTAGTGCTTGTATTTCTTTTGCTTATTGGAATAATTCCAATATTATATGTAAATAACTCATTATCATTAATAAATGGTATAATCTTAGCATCTTTATTTTTTACATCTATAGATATAGGTATGTTTGATAAACTTCTTTTATCTGCACCAATAATATAATCTAGTGCACATATATTTGTTATATCTCTTAACAATCCTTGTGCAGATGAATAAGAAACTTTTCCGTTCTCATAAAGAACTTTTAAACAAAAATTTAAACCTTCTAAACTTGAACACTCTTTACTTTTAAATTTACTACTAAACATGTTTTCAATAGATTCTTCGTTTTTATTCTCATCTGTGTCAATTCCATACATAGCATCATCATAAAGAGAATACTTATCAGCAACTCTTGCTTTAAAAATGTTTGCTAGCGTACCCTTATCGGGATAATCATTATTTTCATAAGTATAAAAGATTCTAACATCATTATCAGATGCATTGTTGCAAATATAACTCGGTACTGAAACTTTGCCATACATTTTGGCAAGTTCATTATACAAAATTGAGTAGAAGGCTCTTATCTTATCATACCTACGAATTTCAAATGCATACTTTTCGTCCAAAACTCCCATATATAATCTTCCTTTTATTTTTCACTTTCACTCATAATTTTATCAAGAACTGCATTAATCATTTTTCTAACACTTTCATCACTATATTTCTTAGCAAGTTCGATTGCTTCATTAATAACAACAAGTGAAGGCGTATCTGTATACATAAGTTCATATACACCTATTCTTAGAATTGCAGCTCCAGTCTTATCAATACGATCAATAGTCCAATCATTCATGTATTTATTACAAATTAAATCAAGTTCATTAAAATGTGTAATTACTCCATAAACAATTTCCTTAACAAAATCATTTTCAATTTCTAAATTTTCTTTAATAATTGCATCAATATCTCCATCATTTTTGTTCTTATTTATAATGTCATTTTGATAAAGAATAATCATGCATTTTTCTCTTAATTCACTACGAGTTAGTGCCATAACAAATCACCTTACTTCATTATAACACGAAATATAAGAATATTGGAAAATAAATGAATAAAAAATAGCGATAAAATAATATATTTTATCGCTATTTCCATCATTATTTAATATTTACTAATTCTTCATTTTCAAATACGTAACTTACAGTATTTAATTTATCTTTATATTTACTTAATTTTGTACCTTCTTTGTATGAAGTTACTTCTTTATTAGATAGAATATTATATAATTTGTCGTTATTTAAATATCCCTCTACACATGTAATAGTTACAGTCTTTGATTCATCATCAGTTTTAATATCAATTATTTCACGTGATACGTTCTTTTCTTCATTTGGAGTTCCACTTGATACAAATACATCTTTAAATTCAAAATATTTTAAAGACACATTATTATATTTAAATGTTTCAAGTGAGATATCACCAAATAGTTTACTTGATGATTTTTTAAGTTCTGTTGCTTCAAAATAAAGCGAATCATCATCCTTAACGATTTTACTGTTATCAAGCAATTTAAATGATAAATATAATTTAATATCATTAGTTAAATTGCCATTATAGTAGTCTCTAGTATAATTTGAATTAGCATCAAAAATGATGTTATCAAGTAAATATCCATATTTCTTAGTTAAATCATCTAAAGATACTTCTTTAACTACTGGTTTATCATTATTATCATTGTTATCATCTGATTTTTTGTTGTCAGTTAAAACATTTGAACATTTTACACCTTTGTTTTCATCAAAGTATCCATCTTCATATAAATAGTAAACTCCATACCCAATTGAGCATAGAAGTAAGAATATAATTATTGTTTTAATTGCGCTTGACACTTTTTTATTGTGAAGTTGTTTCTTTAATAGTTTAACACTTTGAGAAGCAGATTCTATTTCTACTCTTTCTTTTACATATTTATCAATTGTGTCTTTGTAATCTTTGATGTTAACATTTTTCTTTGTTTCTTGTTCAATTTTTTCTTTGATATATTTATCAATATCTTCTTTAAAGTTCTTTACTTTTAAGTCTTTATCTTGTAATTCTAAATTCTTTTCTTCCTTTTTTGCCATTTTAAAACCCTCCTTGTTTATTAAACTAATTATAACATAAAATAAATAAAACAGAACATTTTTATAATGTTCTGTTCTCATCATTATCTTTTTTAGTTAAATCAAATGTAGATAAACTTAAAAAACAAGCATCGTCATTTTGAAAATATGGAAAATTCATATATAGAATTTTGCTATCTTCATCTTCATAATTATCAATTACACTATATTCAATATTATACGAATCTAAAATATATTTTAGTGCTTCACCTAGAGTAATTTCTTCATCAGAAGTTTTACCAAGTAACTCAGAAAAACCAATATACATCCATTCTTGAATACACTTATTAAGCTCAGCTTTAATCTCATCAATGGCTTCAAGTAATTTTGATTTTTCATCTTTAGAATGATTATCTTGTGAATTAAAACTAAGTTGTACTTTTTTAAGTTCATTTAGTAATCGATCAAAATTATTTCGATTAATTCTAATATCACAGTATTGTTCAATTTCAGTAATATAATTATTTATATTCTTTAAAATTGTCTCATAGTTTGAATTACAATATAAATAATTAATATCTTTAACATTCACATTCATATATCTTCTTGGAATAGAAACAAACTGTATATGTTCAACTGGAATTTTATCAAATACAAACTTTTCGTCAGGATATTCACCAGATGATCTTGGTTCTAAAGAACCATTGTCCTTTGGCCTATCAATGCCAGGGATTAACTGATTTGCATAACATA
>Ga0310786_10000351_pt1 | contig 75060 bp, 64 predicted proteins | sample AusTroGonzalo_MG_FD_203881 | JGI IMG/M metagenome (GOLD analysis project Ga0310786, IMG submission 203881) | Bovine rumen microbial communities from tropical cattle in Woodstock, Queensland, Australia - Gonzalo_03 (v2) (version 2) | ecosystem: Host-associated > Mammals > Digestive system >... | reverse complement strand
AGACAATCTTTTGAATTACGGCGGTCTGCGCTAAACGGTCACCGCAAAGTTGCGGCGACCGTTTAGCTCGCGACCTTAATGCTCGGGTGCACTCGGCTTGTTTTTTGACCGGCAAAAATCAAGCCTCGCTCGCCCCCTGCGCGCTCATTATTCCAAAAAGTTGCCCTCGCCGCCGTTCACGACCGCTCGCCCCTTACGGGGCTGCGGGTACTTTTTGGAAGCCTTGCGCTTCGGGGCTTCCGTGCGGCTTGCGCCGTACTCACCCCTGCGCGTATTGTAGTTGTTGACATTCGGTTAAGGCGACCGCCTCGCTACAACCGTGTGTGAGCATAGAAACGGCGGGGGTACCATTGAGCGTTTTTTTGTGCGATCAACCGACCGTTTGCAGACGTTCTCCCACCACAACTGGTATTCTGGTTCCAGCCACGCCCGTCCGACAACATGCTTTTCGGCGACGCCGGTAATGACCGGCTCGTCGGCGCTTCGGGGAACGACGTTCTGGCGGGCGGAGCCGGGAACGACCGGATGCACGGCGGCGGCGGAGAAGACATCTTCACTTTCTGCGAAAATTGGGGCGTCGACACGGTGGCGCAGCTCGCGAGCGGGCGCGTCACGCTGTGGTTCGACAACGGCGACGACTCGAAGTGGGACGCGGCGACGTTGACCTACACGGACGGCGCCAACTCCGTGACCGTCACGGGCGTGACGGCGGACCGGGTGACGCTCAAGTTCGGCAGCGACGGCACGGAAGAGTACACCTCGCTTACTGCCGCGGGCGCGTTCGCGGAGGTCACGAGCGAAAGGATCTTCGAAGAGCGGAACAAAGGCGTCCTCGCAAGTTTGTGAGGTCGCCTCCCGACTTCGTCGACTCCATGTAAAAACGCATCGGCACCGCCTTCAAGATGGTCTGGATCGGCGCTTTTATGATACAAAAACGCATCATATTGTTATTTTTTATACTTTTGTCGAAAAAAGTTCCTCGCCGGGTTTGACAAAAAGCCAATGTTTATTATAATATAAAAACAGGGGACAGACTATTTTCACGCGGTCGTTTCGGCGGCCGGTGAGCAAAAAATCAGAGGGAGATGTTCAAAATGAGCAATTGTTCCATCGACCGCCTGCTGAAGGCGCAGAACGCGAAACTCAAGGCGTGTTACGAGACGCTGGAGCAGGTGATGCCGCCTTACTTCTTCAAAAGCGTCTCCGGCGAGGAGCTTCAGGACCTGCTGCCGCTGCTGCTCGACATCGAGCGCAAGTCGGGCATGCAGATGCTCGAACGCGCCGATTCGCTGCTGATGGCATACATAAAGAGCGACGAGCTCAACCCGCTGGCGGTCAGCAAGCAGATGGCGGGTCGCCGGATCCTGCGTCTCGTGGTCCACGAGTCGAAGCCGCTCCCCGACGGCAAGGTGCTGGTCATCGAACAGATCACCAAGGGCAGCGCCCGTCACGAAGCGACTCCGGCGTGCTCGGTCGAGGCGCTCAAGACCGCGTACCGCAAGCTTTACGGGCGGATCCCGGTGGGCTTCGACGGGGCGGCGGCGCGGATCAACTGGAGCGAGGTCGCCGACCTCGACGCCGCGCGGATCGCCTCGCGCCTCGAAATGGTGCTGCGGGTCGAGTGCACCGACTCGTCCGTCGTGCGGATCGAGCCGCGCGACAAGGGCTTCCAGATCGCCTTCGCGGTGGCGAACGTCGCCCGCGAAGAGGGACTTTTCGGGCGCACCATCGGCGTGCTGGAAACCTTCGGGTTCCGCGTCGAACGCTCGTATCTGCGCGAGTTCACCCGGGCGGAAAAGGACGGCGCGGACTTCTACCACAAGGCGGTGCGCATCAATACCTTCTACGTGGTTCCGGAGCGGCGTTCCGCGGGGACTCCGGCGGCGCTCGCCAAGCTGGAACGGGAACTCAACGAGCTGTCGTGGAGCCCCAACTCGGACTACTTCGAGGAGGAACTGAGCTTCCGTCACGGCTTCTGCTTCGCGTCGGTCAATCTGCTGCGCGCGGCGGCGGAGTTCGTCCACTCGCAGCTCGCGTTCGTCGACCGCAACGCCTACAACTCGGCGGATATCCGCCGCTTCATGGCGAGCTATCCCGCGATCCTCAAGAAGATGTGCAACGCCTTCGAGGAGCGCTTCAACCCCGCCGCTCCCGCCGACGCCAAAAAGACGACCGCGACCTTCGCGCGCATCAGACGCGAGATCGGTCAGGTCAACAGCGGCGTCGCCGAAAAGGATCTGCGCGTCCGCACCGTGCTGAACTCGGTGCTCTGCTTCTTCGAGCGCGTGCTCAAGAGCAACTATTTCTCGACCGGCAAGAGCGCGCTGGCGTTCCGGCTGGACGCGGGGTTCATGAGCGACTATGAAAAGCTCTCGCCCGCCTACGCCGCCAGCTTCCCGCCGGAGCGCCCCTACGGAGTATTCTTCTTCTGGCGGCGCGAGGCGTTCGGCTTCCAGATCCGCTTCGACGAGATCGCGCGCGGCGGCTGGCGGACGGTGGTCCCCCGCATGGAGGACAACCCCCTCGAACTCGGCGACTCCTACGAGTACGCCCGCTGCGAGGCGTTCCGCGAGTGCTACGTGCTCGCCAACACCCAGCACAAGAAGAACAAGGACATCTACGAAGGCGGCTCCAAGATGCTCACGCTGCTCAGGTTCAACGGCGAAGGCGAGCTCAAGCCCGCACTCTGGGCGGCGCAGCGCGGCATCTTCGACGCGTTCCTGTCGCTCATCAACTACGACGACAAGGGGCGCCTCCGCGACAAGGCGATCGTCGACCTCACCGGCGAGCAGGAGATCATCGAGATCGGTCCGGACGAGAACATGTTCGACGACATGATCGAGTGGATGGGCTGCCGCGCGGTCGAAAAGGGCTACGTCCTCGGCTCGGGGATCATCTCCGGCAAGAGCGACACCGGCATCAACCACAAGTTCTACGGCGTGACCAGTTACGGCGTCCACCGCTATCTGCTGCGCACGTTGAAGTACCTCGGCATCGATCCGGCGGCGGACAGCTTCACGGTCAAGATCTCGGGCGGACCCTTCGGCGACGTGGCGGGCAACGAGATCAAGCTGCTCAACGCGCGCGATGACGCGGGCAAGTATCTGATGCCCGGACTCAAGATCGTCGCCGTCACCGACGGTCCCGCCGCCGTCTACGACCCCGACGGGATCGACCGGCTGGAGCTGTCGCGCCTCGTCCACACCGCGAACCTCGACGCCTTCAACCCCGAAAAGCTCAAGGGCGAAGGGGCGTACATGATCTTCAACCGGCCGCGCCGCACCGAGGCGGGCGACGTCTTCCGCATGGCGACGGTGCAGCACGGCAAGCTGGTCGACAAGGAGATCGACCGCGACGAATTCATGTACCTGTTCCAGAACAACATCTGCAAAAAGGCGGATGTCTTCATCCCGTGCGGCGGTCGTCCGCGGACGATCACGCCGGCGAACGTCCCCGCCTACGCCCCGAACGGCGTGCCGTCGTCGCGGGCGATCGTCGAGGGCGCCAACTCGTTCATCTCGCCCGAGGCGCGGCTGGAGCTGCAGAAGCTCGGCGTGGTGATCGTCAAGGACGCCTCCGCGAACAAGTGCGGCGTCATCACGTCAAGTTACGAGATCATCAGCGGCATCATTCTGGATCCCAAGGATTTCCATTCCGTCAAATCCACTCTGGTGCGCGAAGTGATGGATATTCTGCGCCGGCGCGCCGACGACGAGGCGGAGTGGCTGTTCAGCCACTTCGTCCCCGGCGGCAAGCCGATGACCGAGCTCACCGAGGAGCTGAGCGGCGCGATCAACGCCAAGAACCACGAACTGCGCAAGTTCCTGGAGGAAAATCCGCAGTACGTCACCGACGAACTGATCCTGTCGCACCTGCCCCGGATCTTCGCGCGGCGCTACCGCACCAATCTGAAGCGCATCCCCGCCTCGTACCGCCGCGCGATCGCGTCGGTGGAGCTGGCGAGCCGCATCGTCTACCGCCTGGGCGATCCCGCGACCGAGATCCGCGCGGTGCTGTAAGCCTTCCGGCATCCCGCCCGCCCGTTCCGGAAAATCCCGGACGGGCGGGCGTTTTATTTGTCCCAAACGTTTGGTATTGCTCCGGATCTGGTGTATATTATACACCTTAAGGATTTCCGCCGTCGCGCGGGGATGACGGGCGTTTCTTTTTTTCGTGAAATACGCATTTGCCATGAACGACATTTCAAATACGAAAGGACAAATCGAACCATGATAACGTTGAAAACGGACAAGGGCGACATCAGGATCGAGCTCTTCGAGGCGGAGGCTCCCGTGACCTGCGCGAATTTCAAGAAATACGTCGCCGACGGTTTTTACAAGGGGACGCTGTTTCACCGGGTGATCCCCGGCTTCATGATCCAGGGGGGCGGCTTCGACAAGAAGTTCGTGCAGAAGCCGACCGATCCTCCGATCAAGAACGAGGCGACGAACCAGATCTCGAACAAGCGCGGCACCATCGCCATGGCGCGGACGAACGTGGTGGACTCCGCGACGAGCCAGTTCTTCATCAATCTGGTCGACAACGACTTCCTCGACTTCAAGGCGCCGACGCCCCAGTTCTACGGCTACTGCGTCTTCGGCAAGGTGGTGTCGGGAATGGAGGTCGTCGACGCGATCGCGGCGGTCGAAACCGGGCGGCGCGGCATGCATCAGGACGTGCCGGTCAAAGACGTGGTGATACTCGACGCGGTCGAGGAGTGAATTCAGGGGGGTATGTGAAATGTTGATGTTTCTCGGCGGATTGGTGCTGTTGCTGGTCGGATATCTCTTGTACGGGCGGTTGGTCGAGTTCGTCGTCGGCGTCGATACGAAGCGCGCGACGCCCGCCGTCACGGACCGCGACGGCGTGGACTATGTGGAACTGCCGCACTGGAAGAACATGATGATCCAGCTCCTGAACATCGCGGGCGTGGGTCCGGTGATCGGGGTGATCCTCGGCATCAAGTTCGGTGCAATCGTCTTTCTGATCATTCCGATCGGCAACATCATCGGCGGGGCGGTGCACGACTTCGTCGCGGGGGTGATGTCGCTGCGCAAGCACGGGGCGAATCTGCCGACGCTGATAAAGAATTGCAACGGCAACATCTTCTCGGTGGCTTTCGCGATCTTCATGACAGTGCTGCTGCTGCTGGTGGTGGCGGTTTTCATCACGACTCCGGCGCAGCTCTGCGACAATCTGCTGCCGAATGTCAACATCCTCTGGTACGCGGTGGCGGCGATCTTCCTCTACTACATCGCGTCGACGATCTTCCCGGTGGACAAGATCATCGGGCGGCTCTACCCGCTTTTCGGCGCGCTGCTGCTGATCGGCACGCTGGCGCTCTTCGTGAAGATCATGATCGAGGCGTGGGCGAATCCCGCGCTGCTCACCGAAAGCGCCGGATTCCGCAAGTACATGTTCACGCCGGAAAAGCACCAGCCGATCATTCCGCTGTTGTTCGTGACCATCGCCTGCGGCATATTGTCGGGGTTCCATGCGACGCAGTCGCCGATCATCGCGCGCACCATACACAGCGAACGCGAGGCGCGGAGCGACTTCTACGGCATGATGGTTCTGGAAGGCTTCATCGCGATGGTCTGGGCGGCGGCGGGGCTGGCGATCTACAACCTCTTCCCGGAGCAGATGCTCAAGAAGGCGCCGGCGGTGCTGCAGTTCCTCTGCGAACACTTCCTCGGCACCGGGATCGGCGCGGTGGTGGTGATAAGCGTGGTGATACTGTCGATCACGAGCGGCGACACCGCGATGCGCAGTCTGCGGCTTTCGCTGGCGGAAACTTTCGGCATCCCGCAGAAGAAGCTCTCGAGCCGGGTGCTGCTCTGTCTGCCGATCATCCTGATCGTCGCGGCGCTGATCTGGTGGTCCAACATCAGCGCCAAGAGCTTCAACCAGCTGTGGAACTACTTCGCGTGGGGCAACCAGGTGCTCGCGGCGTGCACTCTCACCGCGGCGACCGAGTGGCTGATCTCGCGGAAGCGCAACGCGCTCATCACGATCGTTCCCGGGGTGTTCATGACTTTCATCGTGCTCTGCTACATCCTGTGGATCTCGCCCGCGCACGGCGGTCCGGTGGGCTTCGGGCTGGAGCTCCACGTCGCGCAGATCGTCGCCGGAGTGCTGGCGGTCGCCGTCACGGCGCTCGCGATCTGGCGCGGGCTCAAGATGCGGGTCCGCTGAAGTCGTGAGCACAGCGTCCCCGGTACGGAATATCGCGCTTCTCGGATCGACCGGGGCGCTCGGGCGCGAAGCGCTGGCACTTATCGCCGCCCACCCGGAGCGTTTCCGCCTGGTCGCGCTCGCGGCGCACGAGAACGCGGAAGAACTCGTGCGGCAGTGTCATACGTACCGTCCGCGCGTCGCGGTTTTGACCGACGCGAGCGCCGCGCGCGAAGCGGAACAGTCGCTGCCGCAAGGCGTCCGGCTGCTCGCGGGCAAAGCGGCGCTGACCGAGGCGGCGACGCTCCCCGAAGCGGACACCGTACTCTGCGCCGTGACCGGTATCGCGGCGCTGCCGGCGGTGGTCGCGGCGCTCCGGGCGGGGCGGCGCGTGGCGCTGGCGAGCAAGGAGATACTGGTGGCGGCGGGAGATCTCATATGCGCCATGAAGACGGGCGAACTCGTCCCCGTCGACAGCGAGCACGTGGGAGTTGCCCAATGTCTCGCGGGGCGGAAGATTTCGGAAGTGTCGCGGGTGATCCTGACCGCCTCCGGCGGACCGTTCCGCGACTGGAGCCGGGAGCGCATCGGTCGTGCGACTTGCGCCGACGCGATGCGTCATCCGGTATGGCGCATGGGGGTAAAAACCTGCGTCGACTCGGCGACGCTGATGAACAAGGCGCTGGAGCTGATCGAGGCGAAGCACCTCTTCGGCTTGCGCCCGGAGCAGCTGTCGGCACTGATCCATCCGCAGGCGGCGGTGCACGCGCTGGCGGAGCTGTGCGACGGCACGGTGATGGCGCAGCTCTCGAACCCGGATATGAAGCTCGCCGTACAGTACGCGCTCGGGTTCCCGGAGCGGCTTTCGTCCCGCCCGGCGGGGACGCTGGATCTCGTAAAACTCGGGAAACTCGAATTCTTTGCGCCGGACGAAGCGCGCTTCCCGGCGCTGGCGCTCGGACGCGAGGCGATGTTGCGCGGCGGCGCGGCACCGGCGGCGCTGAACGCCGCGGACGAAGCGGCGGTCAAACTTTTCGCGCAGGGACGAATATCCCTGCCGCGCATCTGGGAACTGGTCGAAACGGCGCTGGAGCGCTGCGGAAACTATGACGACGGCACCTTCGAGTCGCGCCTCGCCGCCGACGCCGAAGCGCGCCGTCTGGTATTGGAGCGGACAAAATGAAGAAAAAGCAGAAAAACGGGACCCTCGTCCGAACGACGCGGCGGCGGAACTCGCTTCTTGTGGTTGCGGCGATCCTCGCGGTCGCGCTGGTCGTGCGTCTCTTCGGGATGCTCTTTTCGCCGCTCGAGTACGACGAGATCTGGAGCCTGCAGAACTTTTCCAACCTCTCCGTCGGGCGGATATTGACCGACCTCGCGCTGCCGAACAACCACCCTTTGAACTCGCTCTTCGTGAAGCTGTGGACGGCGCTGGTGAATGAACCGCAGCTGATTCGCCTTCACTCGCTGGTCTTCGGCGTGCTGTCGGTTGCGCTGGCGGGGGTGCTGGCGCGGGGGCTTTTCCACAACCGCCGCACGGCGCTTCTCACGATGCTCTTTCTCGCGGCGGACGCCCCGGCGATCTACTACTCGGAGCTCGCGCGCGGCTATTCGATCCAGCTCTTCTTCCTGCTGCTCTTTGCCTGCGGCGTCGCGTGGTGCGGCGAACTCCGGCGCTTCATGCCGAAGTTCCTCCCCGAAGCGGCGATGATCGTCGGCGCGGCGGGGGCGGTGCTGGCGGTGCCCTCCGCGCCGATCTTCCTCGCGGCTACGGCGCTCTGCGGCTGGTACCGGCGGAAAAAGCTCCCGGAGACGCGGGAGCTCGTCGCCCTCGGGCTCGCCGCGCTGCCGGCAGTATTCTACCTCGCGTGGAACTACACGGCGCTCCGCAGCGCCCAAAGCTGGGGGACCCGTCTCGGCTCGCCGACCGAATGGGCGGGCTTCATCGGCATCACTTTGATGGATTACGTCTCGTTCGCGGTGCTGCCGTTTCTGCTCGTCTTCGCGGGCTGCGACCGCAAACAGGGGTTGCCGCTGCTCATCTGCGCCGCGCTGATCTTCGCTTCGGCGGCGGTGGTGGGCGCGGGACCGTCGCGGGTCTATCTGCCGCTCTGCGTGATCGTCGCCCTCGGCTGCGGACGCGGCGCGCAGATCCTCTTCACCGTGGCACAACGCCGCGACAACCGCCGCCTCGCGCGGCTGCTGACGCTCGCCGCGGTCGCCCTCGCCGCGCTGGGACTTTACCAGCAGCAGGAAACGTGGCACGTCACCGACTACTGGAGATGGTTCATGGCGGGACAAGTGATGCCGACCGGCTGTTTCACCGTCTACCCCGCCACGGCGGGCTATCCGCTCGGCTGGAACAACTACCCGGACGCCTGGAAGGACCACTACGCGCGGCTCTCGGACGCGTCGCCCGGCGAACGCCGGCTCTGGTGCTTCGGCGTCGACCCGGGGCGGATAAACGGGCTCAACGCCGCCGGTTCCGAAGTGGCGCTTCCGCTCGCCGTGCAGGGGACGCAGCAGAACCTGAACGGTTTCCCCGCCGTGGAATACCGCCTGCGCCCGACGGACGCTCCGACGCCCGGCGAGTCGTTCGTCATCGCGCTGCCGCCCGGTCCGCGGGAGAACGCCCTCGCGCTCACGGGGCGGCTGCTCAAAGACGGATGCGACGTGCTGAACCTGAATGCGTGGCTCAACGAACAGCTGCCGGGGCCGGGCGGCAAAACGTATTCGGGGCGGCTGCTGTACGGGGTCGCCCCGGCGGATCCCGGAGTATGGGAGCTGGCGCGAAACTCGGGCAGCCGGATCTACGTCTTCACGCCGGACCCCGTCGCCCGGTGACGAAGTGTCTCCGGCTTGAAAAATCCGGACGCGGTCGTTATATTGGAACGTGATGAATTTGGTGTTCGAAACGCTTTGCCCCGGGGTGGCGACATGGAAAAACTGCATATAAATTGTATCGGCGGGGACTACGACATCCTCATCGCGCCCGAAAATTTCGAGGCGGCGCTGCAACTCCCCGGTCAGAAGCTGCTCGTCTGCGACTCCAATGTGGCGGCGCTCCACCGCGAAAAAGCGGAGCGGTTCCTCGGCGTCGCGGACACCGTGGTCTTTCCCGCGGGCGAGAGCGCCAAGAACTTCGATACGCTCGCCGCCATCTGCCGCCGCGCGGCGGCGCTGAAGCTGGACCGCCATTGTACCTTCGTCGCGCTCGGCGGCGGCGTCACGGGCGACCTGACGGGCTTCGCGGCGGCGATCTACCTGCGGGGCGTGAACGTGATGCAGATCCCGACCACGCTGCTGGCGATGGTCGACTCGAGCGTCGGCGGCAAGACGGCGGTGGACATCCCCGAGGGCAAGAATCTCGTCGGGGCGTTTCACCAGCCGTGCCGGGTGGTGATCGACCCGGGGTTGCTCGAAACGCTGCCGGTACGGGAACTCGAAAACGGTCTCGCCGAGGTCGTCAAAACCGCGGTGCTCGGCGACGCGCCGCTCTTCGAAAAGCTCGAAGCCAACGCGGGCCGGCTGTTGGAAAAACCGTTGCCGAGAGCGCTTTACAAGGAGATCATCCTCCGCTGCTGCCGGGTCAAGAGCGCGATCGTCGCCGCCGACGCGCACGAACACGGGCAACGCGCGTTTCTGAACTACGGACACACCTTCGGTCACGGATTGGAACTGTTGAGCGGCTTCCGGATCGCCCACGGCGAAGGCGTGGCGATCGGCATGACCGTCGCAGCGGAGCTCGCGGTGCGGCTGGGGCTCTTCGCTCCCGAAGCGGCGGCGCGCCAGCGCGAACTCGTCCGCGCCCTCGGATTGCCGACGGGCGTCCCGAAGGGGACCGCCCCCGGCGCGTGGTTCGACGCGATGCGCGGCGACAAAAAGGCGCGCGGAGGCAGGATCGTGCTGATCCTGCCCGAAGCGATCGGCAAGGTGCGCGAAGTCGCCGACCTGCCGGAAGATACGCTCAAAAAATTCCTGCGGGAGATCACCGCATGACTCCGCACGAAGTCTGCATAGCGCTGAATCTGATCCCGGGCATCGGCTTCGCCCGTTACAGCGCGCTCCTGAAACACTTCGGTTCGCACGAGGCGATCTTTTCCGCGTCCGCGGCGGAGCTGCGGGAGGTGCCCCGGCTCGGCGGCGAACTTGCGGGGCGCATCGCCGCCTTCGACGTCCGCGCCGAACTCGACCGGGAACTCGCCGCCGCCGACAAGGGCGGCGCGCGGATCTTCACGCTGACCGACCCCGACTATCCGGCGGTGCTCCGCGACCTCGGCGACCCGCCGCTGTGCCTGTACTGGCGCGGACAGCTGCCGGGCGGGGATATGCCGCTCGTCGCGATCGTCGGCAGCCGGCGGCTGTCGTCCTACGGGTCGCGGATGACCACGGCGATCGCCTCCGACGCGGCGGCGGCGGGCTTCGGGGTGGTCTCCGGACTCGCCTTCGGCGCGGATACGCTGGCGCACGAGGCGGCGGTCAAGCTGAATTCACCCACCATCGGCGTCATCGGCGCGGGCATGATGAACTTCTACCCGCAGGAAAACCTCGATCTCGCCCGGCGCATGATCGACTGCGGCGGCGCGGTGCTGAGCGAATTTCCGCTCGGATTCCCGATCCACCGGAACAACTTCCCGCGTCGCAACCGCATCGTCGCCGCGCTCTGCCGCGCCGTGATCGTCACCGAGGCGGGGCTCAAGAGCGGCGCGCTCATCACCGCGCACCTGGCGGCGGAGCTCGGTCGCGAGGTCTTCGCCGTCCCCGGACACGCCGACAACGCGCAGGCGCAGGGGTGCCACCGCCTGATCAAGGAGGGCGCGGGGCTGATCGAAAACTTCGGCGACGCGGCGGAGGCGCTGGGCTTCGGACATGTGATCGAGCCCGAGCTGCCGGGCTTCGGCGCGGAGGAACTGCCGGTCTCCGCGACGCCCGAGGAGGTCGCCGTGATGAAGGTGCTCAACGCCAGGGGCGAAGCCGACTTGGAAACTTTGGGCGAAGCGACGGGCTTCGACACGGGGGCGCTGCTGTCGATCCTGATGACGCTGGAGCTGAAATTCATGATCGAGCGCGGCTGCGACCAGCTCTACCGCCCGCGCCGGGGCAAATAGGAACGGCGCCGCTCACTCGCGCCCGCCGAAAACGAGGCGCAAAAACTCCGGCGCCGCGAAGACCCGGCTCATCTGATGCGCCGCCCCCGGCACCGCGACGAAGCGCGAAGCTTTCGCCCACTCGGGGAAGAGCGCGATATACCGTTGGTAGTTCAGAAACCGCCGGTAGCGGTTTTCGCCCTGGGTCATGGCTCCGACCGACGAGGCGAGCCCGCGCTTGCCCGTGTCCCGGTCGCCGCACATGTAGAGCACCGGGCGCGTCGCGAAGTTCTCCATGATCTCCTTCTCGCTCAGGGACGAGGCGTAGGCGTTGCGTCCATTCAGCCCCAGATGCCAGATGTCGGACTCCGGGACCTCCGGCTCGGGCACTCGGAATTCGCCGTCCGACGCCGGACGACGGCGGTCGACGTACAGGTAGGTCGACGGCCCGCCCACGACGAAGGAATGATCCAAATGCTCCCCGCGGACGAATTTTCCGACCGCGACGTAGCGGTTGATCACCTGCCCGCCGGCGGAAAACCCGCAGAAGAGGATATGTTTCAAGTGGGGATAGCGACCGCGGTCCGAGAGGAGTTCGCAAAACCTGTCGAGGACCGCGTAGGAGCTCACCCCCGAGTCGCCGATGGAGGGGTCGCCGCAGCGCCAGTCGTGCTTTTTGAGGTCCCACTCGGCGATCTTGCCGCGAAATTCGGGAGGACAGCTCTTCGCCGTGACGAACGCGGGCTGGACGAAGAGGACCCGGTCGGCGCGCGGGTCTTCGCGGATCGACGCCGACAGAACGGGGGTCAGATCCTTCGTCCGGGACTGGAGACCGTGGACGAAGATCACGGCGTATTCGGCGTCGGCGGAGCCGGTTTCGAGCGGCTGCCGCGACCAGTACAGGACGCGGACGCCCCCCGGAAATTCCAGAAAGTTCTCCTGCGCGCGGCACGGAAAAACTCCCGCGAGACACGATAGAAACACCCCCAAAAACGCGACGATGCGCATGGTCGCTGCTCCTTCTCCGGTTATGGATACTGCCTGTGCGGTAATATATTCCCGGCGCTCGGGAAAATCAAATCGCCGCGGACGGAAGGGAACTCCGCCGCAGGGGGCGGCGCCGTCGTTTTGCCCGGTTTTTTCACGTTCCGACTTGCAAATTGCCGGGCGGGTGCTATATTATGAAACGAAATTATGGGGCAATAGCTCAGTTGGCTAGAGCATCACACTGGCAGTGTGAGGGTCGAGAGTTCGAGTCTCTTTTGCTCCACCATTTTTGACCTCAAGGGACGGGGATTTTCCCCGTCCCTTCCCCATTTTTCTCGCAATAACGCGTTTTGGATGCCATATTCTGCCGTAACGTGCCAAACAGGATGGGTACGTCATGAAGAGTAGTGGTGTTCGTAGAGGTAAGAAACGCATGAGTCAACTCCGGGGAAAGCTGCGGCAGAAGGTCGCGAACGGACCTTATTACTACCGGCTCATGGTGGCAAACGGGGTACGCCGGGAATTCGCACTGAAGACCTGCGATTACGAGGAAGCCTGCCAAAAGGCCGCTGAGCTGGACGCGCTGTGGGAATCCCCGACCAAGGATGTCGCGATCGCCCGAATAGCGGCGATGAAGGGTTTTTCTCGCCAGGCGCAGAATCTTCCTCTTGCAGACGGTTGGCGCAAATACGAAATTCACCCGGATCGTGCAACGCCGCACACCGTGAGTGAACAACTGTCTTATAAGGCGACCTACGATGAGTTCGTACGATTCTTTTCCACCCCTCAGGCGAACTCCAGAAGAAAGCATGCGCTGATCACCAGTATTTCGCAGCTCACCCCGGAAGTCTGCGAAGAATTTGCGGCGTATCTGAGATCCCAGCCTATCGCAGTGGACACGCATAACCGCAAGATCAAACGCCTTCGCAAAATATTCGACTGCCTCAAGGACTACTACGCCGGAGACAATCCGTTCCGCACGAAACCCCTTTTACGCAACATACGCGAGGAACAGGATACCGTTGTCCGCAGACAAGCTTTCACTCAGGAGCAGGAACAGCAGCTGCGGGACGTGTTGGCGGACAGCACCCACCGGGTAATGCATAAGCGGGAAATTCGCTGCATCTACTATATAGGTATGTATGCGGGGCAGCGCCTTGTGTAGCATGTATATAGAAATATATTGATGTGTATTATATAGAAACCGCCTTCGCTCGTGATAAGGAGACCATGCAAATACAGCAGATGCGCAACAGGTGGTTTTGGCAATTACGACGGGTTACTGTTTTTTGAATTAGTTCCCTTCATATTATAGCAGAGCTCTGCAATTTAATTTTAACCAACAATAAAGAGGCAGTAAAATGAAAATCCTAATTGACATTCCTGATGTCGGTCCGAAACACCTTCACTGGACATTGGAGGAGTATTGCGAAATCGGCAACGCAAAGCGAGTATTGGCAACGATGCAGCAGACGGCGGAAACTCTGACGGGGTGTGCGAATTCGGCCGTCCCGTCCGGCAACAAACACAATGGTTCGGCAAAAAGTCTTGCGGCGACACGGAGCAGTACCGAACAACCACCAGCATCTTCGACGAAAAATTTCATTCCTGCTTCAGATGAGGGCATGCGAGCATTGTACGCTGCCGCCAAAAGCAATGGCACGGATATCCCAAGCGTATGCAAAGAACACGATGTCGATCCGAATCACATCAGCAAAGAGGAATGCCGGGAGATGACGAGAGACCTTAACGATAGATCCGGATATAGTAAAATACAACAAGCCCAACACCAGAGCAAAAATCCACGATACCCACCCTCTTCCCAGTAAATATCCCGACGACGACGATGTGTCTGGAAAGGATTAATGTATCCAAAAAAACAAACGTTCTTGCGGGGACAGGCTCTCGGTTGATCTGGCGTAGGTAATTCCTCGCGTAAACCCGATAAATCCACGGGAAGCAATTTTACGAAATCATTTCTTTGCGACTGGCACTTTGCCCCAGCCGGAGGTGCTTTCGGTGAATTCCCGGCAGCTGAAGCAGTAGACCACGAACTTTTTGTTTTTGAGCCATGCCGGTTTTTTCACCGCCTTGCGGTACAGATTGATCCGCACCGCTGTCGCCGCCGAGCCCTTGACGCCGATGCGGTCGACCGGCATTTTCAGCAGCAGCGCGAGTCGCTCCGCCAGTCCGCCGCCCTCGGCCAGCATGTCGCCGCCTGTCGAAAAGACCAGCGTGTGGCTGTCGCCGATCAAGAGTACCGGACTCGATTCGTCGATGGTTTTGCTGCCGACCACGGTGAAGGCGATGTTTTCCTGTTCGGGATTTTTTGGGTCGAGCGATTTCGCCAAGTCGCCGGATACCGTCAGCATCGGCCCCGCCAGCGCAAATTCTTCCTTGCCGCGCAGGGGGATGATCTTCGCCAACTCCTTCGCCGCCGCGCCGATCCCGGCGGGGTTCCAGTGGGCGTCGGTGCGGCAGTAGAAATGCTCTTTCGGGTCGCTCAAATACGTTTCGCTCAGATCCAGCACTTCTATTCCCTGCGCTTGCAATTCCCGATAGAAGGGCCGCAGATATGCCATCGCTTCGCCGCGCTTGAATGGAGCGCAGGGTTCGACTGCGATCTTCGGCGGCACCGGGACGACGATCAGCTTTATCCCGCGCTTGGCGAGTTCGTCGTTGAAAAACTTGAGTGCCGGGATCGGATCGGTGTTCTTCTGTTTGCTGCACGCGGATTTTTTTGTGACCTGTCCGTTGGCAAGTTCGCCCTTCGCAAGATGCAGAAGTTCGTTTTTGCTGTATAGCCAGCCGTTTTCCGCCTTGTAGGTTATGGTGTTCGGCGTCACTTTGACGGCGAGTTCTCCGGCAACCGCGGAGACGTCGGCGGCGAACGCCGGGATCGCGGCGACTGCGGACAGAATGACAGCGTACAGTTTTTTCATAGTAAAATCCTTTGGTTTATCTTGCGGATACGATTTCCCCGAAAAGCGGTTCCATAAGCAGCAGTTCTTCATCGTCGAATTCGCTGCGGTTCCAACTGCCGAACTCGGCTTCGCGCTTTTCCCACGGCTCGAGTTTTATCTTTATTTTGTCGCCGACGCGGAGTTTTGACGCATCGGTCCAGACGTTGTCCCGCATGCTGACGGCGTAGACCAGCGCTTGTTTTCCGTCGTCCAGTTTCAGGTGGATGCTGACCACGTGATCCTTGTAAGGCGCTGAGCTTGGCCGCGGCACAGCGGATATTTTCAGCACCGTCGCTGCGACCGCGCCGTTGTCGGGGATCGCGGCGGCGGCGACCGGTTTGACGTTTGACGCTTTGACCTGCGGATGCGGCAGTTCGATGATCTTCCAATCGCCGTTGGCAAGTTCGCGGATGGCGAACTCCCAAATCACCACCTTTTTACTCGCCAGCCGGTCGTGTCCGCGTCGGAGTTCGTTGGCGAGGAGCTGGCGGGTGGCGAACGCTCCCGCGTCGTTGCGGATGATCGCATCCACCGGATATCCGCGCATCGCGCCCAGCGTTTCGGCAAGACCGCCGTCGGTCCCCCACTTCAGCGCCTTCGCGGAATATATGTTGGCGAAGCTGTCACCGAGCAACAGGATGTCCGAATTACGGTCTGTGCCAATGCTGTGATCCGCCAATGTCACCGTTTCCGTCGGGAAGGTACGTTCGCAGTTCGGCAACTTCAGCATGATCGCGATGTCGCCGAGGTTGGTGATGGCGACGTTTTTTTTGGGTTGCGGCGTCTGCGGCTTTTCACATATCGCGGCGGCAAGGCGCCGCGCGGCGAGGTACATCCCTTCGACGGTCCAATGGGTGTCGGTTTTGAGGAACGGTTCTATGCCGTTTCTCCGCATTTCGGCGAAATCTTCAGCGAGATCGACGACTGTGATGCCGGCGGCTTCCATCTGCTTTTTGAACTCGGCGAACGACGGGTTTTGCAGCGGAGTCTTTTCTCCTTTCAGCTCTTCGGAGCAGATCATCGGCTTGTTGGGCACCGGTACGAGAATCAGTTTTATGCCGCGTTCTTTCAGCTGCCGGTGAAAATCCTTGATCGCCTTGCACGGATCGGGCTGGACACCCTTCAGTTCCCGCTTGTGCAAGACTTCGGCGCGCAGGAATCCCGGATTTATCAAATACTCGTAGTCGCCGGAAAAGAACAGCCAGCCGTTTTTGCCGACGATAACCTTTTCATTGCCGAAACGCAAAAATTTGGTCAGTGCGCTCTGGATCGGCGGCAACAGCCACTTGCGTAACAACGAGGTATCCTCGATTGCGGTTTCGTATGCCTTGATGCTCTGCTTTATCTCGCCCTTGTTGCGCCACTCAGCGAACGGCTGACGGTAGCAGAACTGACATACGGGATAGATCGAGATGAACGCGAGGAAGAACAGCGTCAGCGCCCACTTCTGCGCGGGCGTGACCTCGGTGTGACCGATCTCGATGTTGGCGACTTCTTCGCGGGAGAACTTGCGCGGTTTGCTTTCGTTCATGATGTGCTCTCCTTAAAATATGAAGTAGATGAAGGGGTTGTAGCTTTGGGTAGTCAGCGCCGCCAGCGCCAGCAAAAACACCGCGACGCACCAGATGAGCTTGCCCCACGTCAGGCGGCGGGTGAAGTCCCAGCTCTGCGGGAGTCCCCAGATCACCGCCCCGGCGAGGACGAAGTTTATCAAATAGTATGGCGCATAGATCAATCCGCGCGCCACGCTGGCGTGACCGTCGTTCGCGACCCAACCGAACATGCACCCCAGATACTGCCACGCAGCGGTGAGGGTGTCTGCGCGAAAAAACACCCACGCCACGACGACGATGAAGAAGGTGATGCAGAGCTGCCCGATCTTCGGAAATTTTCGGTAGATGCTGGTTTTGCCCTGCGCCCGTTCGAAGGCGAGATAGCCGCCGTGGATGCCGCCCCAGATGAGGAAGTTCCAGCTGGCGCCGTGCCACAATCCGCCCAACAGCATCACGAGCGCGAGGTTGATGTAGGTCCTGACTTCTCCCTTGCGGTTGCCGCCGAGCGGGATGTAAAGATAATCCTTGAGCCAGGTCGAGAGCGAGATGTGCCACTTGCGCCAGAATTCAGTGATCGACAGCGACTTGTACGGAGAATCGAAGTTCTTGGCGAAGACGAAACCGAGCATCAGACCGAGACCGATCGCCATGTCGCTGTACCCGGAAAAGTCGAAGTAGATCTGAAACGCGTAGGCGACCGCTCCGTACCACGCGTCCAATGTGGAGATCACCCCGGCGTCGAAGGCGGTGTCGGCGATCTTGCCGCAGGGGTTGGCGAGCAATATCTTTTTGCCCATGCCGAGCATAAAGAAACATATACCGCGGGTGAATTTTTCCAACGTATGCGTGCGGTTTCGCAGTTGGTCGGCGACCTCCTGAAAGCGGATGATCGGTCCGGCGACGAGCTGCGGGAACATCGACACATAACAGGCGTAGTCGATGAAGTTGCGGACGACCTTGGCGTCGCCGCGGTAGACGTCGATCACGTAGCTCATCGACTGGAAGGTGTAGAAGCTGATGCCGAGCGGCAGCACGACGCAGAAAAATCCGGCGAACTGCGCGGCGGGGATGCCCATCGCCGCGACGAGCGCGTTGTAGTTCTCGATTCCGAAGTTGAAGTATTTGAAGAAGCCGAGGATCGCGAGGCCGCTCACGATCGAAATGGTGACGAAGAGCTTCTTGCGCTGCGGGAATTTTTCCATCAGCCGCCCGTTGGTGTAGTCGACGGCAGTGTTGAAGAGCATCAGGAAGCAGAAATATGGATTCGCCCAGCCGTAGAATAGATAGCTGAACAGCGTCAGCACTGTATGTTTCCACTTCCGCGGCGCGAGGTAGTACCCTGCCAGCACCGCCGGCAGAAAGAAGAACAGAAACAGATAGCTCGAAAAGACCATTTGCCGATTGCCTATTTGAAAATTTGAATATCTCCCAATGCCACCGTCGCACCTGGTTTTCCAACCAGTTCAATGGTCAGGCGTTCCGCATCTTTCGGTATCGGAGCGACGATCCGGTTCCAATGGTATATGGCGAAAGAACCCGGGATTGCAAATTTCTCTCCATTTATGTTCAGCTCTGCCGGATGCGAGTAGTTTGCGCAAATGGGAATGACGAGCATCGCTTCGCGGTGATTGCGCGGCAACGGTTGGTCGACGACCAGTTGTTTCCCTATGTCCGGAATCGTGAAGTATTTTGCCTTACCCAGATTTTTGAAACAAACGGGAACATTGTTCTCGTTCCCGAACACGGGGATGGTTTCTGCCGGCATTTTTCCCGCCAACTGCAGCATTTGTCGATCGATTTCCCGGATATTGGTAAATCGCGGAATGTTAAAATGCGAGACCCCCAAGATAAGAATCATGACCCGCTTTCCGCGCAGGTACTTTTCCGGATTGGAAAAAAGCTGACCGATCCCGCTGGTCATGGGACCTGACCCGTCCAAGCGGTAAGAATCAATCCCCATGTGCATTTTCGATGCCAAAAGAGTGGGGAAAGAATTCGGATAGGACATGGGAGTTTGAATAAAACTGTTTCCCCACACCAAAATCGGAGACTGCGGGTCCGGAAAGATCTCCTTCCCGCCATATAGGACGCGACGGCAACGATACGGTGTTCCCGCTTGATTCGAGCCTATATCGCAGTTTTCAGGGAACAAATAAGTCTTTTTCTTGCTGTAAGCATGTGGAAACGCGTCAGTGGTAAAAAGATTTCCATCAAGCGTTTTCTTGAATCCATAGCGTTGGAGCCGCTCTGAGAATACGTCGGCAAGTATATCCTGAGTCGTGTCGGAAGGGTGGGCATTGTTGGGCCAAAAGAACGCGAACTGATGGCGGTTGTATTCCTTCAACAACCTGTCCGAGATATAAACCGCCTCGAGACCGTTTCCCAACAACTGCCGGACCAGCCATGCGGAACCAAAATCCGGAACGTTCACGAACTCCCTGTTGATGACCCGCGCCGATATGGCGAAAAGATCCGGGACGATGCCGATTAACAGTTGGCAGCCGTTGGCATTCAAAAAATCCTGAAGAGCCAACAGCGCATCAAGCTTATCCCGGTCAAGCACGATGGCTTTCGGCGCCAGCGCACCGTAATTTACAGGGAGTACCCAAAATGAATTATCGATGTTGCGCCATACAAAATTTTTATTGTCCCCACAACGATTGCGTCCTGAAGGATCTTTGTTTTTTTCCGCTTTCCATACATGTACAAATCGTGCGTCGAGTTTTTTCAATTCTCCCGAGGTTGAATAGGGAGCCAATTTTTTGTCCATCCATGCCAAAGAATCCGCAATGGCCTTGTGCTGCATCGATTTTGTGTCGTCGGAGAGCGGCGGATTGATTTTTCGTTTGAAAACGGAGGTGTATTCCACTTTGTCGGCGAACGGGATCGCTGACGCCTCCGAAAAGGAGACCAGTCGTGACATCTCCAACGCGTAAAACAACGGCAGATCGAAAATATTCAAGTCATCCGCCAGCTGTACGGTTTTCTTTTCTTCGGGGAGTTTCTCGAATGGCACCACCGCACAGCGTATTTTGTCTCCCGGTTTCAGTTTGGCAGTCGCAAGCAATCCATAATTCTTGAATCCGTCTATCGCAAGTTGGATTTGACGTTGACACGGAACTCCATCGATTATGACGGCCCCTTCCAACGAGGCGGTGAAGCGGCAATCCGGATAATCGGATTTTCGCGGATCGGGGATGGCGGAAATCTCTTTCAATGTCCCTTCCAATACAGTAATGTTCGCCATAGACAGATCATCGGGGAGCTCTTCTACTGTAAGTGCCTTGAGGATGACGTCGCCGGAGATTTTCAATGTCGTCTGAAACTGCGGTACGCCGTAATCAAAGCGCAACGGCACTTCGCAGGAGACGCTTTCGCCGCGATTGATCTCTACCGTCTTCGCAATCAGCTCTCCGCGATTGATCATTCCGCTTTGATAAATGCCGATGGAGACATGCGAAGATCCGGCTTCGGCATCGGTCGGCATCGCCGCTTCGAGTTTTATCCGCCAGTTTCGACTCGAAGAACGACACACTGCTGCGCTCGATATGAATAAATCTTGTGGCGCAATGATTCTCCAATGGGAATCTCGTACGGAAAAACGGCAATTCTCAGGATATTTCCCCCAGGAGATGCTCCAATCCGCGGCTCGCGGCATTTTTTCGACGGCGGTGATATCGATATTTCGTTTGTTAAGCGCTGGAAGAGCCCAAACCGGGACCTTTATTGGCGATATTTTGTCGAAACGGCTCACGATGATTGAGTTCGCCCCGAAACACGACGAAAGCCAAGCGACGGCAAACAGAATATAAAAAAAGACTTTCATATCATCGGATTTGGGAGGATGGAATTATCGCTCCCCCGTCAGCGAGTCCGAAGGGGCTTTGATACGACCGTGCCGATAATAGGCGATGGGGTCTATTTTGCGGGCTTCTGCTCAGGAGACTTGTCCTCGTTATCATGATAATGAACTTCTACCCGTGAAATTGAAAATGCGCATTGCTGGTCGCGTGTCGTACTGACGATAAAGTTGAAGTTGGAATCTTTTACCAAAGTCATATCAAAATCTTTGACCGTGGTCAAATCTATGATCAATGGAGTGCCAACTGAAGCCATGGAACCGGAGCTCAAAAGCTTGGACTTGGTTTTTAGTTCCCACCTCCCATCGCCATGAATACGATCGAAGTGTATGACGATTTTGGAAACCTTTCCACAATGAAGCGGACAGAACTTCGGCATCGGAAATATCTTCACCTCTCCCTTGGGATAAACCTTTACATCCAGTCTATGTGACTTCATGGATGCCGAGACCAAAGCATTTTTGGGGTAATATCTCAGCAGGGATACTTTTCCAAAATCAAAAACGTACCGTTTCAACGGCAACCTTCTAAACATCGTTCCATCACATTTGTAAAGAGCAAAACCTTCCTGGGCTTTATCGTCAAAATATTTCCCGTATGTTTGGGAAAAATCATCGTTTCTTGAAGCGATATAGCAATAATCGGTGTTTTTTATCAAATCCATTATCTCGGATTCGGAATATGGTTTGCTGTATTTATTTTTGGCGGCAAGACCACGCCACGCCACACACTTGGTCGCGTAGAAATTATTTGGCCAAAGCGATGCCGCCACGAGACCTTCCAACCCCTGAGAGTTTGCGATGACAAAGAATTTCTGCTTTTTGCCCAAATGCGGGGTCAGTATTTGATCCATGGCGCTGTAACATGTCATGTCCAGATTATTGATCGGCTCGCAATAGCGAAACAGATCTTTCCATCCGGAGATATTCAAAATAGGCATTAAAGCTATACAAAACCCTATGTTATTGGCTCTGGCTTTTGCCGATTCCAGCAAACACACCCCGACAGACAGCAAAATCATATACTCAAAAATCATATATGTTGACATATAGCGATCGAATGCCGCCAAGGAGAGACCTTCCGAAGGAATGAAAACAAACGCATAATATACGAAGAGTGTAAACGCGTAAACCAAAAAACCGACAAACGCCAGTATCGATACGATTCTCACAATGCACTTTCTGCGATCATGAAATAATGCGGCCAGTAAAAAGATGGCTATACACAAAAGGACAGAAAGGGGAAAAATCGATATCGGGATATCCCATCCCGGCAATTTAGCAAAACATGTGCGTTCGTACATGCGAGTCCAAATGATGTGAAATGGGCTCTTCCCCCAATATGAAAAACCATCGGCCAATTTTTCAAATGAAATGTTTTTTGAGGAAAAATTAACCCTTACCCCGGCCAAAGATGCCTTGTGGATGATGCGCAACAGCAGTGCAAGCAAGGGAATAAAATATCTTGAATGGCTGAGCAACTCATGTGGTTTTTTATGCAATAAGCTGCGTACGACATTGTAAATTCCAATAGACAGCGGGATCGACAAAACTATTATCGCCAAACCGCTCCCGGAGTCCTTGATCAAGATCAAATAGCCGAGAAAAATAGTCAACAACACGGAATTGAACCATGAAAAGCGCGTCTCTTCCATGATGAGAAAACAGGCGCCCCCCATGACAATGCCCAGCAATGGGTCAACATAGGTTGTACTTAAGAACATCGGAGAAAAGCTCCCGCAGGCGAGCAATGCCGCCAAGAAATACAAAGCAGCCATCCATGCGTTTTTCCACGAGGATTTGACGGTTATTATGAGTAACGCCGATATCTCGATCATCGCCATTGCAAACATGACTGTGCTTTCCGACAATTTGGAGGCATCATAAAACCGCACAAACATATACTCCACAATAGAAGTTCCGACCGGATAGCTTTTGTACAGAATCAATTTCAACACTTGAGAGTCGGTTATCGGAAGCACGTTATTCTCGAAAATCACATTGACGATCCGGCCCCAGTGAGAAAATGCATCCCAGTGGTAAAAGCACCTTCCCTCGCTGGCGTATCGCGCGAAATAAGTTCCAATAATAAACAAGACACATCCTGGCGTCGCAATCAAATTTGCGATGCGATGAAGGTATTCACGTAATTTTTCCCCCTTGCTTGTTACGCCGCCGTAGACGATGATGCCCAGCCATATCGGGATCATGAGCCATATCGCGGATACGATTGCATAATACGTGAAGTTAAGTATTCTGCACATCCCGCCCAAATATAGCAGTATGCCCCAAAACGGCAGAATCGCTCCGATGAAATACTCTATGCGCCTTTTCATGATGAAACTCAAAAAGGCGGCCGGCATTAATACGAAGAACAGGGCAGTGGCAATCATAAAGCATCCTCTAACATTTGAATTTCAAATCTTGATTTCGTGTTGGCACTTGACATTTCGATGTTTTCCCGTTTGCGGTCAGGCCTTATCCTGTTTCGCGAATATCCAAAGCCGTTGCGTTAGGAAACTGATGATGAACAGCGCGATTTCGACAATGATCTTTGACAGCAGCGGCGACCAGCCGAGGTGTTTTTGCGCACAACTGATCCCAAAATACGAACCTGCAAACAGAAATCCAGCCAGAAAAATAAATTTCAACAGTTGGATGACGAGATTGCCGCGTTCGTTGAATACTTTTTGGCGGTTGATGACGAAATTTACCAAGACGCTTATTGTCCGTGCGACCACAAGGCTTGACAACACTCCGCCGTGGATGAGAAACATCAGTGAAAAGATAACATAATCCAGGACGCTGCAGAAAAGCGATGCGCCGATAAACCGCGCAAACACCAAGTAGATGCGCGCGGAGTCCAGCACGGGGTTGAAATGGCTGCGCTTGTTGTTGTCCTCATAAATGGTCTTTATCTTGACCTGCTCGAGATGGGTTTCACCAGCGGCCAGCAGCAGTGCCTCCAGCTGGAATTCGTATCTGCTGCGCATTATCTGAGTCACCTTTTCGGCAGTTTTGCGGGGATAACAGCGAAGCCCTGTCTGGGTGTCGGCGAGCCGGATTCCCGTGAAGACATAGAACACCAGCTCGGTCACCCGGTTGCCGAAGCGGCTGCGAAACGGGATGGCGACTTCGGAAGAATAAAAATCGCGCACTCCCAAAACCGTTCTGTCCGGGAATTCGGAAAAACGTTCGGCGACTTTTTTTATGTCATCCGGCGCGTGCTGTCCGTCTGCATCGAAAGTAACGAAGCCGCCGCATTCCCGAAAATGATAAAGGGCGTACTGTAATCCGTATTTTGTCGCGCCCCCAGTTCCGCTGTTTACGGCCAAATGCAGCACTGTGACGCCGCTGATGGTCTCCAGCTCATCGAATATGTCATCGAATTTTTCTCCGCTGCCGTCGTCAACTACGACAATATGCCGCAGAAAATCATGCGCGGCAACGGTCCGTACGGTTTCAAGAAGTTTGAAATCCGGCCGATAGGCGGGAATGATGCCGACGATATTTTTCATTGCGTCTCCCTGTGTTTTTTACATTCCGCTTGTTTTTCGTGAAAACCAAAATGCAAAAAACCGTTGTGTCACGGTGCGAGAGAGGCGTATTGGGTTGCCATTGCAGGCAAAAGAGGCACAATAATTGCCGGAAAAAGAAAGATGGAAAATAAAAAAGAACCGAACGCCCCCGGCACTACGTTGAAGGCCCCGCCAAGAGCCCGTCATAGCCATGCAAAGAAGCGCCCGGCAAGATACTGTGGACACAGTAATCCTACCGGTACATTTCACCTTAGGCTATGACGCAAACATTCGATTCAACTTGGCGGGTTTTCAACGTATTTGCGTGAAATATAACGGTTTTCAATCAGCCTGGCAACATTCCACTTTGGGGCATATTACCATTTAAAATATTATAAAATATCACTGCTCACAAGAAAAGTCAAGACTATATAATGTTTAATTCAATGCTTTTCAAAAAATTTTACATATATATAACCTATGTGAGATAAGCTCACGTGCACAAAAATTAGCTCAATGGGCCCGTCGGGCCCATTGAGCTTTTTGCTTGTCCCGTCCTCGGGGCAAAAAAACCACCGGCTCAGCCGGTGTGTTGCCGGGTTGCTTTAGCTTTAAGGTGGCGAAGCCACTTAAACTGACAATAGAGGGAGCGACAGCAAACCACATGCGATTAGCATCTGCTTGGCAACAAGCGCATTTGCGCTGGCGGGGCAGTTGTTGCGCATGGCGGATTGTTCAGAGTCCGAGTAGGACTTGCCGGTAATATGCCCTTATAGGGCTGGTGCATACCACCAGCTCAGCTGGTGGTTTTGATTTAAATTTTCACCCCAAAACCATAAGGAGGTATTATGCAAATCGAAGTATCGAAGAGCGAGTTGGCCGGAGCGTTGAGCGCTCTGGGGAAGTTGGTCTGCAGAACGGCTCCGGTGGAGCTTTACCGGTCGCTGCGGATCGAAGGCAAGGAAGACAAGATCTCGTTCCAAACAATCGGAGTGGACGAGGCGATCACCTACACGATTCCTGCGGAGAGCGTGGAGAATTTCTGTGTGACCGTGAATTTCGACGAGTTCCGCACGGTCGTCCGCTACGGTCGCAACAAGTCGGTCGTTCTCGTCTATGAGGAAGGGCGGTTCGGAGTCGACAACACGCTGATGCGCACCAGCCATGTCGAATGGCCGAAAGAGCAGCGAGAAGAAGGCGACTGCGAGGTTGCCGAGCTGCCGGGCAACTTTGTTCTGGGCAAATTGGCAACTGCGGCTCCGATTGTGAACCGGGACGAAGCTCGTCTGGTGCTGCGCGGCATTCATTTCTGCCGGGAAGGTATCGTCGCCACCAATGGCAAGGAGCTGCTGCATATCGACATTCCGCTGACGGTCGATAATCTGACGATCCCGTTTCCGCACGCCGTACTCGCCACCAAGAGCGAAGACGCCGGTCGGATCGTGACATGGTGCGAGCGGGAGTATCGCTACTTCCGCTTGGAGTTCGGCAACTGGCGATGGTCCGGAAAGGCGCTGGTCGGCAACTATCCCGACTGGCGTAAAGTGATCCCGGAAGAGAGCAGGCTGAACCGCATCGTCAACTTTGACGTCGATCGAGCGGAGCAGTTGGCGATATTTCTCAAGAGCATACCGGTAAATCCGCCGAGTGATCCGGTAACGCTTTCGATGAGTGCGAACTCCACTCTGAAGGTCGTTTCCGATAACGGGATGCAGGTCAATATCCCGGAAGAGTTCACAACCGATTGGGGCGATTTCGAGCTGTCGGTCAACAAGACGTTGCTGCTACGGTTGCTCAACGAAGGACATCATCGCCTTGCAATCGGCGATAACAAAGCTCCCTTCACTGCCACGGGCGGCATCGGTCGATATATCGCCATGCCGCTCGCTTCACATACCAAGCCTGTCGTTCAAAACCAAAACCAACCGAAGGAGGAATCCAAAATGAACGAAAGCATCCCCAATGTGGCTGCTCCGCTGCAGCCGGTCGCTCCGATCATCAACACCGAACCCGCGGCCGTCAATCCGCTGGACGAACTCGCCGCCGCGATCGACGAGTTCAAGGCTCGTTTGCGCGCCATGTTCGACGAATCGACGCTCTTGAGCCGCAAGGTCAAGGAGGTCGCTCTCGCCAACAAGCAGAAGGAGCGCGACTTCGTGCAAGCCAAGCGCACTCTCGAACGCATCCGGATGGCGATCTGACGCCAACAAAATCAACCCACAGGGATCGAGGCAATCACACCTCGATCTCTTATTTTTACAAGGAGAAAGAAAAATGTTGAAGTTGAATGCCGCCTACTCGAAGAAGGTTCCCGCCGAGGGAGAGTACACCAGCCAGAGCTACCACGCGAGCATCGAAGTGGAGTTGCCGGACGGTCTGTCGCAGGAACAGCTCAACGACAAAATCCACGCCACCTTCGCGATGGTGCGCGAATCCGTCGAAGCCGAACTCGGCGAGAACAGCTCCCGTAAAGCCGGAGAGCTTCCGCCGCAGGAAACCACGAATCCGGCTTCGCAAAGCAATCGGACAGCCAATGCCAATAACGCTGTCCCGGCGAGTCCGAAGCAGATCAGTTATCTCTTGTCGCTCGCCAATCGTCGAGGAATCACTCCGCAGCAGATCGCCGCGCAGAACAACGTCGCCAACGTCGATCAGCTCACGAAGCGCCAGTGCTCGATGCTGATCGAGCAGTGGAAGGTGGCGTAGCATGAAGATCGACGAACTGCGGCAGAAGCCGCACTGGTCCTACACGGCGCTCAACACCTACTTGAACGTCTGCCAGCTGCAGTATTTCTACCGCTACATCGAACAGGCCGAGGTCGAACAGATCTCGGCTTCTTTGATTTTCGGCAAGGCATTTCACGCTGCGCTGAGTCAACAGGCGGATGTTGCGGGAAGCGGCAACAACCTGAGTGTGGAGAACCTCGGCGATATGTTCGACGAGTATTTCACCGCCTCGGTCAAGGCGACCGACAACGTGAAGTTCAAGCCGTGCGAAGACAGTGACACGATGAGCGACCTCGCGCGCCGGATGTTCAAGCCGGTCCTCGACAACTGGAACGACTTCTACAACGTGCGCGCCATAGCCGAGGGATTCGAGGTCACGGTGCCGGGACTGGACAAGCCGCTCGTGGGCGAGTTCGATTTGGTGGTGAACGACGGACGCGAGCCCTGCATCGTCGACTGGAAGACCAGCAGCTCGCGTTGGCCGTCAGGCAAAGCCGATCGCGACTTGCAGGCGACGGTGTTTTCGTACGCGTATAACCAAATGCACGGAGAAATCCCGTTGTTTCGGTTCGACGTCGTGACGAAGGCGAAGGCTCCCACCTGCGAGGCGTACTACACGACACGCGATCAGGCGGCGTTCGAGCGTTTCGAGGTGTTGGCGAACAAAGCGCAGGACGCGATCAACAAGGGCGTGTTCCTGCCGAACGAAACCAGCTTCGCGTGTGCGGAGTGTCCGTACGCCAAGCGGTGCAAACAATGGAAAGGATAAACCATGAGCTTGATGATGAGCGAAGGAAAGTACGTCGGCCGAAACGAGATCGCGACCGTGCCGACGCCGACCGGAACCACGAGCTGGAAACCGGTTCCGCACATGGACGTGATCGACGCCGTAACCGAAGCGGTGAAGGCGAAAAACTGGCAGATCCTCGACGAGCAGTACGGATTGGCGAGAGAAGGACAGCGAATGTTCGGCGTGATGCGGATCAATCGGAGTTCTTCGTCGGAATGGTCGCGGTGCATTGGCATTCGCAACAGCCACGATCAGAGCCTTTCGGTCGGTCTCGCGGCGGGTATTTCTGTGATGTGCTGCAGCAACTTGGCGTTTGGCGGGGCGATGGTCTTGAAGCGTCGCCATACGAGCCGCATCGAGCTGGGCGATCTGGTCTTGACTGCCGTCGATGAATTGGAGATGGAGTTCCTGAATTTGGAGACCGTCTCCGAGGATCTGAAGCTTCACGATGTGGAAGCCGACGAAGCCAGAGCGGTGATCGTAAAAGCTGCCGAGGTCAACGCAATCAACAGTTGCGACATCGTGCCGATCTTCCGCGAGTTCCAAAAGCCCAGCCATCAGGAGTTCGCCGAACCCACAAGGTGGAGCTTGCTCAACGCCTTCACCGAACACGCCAAGAAGTACAGCCCTGGTCGTGCTGATGTCTGCTACCGCGGACTCACTCGCTTGTTCGGTTTGGATGGCAATCGACCGGAATTGTGGAGCCGATAGTATTTAACATGCTTAATAGAAAGGAAGTATAGAATGGTTCCAATGAAATCCGGGTTTGACATGCTCCAGCGTCGAGACGTCACCAACGCGGAAACCGCTCCTCTCATCGGCGGTTTTGTAGCCGGATGTGCGATCACGCTGGCGCTGATCGGCCTTTTCGCCAATCTCCGCGACTGATGAGGTCAGCTATGGTCGTGCACTGTCCGGAATGTGGCTCGGATGACGTGATCCCTTGGGATGACGGCTGGCTCTGCCGCGATTGCGGCATCGAGTTCTGAGCTGCGGCAAGAACAAACCCCGAAAGAGTAATCTATCGGGGTTGTTTTTTTTAATAAAACGGTTGTATTCATGCGATTATAATTTTTTAGTTTTTTCCCCGCAAACTTCCCCATTTGAGTTGAAAAAATGGCTGAAAATGCTATATTTTGGCACCTCAAATTGACAGGGACGACGGTTTGACTCCCGGTTTGAGGAGGCTGATTGCATTCAAATACGTCCCCAGTTCTTCCCCAAAATTGACGAGACACCCCATATTTTCCCCAAAAAGAGGATGACGGGCTTCTGGTCAAGGCGTGCCATAACGTGCCAAACTTGAGGGAAGCATTGGCGAGAGAAATGTTTTTTGAGCTAAGTCATTGGTGCTCAGGAGTTCTCTTTGCTCCACCATCGAATTTACGGCAACTCAATCGAGTTGCCTTTTTTCTTGCCTTTTCGCCTCAAAATTGACCTCAAAACGACTGCGTAGAGTGCGGTTTTAGAGACGCGAAAACCGCCCCGGTCTCTAAAAACGGGAAATCCTCTAACTTTTTCGGATTTCGAGGGGGACTTGACCCCCTCTGATTTTGAGCTCAACTCTCACCCCGAGTTTGCAAAAACCTATGCATACCATTTTGCAACAAGTGCGAACCGTCGACCTTTGGCAGAGAATGAAAATCTTTCAAGAATTTTTAAAATAACTGGTTATAAAACTTGATTTTCTTGTGATAAATGCTATTTTTACAGGTGTTAAGCATAAATGGAGGTCTATATGCCAAAGAAGAGCGTTGACTTGCTACCGCGCTTGGAAAAAATTTTGTGTGGTTTGGGAGAAAATATCCGGTTGGCGCGACTGCGGCGCAACGTGACCGCAAAACTTGAAGCGGAACGCGCCGGAATCAGTATTGCGACTCTGGCGAAGATCGAGGCCGGTTCCCCATCGGTTGCCATCGGTAATTATATGCAAGTACTGATGACTCTAAGGCTGGATGGAGATATGGCGAAAGTCGCGTTGGACGATGAACTCGGTCGGAAATTACAGGATGCTGAGCTGACTATTCGCGTGCGCGCCTCCAAGAGGAGTTCAAAATGAGCGACAGAAACCGGATATACGTCTATTTCGACCACAAAACGGAAGTTCCCGAGCGCCTCGGCGTGATTTCCATCCAATCGACACGGGGAAAGGAAATCTTCTCCTTTGAATTCGACAAAGGGTGGTTACAAAAACACCCTGATCAGACTCTCGATCCCGATTTGCAACTTTATGCGGGGCCACAATACACCCCCAACGCCAAAAGCAATTTCGGAATTTTCATGGATTCGGCACCCGACCGTTGGGGGCGTAGGCTGATGCTGCGGCGCGAAGCGTTGCGTGCGAGAAAGGCCGGGGAACAGCCAAGAATTCTGCAGGAATCCGATTATCTGCTCGGGGTTTACGACGAAACAAGAATAGGCGCGTTGCGGTTCAAGACCGAGGAGGATGGCAATTTTCTCAATGACGACGGCAGCATGGCGGCACCGCCTTGGACGCGGCTTCGGGAATTGGAGGAAGCCTGCCGCAGGCTTGAAGATGACCGGGAACCGAATGAACACGAAAAATGGTTGAACATGCTGATCGCACCGGGGTCGTCACTGGGAGGCGCAAGACCCAAAGCGTCCATTGTCGCACCGGATGGAACGTTGTGGATCGCCAAATTTCCAAGCCGCGATGACCGTTCCAATATTTCCGCTTGGGAATATGCCGTCATGCAGATGGCGCGTGATTGCGGGCTGAATGTCCCAGAGTGCAAACTGGAAAAGTTTTCCAAATACGGCTCGACGTTTTTGGTCAAACGCTTTGACCGGCAGAGGAAAAGACGCATCAATTTTTCTTCCGCCATGACATTGCTGGGAAAAACCGACGGAGCGGATTCTCAGGACGACAGCAGTTATCTGGGACTGGCGGAATTCATCATGCGCTACGGAGCGGAACCGGAACGCGATCTGCGCGAACTCTGGCGCAGGATCGTTTTCTCTATCGCCGTTTCCAATACCGACGACCACCTGCGCAACCACGGTTTTTTGCTGTCCGAATCCGGTTGGAGGTTGTCGCCCGCCTATGACATCAATCCCAACCCGCAGGGATATGGACTGTCTCTGAACATTTCCGAATCCGACAACGCTCTCGATTTTTCTTTGGCGCTGCAAGTTGCCCCGGATTTTCGGCTTTCCGTCCGGGAAGCGGAGAGCATCTTGAAGAAGACCACCGGCGTGGTGTCGCGCTGGAAAACATATGCGAATGCCGTCGGCATCCCCCGTTCCGAACAGGAAACGATGCAGACAGCGTTTGCAGCGCTGCGCAAATAAAGATGGTATTTCGTCCCGATATACATTATCCCTGTTTGATACGAAGTATTTCCCTATACGACGGATGTATTTCCCAAGGGAGGCCATCGTCCAGATTTTGAGAATATGTCAAAAGATTAGGTCTGTCTTCAAACCGCACAAACCCCAGAGAATCATTTTCTTTAGAATCCCGGGCGCATATAAAGCCTATTTGAAATAAAAAATGCGCAATTGCGACGCTCCCGCTTGAAGAAATATTCCCTGTGATTTGAATAAACCCCTTTCGCTTTATTATTTTGTCAGTAATATGCGACAATAACTCTGATGTAGTATATCGTGATGGTCCACCAGAAAATGATTCTATAATATCCCCAAGTTGACGACATTGGTGCCTATGCTCTTTATAGAGATCATCTATTCTAGCTCTGCCATATGTCCTTAGTTGAGAAGAAATATGGTTTATGCTAATTTTATCGTTGCCATATGATAATGCAGCCTGCCCACCAAGCTTACAAAGCATCGCTGCCCAACGAGGACGTCCAGCACTCAAAATGTGTATGGGACGAAAACTATCTGTCTTGTGCTTCGACCAAGAAAATGGTTCTTTAAAAACCAAAGAAAGTATTGTTTTTTGGTCAGCATTTAGCAAATCTCTGCTGATTATCGATTGTTCATTTTTGATATAGCTGAGTATTTTGTTTTTTAATATGACTCCTGTTTCAGCAGTACTCCACTTTATATCAAGCATATATTGCTCGCACTTATCTAGTGCCTCGTCAAACTGCGAAAGTATGTGCCAAACATCCGTGCGCACAGATGCGCGAATGCGCAAACCGGACACGTCATTTACTAAATTTCTGCATGCACTAAAAAATGTACTGATAGATAATTTTTCTTTTTCACTATTAGTGAACGTCGCATCAATGTCATCAATAAACAACCAAACAGAATGTGAATCTGCGCTATCTACCACTCGTTGTAATAATGCACGAGAATCACCATCTGGAATTGTTTTTATATCCACTTTGTATTTTATTCTGTCTATAAGACAACGCAAAATATTTCGGCTTTTAAATCCAGCTAATTCTGCTCTTTCAACTAAATTTATTTTATCATCGGAAAATGCGTATTTTAACCGGGCGCCTATTTCATAATTTATTCTTGTGCATATGCGTTGTTGCCAACCCCTAATCATATCACTCGGGGACAGGGATTCTATGGATTGAATTGTTTCAAGATCAGAACCTTTGATATAAAGAAAAATATCGTCTGAATTATTGTTTTTACAAGTATTTAATGCATGCTTTAATAATGCAGACTTACCAAGCCCCTTTTTGGCTCTTACGAATAATAATTTAGTTTTTTCGCTATAAAATTTTGCAAATTCAGGTTTCGACAAAAAATAACTCTCTAACTTTTCATCCCCCTCGTCTTCACCTGCTTCATTGCCCCACAACTCATTGCTAGTCAAATCAATTTTTAGCATAGTAACTCACCTTGGGTTATTTGAAGTTTGCGTATTTTCAATAAACAATAGCACTAAACCAATCTTTTTTCAAGTCCGTTTTAGAAAAATACACATGGCATATTTGATTAAATTTCATCTCTTTGAAATTCTGACTCTGCTAAATACTATTTTATGTGTATATAAAAAACCTCCGCGCCGGTCGCTGTGACCGATACGGAGGTCGTGCTCATTCCGCGAGGAAGAGTTTGCGCTGTTCCTCCCAGCTGTCGGGGATGCCGCGGCGGAGCTTGTCCAGTGTGAGACTGACCGGCTGGCGGTTCTCCCATATCGCCTTTACGATGTCCGGTGCGAGGTTCGCCAACTGAAGCGTCCGCGCCACGAAGGAGCGGTCCATCTTGAGCGCCCCGGCGATCTGCCGCATGGTCGTCGCCTTGCCGGAGACGATCTGCTCCATGCCCCGGTGCGCCTGCATCAGCGCCGTCTGGATCGGCAGACGCGGCTCGTCGGAAGTGGCGTCCGAGGCGTGCAGCTTCACCAGCCCGCCGTACCGCCGGAGCTTGCAGGAAACGGTCAGAACGCACTCCACACCCGTGCTTTCGGCGGAGATGGAGAAGTCCACACCCGCCTCCTTAAGCAAGGTGACGATGCCCTCGGCGTGGAAGACGATCCGCACCTCGTCCTCAAGGACCACCACCCGGCGGACGAGCGAGTGGATCAGTTTGTATTTCTCCACCGGAAACATCTCGTTCCAGAGGACGGCGACGTTCTCCAGCGCTTCTCCCGCCTGCCGGGTGTCGAGGACATTCCGCAACTCCCCGTCGCAGATCTTCGCCAGCATGGTCGGAGTCTTGAGCAGCGCGGCGATCTTGTTCAGCAGCAGCCTTTCCAACGCCGCCGCCGGGACGCGGCGCAGCGGGCACTCGTGGTGGGCGCGCTTCTCGTCCACATGGCAGACGTAATACTCGTACCGCTTCCCGTCCGCCTTGGTCATGGACGCGAGGAACATCGGCGCGTCGCAGTGTCCGCACCGGACGAGTCCCGCAAACGGCTTCAAATCCCTCCCGGAGCGTTTGCGGCCGCTGCCAGCGCTCGACTTGAAGGTCGACTGCACCCGATCCCACAGCTCCGTCGGGATGATGGCATCCTGCTCGCCGTCGTAGATCTTGCCGCGATAGCGCAGTTTGCCGATGTAAATCGGATTCTGAAGTATCTTGCGGATGACCGCGAGCGTCAGCGGAGCGCCGCCGTGCCGGACGCCTTTCTTCGACACCCACTCGCGTCCCCGGACGCCCCGGTCGTGCAGCAGCCGCTGCACCGCCTTGGGCGACCCGGTGCGCAGATACTCGTCGTAGATCAGACGGACGGTCTTCGCCTCCTCGGGATCGACGAGCATCCGCATGTTTTCCGAATCGCCGCGATAGCCGAGCGGAAGCAGTCCGCCGACGTATTTCCCCTTCTTCTTCGAGGCGGAAAGCTTGTCCCGGATGCGCTCCGCGATCTGCTCGCGCTCGAACTGCGCGAAAGCCATCAGGACGTTGAGCATCATCCGCCCGGAGGAGGTGCTGGTGTTGATCTCCTGCGTGACCGAGACGAACGAGACGCCGTACTTGTCGAACTCCGTCTGCAGCTCGGCGAAGTCCGTGAGGCTTCTGCTCAAGCGGTCGATCTTGTAGACCACCACGATGTCGATCAGTCCGGCGCGGATGTCCGTCATCAGCCGCTGGAGCGCGGGTCGATTGACGTTGCCGCCCGACCAGCCGCCGTCGTCGTAGGACTCCGGCACAACAACCCAGCCGTTCGCCTTCTGGCTGGCGATGTAATTCTTGGCCGCGTCCCGTTGGGCGTCGAGCGAATTGTATTCCTGCTCCAGCCCGTCTTCATGGCTCTTGCGGGTATACACGGCGCAGCGTTTCGGTTCGATATTCACGCTTCACCTCTTCCTGATGCCGAAGAACTCGTTGCCGTTCCAGTTCGTGTTCGTGATCGCCTTGGCGACCCCGGAGAGGGAACGGTATAGTTTCCCCGCGTATTCGTATTTTTCGCCACGCACGACGACTTCATACTCCCGACCGTGCCACTCGCGGACGATCTTCGTGCCGTCGCGGAGCGTCGTGACCGCCTTGCCGGGGGCGGGTTCGACCGTTAACGCCGCCTTCAGCGCCGCGTCGAGTCCGCCGTACATGATCTCCTGTATCCGGTAGGCGAGCCGCCGCCGCAGGAACTCCCGGCTGGAGTTGGGAGGTTCGCTTCCGTAGAGGTCGCGCCACTTGTCGCAGAGCTGCGGTCGGGTCATTCCAGCAAGCGCCAGGAGTTGCCGCCGCACCGATTCGTCTTTGTTTTCAGTCGTTTCCATAACAATCCTTTCTTGTTGATGTTGTTATAGTTAAGCATGGATTTGCGATATATCCAGTTCCCGGTCGCGCAAATCCGGAGATTTATCGCTTTTCCCGGAAAGAATGCGGATCAGGATGGCTCGGATGATCGCCGCCGCCTCGTCGATGGCGGCACTGGTGTATTCTTGCATAAAATGCCTTTCATCTAATGAGTTGCGATTATTATCGACAGTCGGGTTGCTATGTGCGGGAGTCGCGCTTTATTAGTCACGGAGCGCGGGAATACGCGCATAACAACCACAATAACAAGGAGATGTGAAATGAACGGAAACAACGAGATCAAGGTCGGCGACACGGCGACGGTGAAGGTCGGGCGCAACGAGGCGAAGGTGACAATCCTCAGGCCGATGGCGGGAGGGAACGCCTTCATGGTGAAGAGCCTCTCCAGCGGCAAGGAGTTCATCGTGCCGGGCAACCGCCTCAACGTGCCGACCGTCAGTGTCGAGCCGAAGCCGGTCGCCGCCGCCCCGACCAAAAAGATGTCGCTCATGGATGCGGCGGTAGCCGTCCTGAGAGACAGCGGCGAACCGATGAACACCCGCGAGATGGTCAAGGCCGCCGCCGAGAAGGGGTACTGGACGCCGACCGCCTGCAAGACGCCGGAGCAGACCCTCTACGGCAGCATCTTCCGCGAGATCAAGGTCAAGGCCCAGCCCCGCATCGTCAAGAGCGAGACCAAAGGCAAGTTCATCGCCGGGTGACAACGCTGGGCGTCGCCGGGTGGTAACTATTAGCTACACCCCCTCGCTTTATTGTTCGCAAGCAAGTCTGCTTGGAACGTCGATCCCTTCCGCGCGCCATGACGAATTATCTCCGGCAGAGGAACCGTTGGCTTCGCCGCTGACGCGAGTTAGCTTAAGCCCGTTGCGAAACCGCCCCGGCGTGTGCCGAGCGTCCTGCTCCCGTTTCCGAGCGTTTCCGGGCGTCGCAATTTCCCTCGGACGGCTGCGGAAACTTTGCAGCGCCTCCCGACCCCTTCCGCCGCCCTCTGGAGGCATCTCCGTTCGGGGGAACCGCTGATTTTCGACCGTTTCGAGGGGCGATTTTTCGCGCCATGTGCCAATTCTGTCGATTCTGTCGATTCTGTCGAACCGCAAATCCCGTTATTCGTAAAATTGCGGATTGATCTCCAGCATCGGACTTGGCGAGCGACCGGCTTTCCCCGGAGTGCGCGCCTTCGGCAGATACCGGCAGAAGTGATGTTCCACCAGAAACTTCAGCGCCTCGTCCACTTCGTCCCTGACCATCCCGAGCGCATTCTCAAGCTGCCGGACGGTGAACGGTTTCCCCGCCGGTCTTGGGTCCTTCTGCCAGTACTTGATGATCCGTCGAGCGCCATCAGGTATCTTCGCTTCCTGCATCGCCGTGAAACACCGTTCCGCGCTGACCATGTAGTAGCGCATGAGTTTGATGGCATCGGTCACTTCCGCCCGGTCTATCTTCAGATGCTTTTTGAGGATGGCGAGCTGCAGCGCCAGGCGCAAGACCATCGGCGGATATCGAATGGCGAAGTCCAGCATCTTCGCATATTTGCCGCCAGCGCCGCTCTCGGACTCGATCTCGTTGTAGAAATCCTTCCAGACCAGAATCGCCTCCTCGGTCATGGTGTAATACGCGGGGGCATTGGATCTGTAGGCGCGGTCGAGCAAATCACGGATAAGATCCTCATAGCGATTCTCCACCGCCAGAGGTATCTCGTAATCGTCATCGGCGCGAAGCAGATAACCATGATCGTCCCGTTTTCCGACCCAGCTCTCCGGGTAACAGAAGAGACAGCGCGATGCAAGACCGCTATCGAAGAATGCCACCGCGCCGCCGATCTTCCTGAGAAAATCGGTCTGGAGCATCAGCAGCATCCCGATGCACGGTCGCTCGATGATGTCGTTTCCCGTGCCGACCCGATGCCGATTCAACGGTTGTTCTCCGTCGAATGGACGCAGCAGAAAATCCTCGCGCCCCTCGCCGGAAGTGCTGTAGACGCTGCCGAGGAGCATCTTGACGACCAGTCGGGCATCGTCGCTGAAGATACCCGCCGTACCGCCCGCCTCTTTCATCAGCTTGAAAAGCGCCTCCGGCGTCACATCGTCGGCGATGAAGTGCGGATTGCGCGGCGGCTCGCCGAGTTCGTGCTCCAGCATATCCAACTTCTCTTGAATCTGCTGCCGTTTATGTGCCTGCTGACTTGGTTTCACCAACGCCGTCTCCAAGTTCGATATCAGCATCTGCTGGCGCATATAGGTCTTCAGCGCGCGGCGGTACTGTTCTTCACGATCCCGCATCCACCTGAAGAACGGAGCCAGCACCGGCTTGAAGGTCACGGATTTGCGCTCGCCACGCGCGGCGAACACCAGCGCGTAGAGGTTCGCCCGACCCTCGAAGCCGCGTTTGCGGACGAAGTAGACGTTACGTCCTATCGCCATGCCCACGGCGGCGAGCAAGGTGGTCGCGGCCATCGCCACGGGGACCTTGCGGGAACGGCTGATGTCGAGCGCCATGTCGCGCAGCGCTTCCGGCATCGCTTCGACAGGGAATGGTGGTGGATCGTTCAATACGATATCGTCTTTGATTGGCTGCCACTCCGGGACTTTCGTATCTTCCGGAATGGCGGAGTCGAGAACGCTCAAGGCGTTTTTTACAGACATAGGTCAATTACCTTTCATATTGGGATTGAGATAGAGCAGACGCTGCATCTTGCCGTTGGCGCGTCTTGCTCCGGGAGTGCGGGAGCTGCGGCTTTCGTTCTTGCAGGCGCGGTCGCAGCCGAGCGGTTCCAGTTTGGCGCGGAACAGCTGCTCCTCCACCTCCGACTCCCATTCGGAGGCGTCGGCGCAGTCGACGCTCAACAGGCAGTGGACGGACTTGTTGCCCGAATGCGTCAGCGCGGCTATCGGGAAGCCCTTGTCCGGCATCGCCAGAAAGAACGCATACTGTTCGCGGACGTCGCGGTAGTCGAACTCCAGCACGGCATAGCGGAACTTCGCCACGCAAGCGTCGCAGACGAATGACGGTCTGCCGTTCTCCCGCGTGACCGGAAGTCCGGTCAGGGGGTTGGGGCGAAAGAACTCCGCCAGACGCGGCGACGACAGATGCTCCTTGACGCTTCGGATGCACTGTCTTTGTCCATCCGCTGTCACTTTCGGATCACCGACGAAAACCAAGTCGTCGAGATCGTACAGCGAACCGAGCAGCGCGAGAAAGTCTCCCTCGCCGCACTCATCGTCCATGCGGTACGGAGAACGCTCCCACAGTTCGCATTCGAGGTCGGTCACGGAACATTCGGCATACGGCGCGATGATCGCGGCGAACGCCAGGTCGCCGTCGAAGCTCCCCGGCTTCGCGCTCGCGCATACATATGATACGTTGCCGCCGTCGAGCTTCGCGTAGTGGATGAGCGTCCCGATGGTATGACCGCCGCGAAGGTTCTCCCACGCCCGCCGTATCTGCTTGCGGTCGCGGTGGCGGTCGGTCAGGCTCCACTGCTCGAACACCTCATAGGGTACGCCGCAGTTCTTCAGCGCGATGCAGATGGACTGCCAAGCCGAGGTGTCGTCGGCGTGACGGCGGTCGATCATCGGCAGCAGCGACAGCGCGCTTTGAGCATCGTTGTTCATTTCACATCCCCCCATTTTTTGCATTGACGGTCAACACCGGATGGAGGGATCGGGCGGCTCCGCGCACTGGTGGCACGGCGGACGAGTGGATGAGCGTTATCACGGTCATCTCCTTTCGGTTAAGGAAGAGCCCCATTGCTTCTTCCTGCCGGGAGATAGCCGACGGTTTTTCGATGTGGACTGAAAAATCGGGAGCTAAAAAAAGAAATCCCAGAAAGTGCTTGACTTTCAGGGAAATAAAAATTCAAAAAATCTTCGAAAAACGGTGTTTTGTGGACTGTCTGTTAACTGATTTCGCTTCGCGGAACTCCGGCGTCCAGTATTTGGATACGCAGCTGTTCCGCGGTCGCCTTAATTTCCGGATCGTTTTCCAAAGCGTTGAGAACGTCCTCGACCCGGAAGTATCTGTGCCGTCTCTTGCGCGGCTGAATGCTCTCGACGCCTTCCAGTTGTCTGGCGAGCCTCATCGTCAGCGCCTTGAGGTCTTTCTCTTCATAAAGCCTGCCGAACTCCACCTCCAGCGCTCTTTTGGCGGCGTCGGTGAGGGTGATGTAGTGTTCCTCTCCCGCCTTCCGAAGCTCGACTATCCGCTTGGACTGCTGGGCGAGCATGATCTCCGCTGCACGGCTGTAATCCCGCTCCTCCTGAAGCGTCGTTTCGAGTTCGGCGATCCGGTCGAACCATTGGTGATTGAGCAGATAGCCGTTCCACATGATGAAGAACCAGTGCGCCAGTCCCTCGGGCCAGTTGTTGGCGCAGAGAAAAATATAATCCCGGACCATGCCAAAGGCGAGGCGAACCGCCGCCGAACAGCACTTTACTTCCTCCGCGACTTTTTTCCCAAGCTCCAATATCCACAGAGGAAACAGATTTCGGTATGGATCGAGGTAATCCGAGGGGGCGGGATAAAATTTCAAAACAACGGGCGGAAAAATACTCCCGCAGACCTCCCGGTACTCCTCCTCGGTCATGCGCCTTACATCGGGTTTCTGGAGTTCGGGGTGCGCGTTGTGCAGGGCATTGACGATATGCTGTCCCAGATCGATCGCCGGATATTTCCCGGAGAAGTACAGATCGAGGCTGGGAATCGCCAGTTTCGCTTCCGCCGCTTGCGCTTGCAGGTATTTCAATAGTGCTACAGCGATGTGGTCATCATACTGTCGGGGCAGATGACTTCCCGCCTCGGCTATGATTCTAATGAGATCGGTTGGGATGGAGGTTGTTTTCGGCATTATCGCGACTCCCCTGTTCTGTTGTTTGTTTCCACATAATATCGCTGGTCGGAGCAATAACGGCTGGATTTCAATCTCCGTCGCAGCTTTTCAAGTATTCCGCGCCTGCTCTCCACAAGATAGTTTTTCGACATCCGCAGTTTCCGGGCGATCTGCCGGTCATCCGGCTTGAAATCGTCGAAGAACGAATAATGGATTATTTCCATTTCCGGTGCAGAGAGCTCATCGAGCGCGCGATACAGAGAATCATAAACCGTTTCGGTTGGAAAAGAATCCATCACCCCGATGGATTCCACATCCACATCTTCATCGCGCTCCCAAGTGACGTGCAGCTTCACGTTGGCGTATTCGCACCGCACGATAATCTTCTTCATGTACGATGCGAACTTGATGCCCTTGTCGGGATCGAAGCCGTCGAAGCACTCAACCAGCGCCAGATTGCCGATGCCGACGAAGTCCTCCATCGACAGCCCGTAATAACGGTGGATGGTGTGGACCGCCATCGCGAGCACCATGCCGAGATGGGAGCAGATCAGTTTCTCCCTCGCGTTTTGGTACGCATCGCTCCCCTCCGGCTGTTTCAAGTCGGCGATGACGGAGGCGTATTGCTCCTCCGTCAGTTCCGGGTACTGGCGTATCTCCTGCGAGTAGCGGTACAGTCCCGGATGGTTGTCGGCATTGATGTGTCCCATCGTTTTTCAGTTATTCCCACTCGACAAATTCGACAGAATCGACAAAATTGCCGTTTGCGCCCCCATCGCGTAGGATACGACTGCGGCTGCTCTGCGGCGTTTTATGTCTTCGCGGTGTTTCATTTTATATTTTCGCGGTTGCCCGTTTCTCCCCATTTTCGCTCGACAAAATCGACAGAATCGACGGAATTGCCCTCCTGTCTGTTTTTTCCCATAATATAACGCGACAAACTGTCAAATAATGTCAGCATGACCATCATGCGGAAAAAATTCGGATTTTTTGCGTTCCGGACTGATGCCTGTACAAGCCGAAAACGGGAGCGATTTTTTACCGATTATTTTCAATAATATATTGCAATTCAAGTGGATAAAGATCAATGGCGCGCTATATTAACAGCAGAGCAAGAAAACGAGGTGCAACCTCAACAACCATAAGGAGATAGAAGATGAAGAAGCAAATCGGAAGCAAGATCGCCGCGAGCTACTGGAAGACGGAGGCCGGGCAGACGATCGCCGGAGCGATGCACGGCGTCGGCTGGGAAGCGGTGGACTGCCTGAACAGCGTGATCGACACCCTCGAAGAGGGCATCGCCGCCACCACGGACGCCGCCACGGTCGAAGAGCTGAAGAAGGCGCGCAAGCTGATGGTCGCCGCCAAGGAGACCTACTGGAAAGCGTCCGCGATTCTCCGCGACGACACGTTCTAATCGCCACCGCCTGCACCGCCCCGCCGCACCGAAACGGCGGGGTTTCTTTTTATCGATATTTTTCGCTATTCCATTGGATAATAAGAGCTTATGATGCTTAATTAACAGCAGAGCAAGGAACAATGGCGCAACCCAAATAACCACAAGGAGATAGAAAAATGACGAAGGAACAGATGCGGAAAGAGATCGAGCGGATGAACGCCAAGATCGAGCTGGAGATGGAGGAGCTGGCGAACCTCGCCAACTGGATGCTCTCCAAGCGGGGTGAGCCGGAAACCATCACCTTCCACTCGCCGAGCCGCCTGATCGGCGAACACGAGGCGCAGCTGAAGGAGTACATCGCCCGCCGCAACACCCTCCGGGAAATCCTCGGCGAAGAACAAAAACCAACAACAGCAAGGAGATGGATGAAAATGGAAGCGAAAATCACGATTACCGGCACGGAGAAGGCGCTCAACGTCTGGACGATGGCGACCGCCGAGGTCAACGGCAAGAAGTACCGCGTCCAGATGGTGCGGTTCGACGAGCCGAGCATCTACGGCATCCGCAAGGGGCGCATCAGCAAACTCTGGGTGCGCGGCGAGGACGGCGCGGCGGTCATCAACTACGACCGGGGCTGGGACATCCGCCCCGCCACCGACGAGGGCAAGGCGATCCTCGCGGCGATAACCAAACGGTTCAACTGATGAAAGGAGCATCACGATGAGCACGAACGCGGCAATCGGAATGAAGCAACCGGACGGGAGCGTCCGGGCGGTGCGGCTGAACTGGGACGGCTACGTCGGGTACGCCGGGGCGATCCTCGGCGGCTGGTACAAGACCGCCGAGCAGGTCGAGGCGCTCCTCGCCCTCGGTGAGTTGAGCGAGATCAAGGAGACGCCGGAGACCTGTACCGCATACCACCGCGACATGGGCGAGGAGTACCGCACCCCCTTCACGTTCGAGACGGTCGACGAGTACCAATACCGCGGCAAGGGTCGACTCGCCGCCGAGTACCTCTACATCTTCGACGACGGCAAGTGGAGCGTGTACGGACTCCACGGAATATCGGAATGGTGCGACCTAAACGTCGTGTTCGAAACCACCAACCCCAAGGAGGACTGAAAAATGGATGAATGGTTTAACAAGAAACGGTGCGACCGCTGCGGCGCCCCCCTCGACGGCGGCTTCACGATGAGCCGGTTCGACACCAGCGCGCTCTGCATGAAGTGCGCCGAGGAGGAACGCCAGCATCCCGACTACCAGCTCGCGGCGGACATCGAACTCGCGGCGGTCCGCGCCGGAAATCGGAACTTCGAAGGCATCGGGTGGCCCGGCAAGAACGGGAGGATCAAGCGATGAGAGCGAGACCTCCCGCCGCTCTTACTGCGAAGTTTGCAAAGAAATCCGCAAAGTTCGCATTAGGAATTTAGTTGCAGCGGTATTTCAAAGAAGTAATATATCTCAAATTTTTTGAAAAGCTGTGAATCGCGCGAGAGAAGAGCTTGCGCGGGGTCAGATGCAGTAGTCGGAGATGCCGTTTTCGACGTCGTGCTTGCGGTAGGCGTTCAATATGTCGTCGAGAGTGATCTTCCCGGTCAGCTCCCGGATGCCGTCGTTGAGCTCGGTCCAGATGTTTCGCGCCGGGCACAGCGTCTGGCGTTTGCACTTCTCCGGCGAGCGCACGCAGTCCACCACCGAAATCGGTCCTTCCATCGTCTCCAGAACCTCCAGCAGCGTGATCTGCTCCGGCAGCTTGGCAAGGTGAAATCCGCCGTTGACACCGCGTACCGACCGGACGAGTTTCGCCCGCCGCAGGTCGATCACGAGGCGGCTGATGTATTTTTCGGAGATCTGTTGGGACTGCGCGATGTCCTTGAGCATCCGCGGCTTTTCCGGGTCGTGCGTCGCCAAATCGATCAGTATCCGCAGCCCGTACCGCCCTTTGGTGGAGATCTTCATGTCCGATATTTCTTCCGATTTCTTTACTGAATAAGTAGAATATACCCCGGCGGACGGCAAAGGTCAAGCGTATCGCCATAAAAACTATGGACAAAGTAGAATATAGCGTTTTCATGCTTGAATTTTGTCATAACCGGCAGTATGTTATAAAACATGATTGTCGTGGTAGTGTATTAAAAAGGAGAAGCTGATGACGGTCGAAGCGGAGATCGCGGAACTCAAGAAGCGGCACGGGGCGCTGATCCTCGCGCACAATTACACCCGGCCCGAGGTGCAGGACCTCGCCGATTTCGTCGGCGACTCGCTGGAGCTGTCGCGCAAGGCGGCGGAGTGCCGCGCCCCGGTGATCGTCTTCTGCGGAGTCCGGTTCATGGCCGAGACGGCGAAGATTCTCTCGCCCGGTTCGATCGTGCTCCACCCCAATCCGCACGCGGGATGCCCGATGGCGGACATGGCGTCGCCCGAGGCGGTCGCCGAGTACCGTGCGAAGCACCCGGATACCTTGGTCGTGGCGTATGTGAACACCACCGCCGCGACCAAGACCGAGGTGGACATCTGCTGTACGAGCGGCAACGCGGAAAAACTGATCGCGGGGCTCCCGACCGACCGGAAGATCCTCTTTCTGCCCGACGCCAATCTGGGTGCGAACCTCAACGATAAATTGGGGCGGAAGATGGCGTTGTGGCCCGGGTGCTGCCCGACCCACAACAAGATCCTGCCGGAGCATATCCTCGCGGCGAAGGAGAAACATCCCGGCGCGGTGGTGCTCGTGCACCCCGAATGCACCCCCGCCGTGGTGGCGCTCGCGGACCAGGCGCTCTCGACCGGCGGAATGCTGAGGTTCGTGCGCGAGTCAGTACAACAAGAGTTCATCATCGGCACCGAGTGCGGCATATTGTACCGGATGCGCAAGGAAAATCCGGGGAAAGCGTTTTACCCGCTCGAACCGGCGGTGCTCTGCCCGAACATGAAGAAGATCACGCCGGAGGACGTGCTTTTTTCTTTGCGCGATCTTGCTCCGCGCATCGAACTCGACGAAGCGATGCGCAAGCGGGCGAAAGCGCCGATCGACCGGATGCTGGAGGTCCTGCCTTGAAGATCGCGGTCGGACTTTCCGGCGGTGTGGATTCCTCGGTCGCCGCCGCATTGCTCGCGTCGCAGGGGCACGAGGTCGTCGGCGTCACCATGAAGCTCTGGCGCGAGGGGCGTTACCGGGGCGGCGACAAGGACGCCTGCTTCGGACCCGGCGAGGCGGAGGACATCGCGCGGGCGGAAAAGTTGTGCCGACAGCTCGGCATCGAATATCACGTCTTCGACTGCGCCGACGAGTACGAAAAGGTGGTTTTGGAGTATTTCCGTTCCGAGTATCTCGCGGGAAAGACGCCGAACCCCTGCGTGCGCTGCAATGCATTCATGAAGTTCGGCGTTCTGCCGAATCTCGCGCGGAGCTCCGGTATCGCGTTCGACAAGTTCGCCACCGGGCATTACGCCCGGCTTCGGGAGGAGAACGGTCGTTTTCACCTGTTTCGCGGCGCGGACGACAAGAAGGATCAGTCCTATTTCCTCTACCGGCTGAAACAACCCCAGCTGGCAAATCTCATCTTCCCGCTCGGCGCTTACCGCAAGAGCGAAGTCCGCGAACTCGCCGCAAAATTCGGTCTGGAAGTCAAGGATAAGCCGGACAGTCAGGATTTCTACAGCGGCGACCACACCGAGCTGTTGAACACTCCGCCGAAAGTCGGCAACATCATCGACACGTCCGGGCAGGTACTCGGCACGCACGAAGGCTTTTGGAACTACACCATCGGCCAGCGCAAGGGCTTGGGGGTCGCCGCGGCGCATCCGTTGTACGTCGTGGAACTCGACCCCTGCCGGAACGAGGTCGTCGTCGGGAGCGCGGTGGAGGTCGTGCGGCACGAATTGCGGCTCGCCGACTGCAGCTGGATCGTCGAAGAACCGCGCGGCGAAGTGGCGGTGAAGGTACGCTCCGTTTCGAAACTGCTCCCCGCCGTCTTCGAGGACGGGGTTCTGAAATTCCCCGACGGCGTCGCCGCCGCCGCGCGGGGGCAATCCGCCGTGCTGTATCGTAACGACGAAGTGCTGGGCGGCGGGATCATCGCCGGGGTGAGGTGAGATGGATCCGCTGATCGAGAAAGCCTTGTGCCGACCTTATAACCTCGCGCATTACGAATTGGTCGCGCTCCTGTCGCTCGGGGACACGACGGAGCTCTTCGCCGCCGCGTACGAGTTGAAGTGCAGGTATGTCGGCAAGGTCGTGTCGCTGCGGGGGCTCGTCGAACTCGGCAATCACTGCGCCAAGAACTGTTACTACTGCGGCATCCGGCGCGGCAATCCGCGCGTCCCGCGCTACCGTTTGGGCGAAGACGACGTGGTACGCATGGCGCGCTGGAGCTTCGAACAGGGCTACGGCTCGGTCGTGCTGCAATCGGGAGAGCTCGAGTCGGAGGAAAATACCGGATACATCGAACGGATCTTGAAACGCATCCGGGAGTTCGGCGGCGACAAATTCGGCGTCACGCTGTGCTTGGGCGAACAGACGGAAGAGGTCTACCGCCGCTGGCGCGCCGCCGGAGCGCACCGCTATTTGCTGCGGATCGAAACTTCCGTGCCGGAGTTGTACGCCAAACTGCATCCCGCCGACCACTCCTACACCCGCCGGATCGAGTGTCTGCGGATATTGAGAAAACTCGACTACCAGACGGGGAGCGGCGTGATGATCGGTCTGCCGGGACAGACTCTCGATCATCTTGCGCGCGACATCGAGTTTTATCATGAAATGGACCTCGACATGATCGGCATGGGGCCGTACATCCCGCACCGGGACACCCCGCTCGGCAGGGGGATCGAACTTACGCCCGAGTATGCGGCGAAACAGCTCGACTTGGGGCTCAGGATGATCTCTGTGACGCGGCTTTATCTCCACGACGTGAACATCGCGGCGACGACCGCGCTGCAGGCGCTCGACGACCGCGGGCGGGAGCGGGGCATCCTCGTGGGGGCGAACGTGATGATGCCCAACGTCACCGACACGGAATACCGGGAAAATTATCAGCTTTACGCCAACAAGCCGTGTCTGGACGAAAATTCGGCCAAGTGCCGGAACTGCCTCAATTGGCGCGTGCTCGCCATCGGCGAAAAGATCAACTGGGGAGAACGCGGCGACTCGCCGCATTACAAGCAGAATTCCTGACATAACATAAGGACGGATATCATGAAAGAACTCATCATCGGCGGACGCAAATTTACCAACCGCTTCTTCCTCGGCACGGGCAAATTCGCTTCAAGCGAGATCATGAAGCAGGCGCTCGCCGCCTCGGAGACGGAACTCGTCACCGTCGCGCTGACCCGCGTCCACGAGGACGACGCCGAGCACGACGACATTCTGAAAGTCATCGACCGGTCGAAGGTCGAAGTCATGCTCAACACCTCCGGCGCGCGCAACGCCGACGAGGCGGTCCGGATCGGGTTGATCGGCGAAGCCGCCGGATTCAAGTGGATAAAACTCGAGATCCACCCCGACGCCCGCTATCTCTTGCCCGACCCGGTGGAGACGCTGAAGGCCGTGGAGACCCTCGCCAAACGCGGGCTCGTCGTGCTGCCCTACGTCAACGCCGACCCGGTGCTGGCGCGTCACCTCGAAGACGCGGGAGCCGCCGCCGTGATGCCGCTCGGGTCGCCCATCGGCTCCAATCGGGGCATCCGCACCCGCGACATGATCGAGATCATCGTCGAGCAGAGCCACATCCCGGTGATCGTCGACGCCGGTATAGGTCTGCCCTCCCACGCGGCGGAGGCGATCGAACTCGGCGCGGACGCGGTGCTCGCCAACACCGCCGTCGCCGCCGCCGAAGACCCGGTCAAGATGGCGGAGGCGTTCAAGCTCGCCGTCCGGGCGGCGGAACTCGCGCTTCAGGCCGGACCGCCCGCGCCGCGCGTCACCGCGTCGGCATCGAGCCCGATGAACGCCTTCGACATCTTCAAGTGAGGTTTTTTTCATGTTTCCGAAACTCAAATTCACCGAGGCGCAGATCCTCGAATATTACTCCCGTGTCACTCCCGACATGGTGCGCGCGAGTTTGAGCGCTTCGCGCGGAAGTTTTTTCGATCTGTTGAATCTCCTCTCGCCCGAGGCGGCAAAGCCGGAGTACCGCGCCGCCCTGCGCGAGACCGCGACCAAAGCCCGGCGGCGTTATTACGGCAAGACCGTTTCGATCTTCGCGCCGTTGTATATCTCCAACACCTGCGTCAACTCGTGCCGCTACTGCGATTTCAACATCCACCACCACGCGGAACGGAAGATCCTCACGCTCGAAGAGATCGACCTCGAATGCGCCGCGATCCGCAAGCACGGCATCGACTCGCTGCTGATCGTCGCGGGCGAGGACCCGAAACACATGACGACCGACTTTCTCTGTGAAGTCGGGCGGCGGCTCAAGGAGAAGTTCTCCTGCCTGTCGCTCGAAGTCGCCCCGCGCGACGAGGCGGAGTACCGTCAGCTCTTCGCGGCGGGCTTCGAGAGCCTCATCTGTTTTCAGGAGACCTACGATCAGGAGCTTTACAAGTATCTGCATCCGGCGGGCCCCAAGAGCGTCTACGACTACCGCGTGTGGACGCAGCTCCGCGCCGGGAAGGCCGGATTCCGTACCCTCGGGATCGCGTTTCTGCTCGGGCTGGCGCCGTGGCGTCCCGAGGCGGCGAGTCTCGGCGCGCACGCGTTCTATTTGATGAAGGAGTGCTACGAGAGCCGCATCCAGTTCGCCTTTCCGCGCATCACGCCCGTGAGCGGCGGCTTCGCCCCGGAGCACCCGGTGGACGAGAACGACCTGGAACAGATGATGCTCGCGTTCCGCATCGTGTTTCCGGAGTGCGGCATGACCGTCTCGACCCGCGAATCCCCCGCCTTCCGCGACATGATCGTGCAGAGCGCCGCCGACAACATGAGCGCGGGCTCGCGGGTGACGCCCGGCGGCTACGCGGTGCTCGCCGACCGCGACGTCGCGCAGTTCACGCTCAACGACTCGCGCGACCCCGCCGAGATCTACCGGGCGATCCGCGCGAACGATCAGGAGGTCGTCTTCAAGAATTGGGACAAGCGGATATGAGAACTCCGGAGGAAACCGTCGAGCTCCCCGCTTCTCCCTGCCGCGAGGGCTGCGGCGGCTGCGGGCGGTGCTGCGGCAAAAACCGGGAATATGTGGTCATCAGTTCTTTCGTCTGGCCGCCGTGGCCGGAAAAAGAACCAACAACGATAAAGGACGAAAACATGCAAGAGATCGATTTGGAAGGTCACCTTTTGGAAGGGTATGCCATTCCGACGGCGAACACCGGTATTCTGCTCATCAAGGCGAAACGCGGATTCTTGGGCTGCGGTTATTTTTCGCTCGCGACCGCGGACAAGGTCGGCGACGCGGCGGTCATCGTCTCGGGAGTGAAGAACTTCGACGACATGCTGGCCGCCAGAGTCAAAGCCGTATCCGCGGCCGCCGCCGCGCTGGGCGTCACCACGGCGATGACCGGGCGGGAAGCGCTCCTGAAACTTGTCTGATCCCACCCGGAAAACCGGGCCGGACCACAATTTTTCAAAAATCTACTATTTTTGTCGCGTTTTGATTTGACAGCGGGTCCCCCGAGGTGTATATTAGCATCGTTGCAACAGGAAAAACTTCTTTTTTTTGGAAAGATACACGACTATAATGGTAGTGTTTACCGGTCGGGAGGTCGCGATGAAGTCGGGAAAAACGGTATTCGAAACGGTGGGCAACACGCCGCTTTTGCGGCTGCCCGCGATCGGAAAAGATCTGGACGGAGTGGAGCTCTACGCCAAGGCGGAGTATTTCAACCCCACGGGCTCGGTGAAGGACCGCGCGGCGAAGGCGATGATCCTCGACGGGATCGCCCGCGGGCTCCTGACCCACGACAAGACCATCATCGACGCGACGAGCGGGAATACGGGCATCGCCTATGCCGCGCTGGGAGCGGCGCTGGGCTACAAGGTGGCGCTGTGTCTTCCGGCCAACGCGACCGAGGAACGGAAACGGCTGATGCGGCTCTACGGCGCGGAGATCATCGAAACCGATCCGCTGGAGAGCTCCGACGGCGCGTACAACGAGTGCCGCAGACTCGTCGCCGAACACCCGGAAAAGTATTTCTACCCCGACCAGTACAACAACGACGCGAACTGGAAGGCGCACTTCGACGGCACGGCGGTCGAGATCTGGGAGCAGACCGGGCATCGCGTGACGCATTTCGTGGCGGGCACCGGCACCTCGGGCACCTTCATGGGCACGAGCCGGGGGCTGAAGCACCTGAATTGCGAGATCAAATCGGTGCTGATGCAGCCGGATTCGCCGTTCCACGGCCTCGAAGGGATGAAGCACATGGCGTCGACGATCCACCCCGGCTTCTTCGACGAATCGATCGCGGACGTCAAACTCGAGGTCTCGACCGATGAGGCGTATGCGATGACCCGCCGGCTGGTCCGCGATGAGGCGATCCTCGTCGGCATCAGTTCCGGGGCGAACGTCGCGGCGGCGCTCAAGCTCGCGAAGACGCTGCCCGCCGGGTCGGTCGTGGTCACGATCCTCTGCGACAACGGGAACCGGTATCTGTCGGGCGAATTCTGGGAGGTGTGACCGTGTTGAAACTCACGAAGGATCTGGCATCCGCCATCCGCGCGGCCGGCGCGGCGGCGTATCCGAACGAATGCTGCGGCATCCTCTTCGGCCGGGAGGAAAACGGCGATCACGTCGTCACGGCGCTGAAGCCGATCGACAACGCACGCGAAAGCGGCGAGCAGTACCACCGCTTTCTCATCACCGCTGAAGAGATGATGGAAGCGGAGTTGGAGGCGCGGCGGGAAAAGTTCGAGATCGTCGGTTTTTACCACTCGCATCCCGATCACCCGGCGAGACCGTCGGAGTACGACCGCGATCACGCGCTGCCGTTCTATTCGTATCTGATACTGCGCGTGGCGGAGGGCAAGCCCGAAGAGATGACGAGTTCGCGTCTGCGGCTGAACCGCGAGGCGTTCGACAGTGAAACGTTGGAAATAAATCCATAAGGAGACATTAAAATGAGCGTGACCATTCTCATCCCGACCGCGTTGAGGTCTTTCGTGGACCGCAACTCCGAGATCGAAGTCGAAGGCGCCACCGTGGGCGAGGCCCTCGGCAATCTGGCGACCCAATACCCCGATCTGAAACAGCAGATCTACGAGGACGACGTGAAGCTCCGCGGTTTCGTGAACGTCTTCGTCGACGGCACCAACATCAAGAAACTCAACGGCCTCGATACGCCGGTCGCCTCGGGCGCTACCGTGATGATCGTGCCGGCCATAGCGGGAGGGTGCTGAAGTATGGGAGAAATCATCAACAGCGTCGTCCCCGAAGAGCGGTGGGGCGAGCTGACGCATGACGACCTCACCCGCTACAGCCGCCAGCTCCTCCTCGCCGAAGTCGGCATCGAGGGGCAGCGGAAGCTCAAGGGGGCTAAGGTTTTGATCGTCGGCACCGGGGGCTTGGGCGCCCCGCTCGCGCTCTATCTGGCGGCGGCGGGCGTCGGGACCATCGGGCTCGTGGACTTCGACAACGTGGACGTCTCGAACCTCCACCGGCAGATCATCCACGGTACGCGCGACGTCGACCGGCCGAAGGTCGCGTCGGCCCGCGACCGCATCCGGGCGCTCAATCCGCTGGTCAAGGTCGTGACCTACAACGAGCCCTTGACGAGCGAAAACGCGCTCGACATCATCGGCGAATACGACGTCGTCGCGGACGGTACGGACAACTATCCGACGCGCTATCTCGTCAACGACGCCTGCGTGCTTCTCGGCAAACCGAACGTGTACGGCTCGGTGTTCCAGTTCGAGGGGCAGGCGAGCGTCTTCTGGGCGAAGCACGGTCCGTGTTACCGCTGTCTCTACCGCGAACCGCCGCCGCCCGGACTCGTCCCCTCCTGTGCGGAGGGCGGCGTGCTGGGGGTGCTGCCGGGCGTCGTCGGGATGCTTCAGGCGACCGAGGTCGTCAAACTCCTGGTCGGGGGCGGCGACACGCTGGTCGGGCGGCTGTTGCTCTATGACGCGTGGAAGATGAAGTTCCGCGAGCTCAAGCTCGAAAGCGACCCGGATTGTCCCATCTGCGGCAAGCATCCGACGATCACCAAGCTCATCGACTACGAACAGTTCTGCGGCGTGAAGCGGGCGCAGGAGGAGACTCCCGTGGAGTCCATCTCGGCGACCGAGCTGAAACGGCGCTTCGACGCGGGCGAGCCGGTGCAGGTGATCGACCTCCGGGAGCCGCACGAGCGAGCGTATTTCAAGTTCCCGAACGCCAAGGTGATCCCGCTCGGTCAGGTGATCCGCCGCAAGGACGAGCTCGACCCCGCGGTCGACACCGTCTTCGTCTGCAAGATCGGCCAGCGCAGCATCCTCGCCATCCGCAATTTGCGCGGCGCGGGGTATTCGGGGAAGATGATGAATCTCCGCGACGGCGTGCAGGGCTGGATCAACGAAGTCGATCCGAGCGCGAAACAGATTTGAACCGGCATTCTCGAATCAGGACCAAACGTAAACAGAAGGAAATCGAAACATGGCTGAAGAGATCAAGATCAATGCGTTGAACAAGGCCGCGGCTTACCAGCTCGCGGATGTGGCGAAGACCAGACCCCAGTTCGGGATGCTGACCCCGAAATGGCTCTCCAAATTCTTGGAGTTCAAGGGGCTCGACTCTGGCGTCTACCGCGTCAACCGCGTCCGCGAGGGCGCGACGCCGCTGGAAGTGTTGTGCAGTTCCAAGCCCAAGAGCGACGTCATCCCGCAGGGGTTCGTCGACTACGAGCCCAAGCCGAGAGAGTACATCCTCAACTCGATCTCGACGATCATCAACGTCAATACGCAGGTCGCGGACGTCTTCAGTTCGCCCTACGACCAGACCAAGGAGCAGCTTTCTCTCGCGGTCGAAAGTCTGCGCGAACGGCAGGAGAGTCAGCTCATCAACAACGACGACTACGGTCTCTTGAAGAACGTCGCGGATTCCCAGCGCATCCAGCCGCGCAACGGGGCTCCCACCCCCGACGATCTGGACGAGCTCATCTCGAAGGTGTGGAAAGAGCCCTCGTTCTTCCTCGCGCATCCCCGCGCCATCGCGGCCTTCGAGCGTGAATGCACCAAACGCGGCGTACCGCCCGTGACCGCCACCATCAACGGCGGCAACTTCATCCTCTGGCGCGGCATCCCGCTGATCCCGACCGACAAGCTGCTGGTCGACGGTCTCAAGAACCCGAAGTCCCAGAGCGGCAAGACCAACATCCTTCTGATCCGCACCGGCGAAGCCAAGCGCGGTGTGATCGGGTTGTACCAGAGCGGTCTGCAGGGCGAACACTCGCGCGGGCTGTCGATCCGCTTCCGCGGCATCGACGACAAGGGGATCGCCTCGTATCTCTTGTCGCTGTACTGCTCGGCGGCGATCCTCGCGGACGACGCGATAGCGGTGCTCGAAGATGTGGAGGTCGGTGAATACTATGACTACGACCGAGCCTGATCTCGACCCGACGGCCGCCGGTCTGCCCAGCGAAGGCGAGCTGTTGAAGCTCGCGTCGGAGCTGTACGGCGATACCGCGACGGCGGCGTCCGCCCCATCGGCCGGAACGGATTGGGCGGGTATCGCCGCGGACGTGCTCCGCGCCGAAGCCGCCGCGCCCGCCGCGGCGTATTCGCCGACGCTCGTCAGCGTGAAGAACGCGGGAGCCGCGCCGGCCGCAACCGCCGCCAAGACGGAAACGCTGCCGCGCTCGAGTGCGAGCGTCGGCAACGTCCCTATCGAAAAGATCCGCGCGGATTTCCCGATCCTCTCGGAGCATCTCGCGTCGGGAAGATCGCTCGTGTGGTTCGACAACGGCGCCACCACTCAGCGCCCGCGGCAGGTCATCGACCGCATCTCGTACTACTACACGCACGAAAACTCCAACGTGCACCGCGGCGCGCACGAACTGGCCGCCCGCTCGACCGACGCGTACGAAAACGCGCGTTCGACGGTGGCGAAGTTCCTCGGCGCGGCCAACGCGAAGGACATCGTCTTCGTGCGCGGCACGACCGAGGGCATCAACCTCGTCGCGCAGAGTTATGTGCGTCCGATATTGAAGCCCGGCGACGAGATCATCGTCTCGCTGTTGGAGCACCACGCCAACATCGTGCCGTGGCAGATGATCGCGGCGGCGACCGGCGCGAAGATCCGGGTCATCCCGGTCGACGCGGCGGGGCAGCTCATCATCCCGGAGTACATCAAGCTCTTCAATTCTCACACGAAATTCGTCTCGGTCGCACACGTCTCGAACGTGCTCGGTACGGTCACGCCGGTCGCGGAGCTGGTCGCCATCGCCCACGCGCACGGCGTCCGCATCCTGATCGACGGCGCGCAGTCGGTCGCGCACATCCCCGTCAACGTGACGGCGCTCGACCCGGACTTCTACGTCTTTTCCGGGCACAAGATCTTCGGCCCCAACGGCATCGGCGCCGTTTACGGCAAGACCGACGCGCTGGAGGAATCTCAACCCTATCAGGGCGGCGGCAACATGATCGCCGACGTCACCTTCGAGCGGACGATCTACCAGTCCGCGCCGAACAAGTTCGAGGCGGGCACCGGCAGCATCGCCGACGCGGTCGGTCTGGGAGCGGCGCTCGAATATCTGATGCGGATCGGCATGGCGAACGTCGCGGCATACGAGCACGAACTCACGCAGTACGGCATGACGCGCCTCGCGGCGATTCCGGGGCTCCATCTCATCGGTACTGCGCCCGGCAAGTCCGGCGTACTGTCGTTCGTGCTGGACAATCACGACATCGTCTCGGTCGGGAAGTATCTGGACGCTCAGGGCATCGCGGTCCGCGCGGGGCATCACTGCGCCCAGCCGATCCTGCGGCACTACGGGTTGGAAGGCACGGTGCGTCCGGTGCTCGCGTTCTACAACACTCCGGAAGAGATCGATCGTCTGGCGGAGGCGCTCGCGCGTCTCGTCGGCTGACCGAGGGGGGCTGCGAATGAAGAACCACCGGATAGACGACGTGCTTGAATCGGTGCTGGCGAGTTACGCGCAGTATCCCGCCATCGGCAAGATCGGCGAAACGCACTTCCCGAAGCGGCATCTCATTTTGTCGGCGCTCAAGAAACTGCAATGCGTGATCTTTCCGGGCTTCTTCGACGAAAAGGAGCTCCGGAAAGACAACATCCGCTTTTACACCGGGGAACTACTCGAAGAGATCCGGGAGCTGCTGACGGAGCAGATCGCGAAAACATTGCGGCTCTTCGTCGAGGAATTCCGCTGCGCTTCCGACGACGCGGTCCAAGCGCGCAGCGACGAGATCGTGGGGACCTTCCTCGCCGCGATCCCCCGGATCCGCGAGAATCTCGCCACCGACATCGAAGCCGCCTACGAGGGCGACCCCGCCGCGTTCAGCCGCGACGAGGTGATCTCGTCGTATCCCGGCATCTACGCGACGATGGTCAACCGGATCGCCCACGAACTCTACGAGCTCGGGGTGCCGCTGATCCCGCGCATCATGACCGAACACGCCCACAGCGTCACCGGGATCGACATCCACCCCGGCGCGAAGCTGGGCAAATACTTCTTCATCGACCACGGCACGGGCATCGTGATCGGCGAGACCTCGGAGATCGGCGAGCACGCGAAGATCTATCAGGGCGTCACGCTGGGGGCGCTGTCGACCCGCGGCGGGCAGAAGCTGAAGGGCAAAAAGCGCCATCCGACCATCGAAGACGACGTGACGATCTACTCGGGCGCGTCGATCCTCGGCGGCGATACCGTGATCAGCGAGGGCGCGGTGATCGGCGGCAACGCGTTCGTCACCGAATCGGTGCCCGAACAGACGCGGGTCAGCGCCAAGATGCCGGAGCTCCAGTTCAAGCGCCACAAGAACGTGGAGTTCAAGACTGGAGAGTTTCTCAACTACGAGATCTGACGGACGGCATGTTCAAGCCGGTCGAGCGCCTGCTGCAATATGGCGCGTGGGGTCGCGATGTTGAAGCGCTGGAAACCCGCGCCGCCCGCTCCGAAGATGTGACCGCCGTCCAGCCAGAGCTTCGCGTCATCGACGATGAAGCGTTCCAGTTCCGGCGTATCGAGCCCGAGGCGGGAAAAATCCACCCACGGCAGGTAAGTCCCCTCGGGTTCGATCAAGTGCAGCTGCGGCATCCGGGTGCGGAACGCTTCGCGCACGGAAGAGAGATTGCCGCTCAGATAGTCGATCAACTGATCCACCCACTCCGCGCCGCAGCGGTACGCCGTCTGGCAACCGACCAACCCCATGATGTTGGACTGGCTGAAGCCCTCCGCGTCCAACTCCTTTTGGAACGCCCTGCGCACCTCGGCATTGGCGATGAAGATGTTGGCGATATGGAGACCCGCGAGGTTGAAGGTCTTGCTCGGCGCGGTGCAGACCGCGCAGTTTTCGGCGACCTCCGGCGAGAGCGACGCGAACACGGTGTGGCGATGGCCGGGGTAGACTAAGTCCTCGTGGATCTCGTCCGCCGCGACGAACACGTTGTGCCGCAGACAGATCTCCGCCATCTTTTCGAGTTCACCGCGCATCCACACCCGGCCGACCGGGTTGTGCGGCGAGCAGAGAATGAAGAGTTTCACCTTGTTCTCGATTATCTTGCGCTCGAAGTCCGCGAAGTCGACGGTATATTTCTCCCCGTCGAAGCGGAGCTCGTTCACGACCGTGCGGCGACCGTTGTCGCGGATGCCCAGACGGAAGCAGTAGTAGACCGGCTCCTGGATCAGCACCGCGTCGCCCGGCTTCGTGAGACAGCGGATCAGCGTGCAGAGCGCGAAGACCACGCCGGGGGCGCGGAGCGAGGTGTGCGGATCGACCGTCCAGCCGTGCCGGGCCGAGAACCACCCGGCGAGCGCGTCGAAATAGTTTTTGTCCGGGTCGGAGTAGCCGAAGATGCCGTGCGCCGCTTTGGCGGCGAGGGCTTCGCGCACCTCGGGCGGAGTTTTAAAATCCATGTCCGCCACCCACATGGGAAGCAGGTCGTCCGGCTTGCCGCGCTCCTTCGCGAAATCGTATTTGAGGCTGTTGGTGTGGCGGCGCGGGATGATCTCGTCGAAGTCGTAACGCATAAGACTACTCCTCCTGCGGTTTCTCGAATGCCGACCGCAGATCGTCGATCAGGTCGTCGGCGTTTTCGATGCCGACCGAGATGCGCAGGAACCGGTCGTTGATGCCGCGCCGGAGCCGTTCCTCCTCCGGGACGTCGGCGTGGGTCTGAAGCATCGGATAGGTGATGAGGCTGTCCACCCCGCCGAGGCTCTCGGCGTACTGGAAGAGTTTGACCTCCCGCAGGATCTTCCGGGCGGTCTCCGGGGTGTCGACTTCCAGCGAGAGCATGCCGCCGAAGCCGGAACATTGGCGCTTCGTCACCTCATAGCCGGGGTGATCGGGGAAGCCGATGTAGTAAACCTTTCGGACCTCCGGTCGCTGCCGCAGCCAATGGGCGATCTTCTCGGCGTTCGCGGCCTGCTTTTCGAGGCGGACGGCGAGGGTCTTGATGCCCCGCTCCAAAAGGAAACAGTCGAAGGGCGAAAGACACGCCCCGACCGTCTTGGCGTAGAACCGCAGCTTTTCCGCGACTTCGGGATCCTTCACGACCAGTACGCCTGCCAGCGTGTCGTTGTGCCCGCCGAGGTACTTGGTCCCGCTATGGACAACGATGTCCGCCCCGAGCTCCAGCGGGCGCTGGAAGAGCGGCGAGAGGAAGGTGTTGTCCACGATCAGCAGCGCTCCGGCGGAGTGCGCGATCTTCGCCGCCTCCGCGATGTCCGTGACCTGCATTGTGGGGTTGCTCGGCGTCTCCACATAGACCGCCTTCGTGTCGGGACGCAGTTTCGCCCGGATGTTTTCCGGGCGCGTCGTATCAGTGAAATCGAAGGTCAGCCCCGCCGGGGTCGAGATATGGCGGAACAGCCGCAAGGTGCCGCCGTAGAGATCGTCCCCGGCGATGATGTGCCCGGAGGATTCGAAGAAGTTCATCAGCGCGGTCTCGGCGGCCATGCCGCTCGAAAACGCGATCGCGTCGACGCCGTTTTCCAGTTCCGCGATCCGGGCTTCCAGAGCGGCGCGGGTCGGGTTCTGCATCCGCGAATAGCTGTACTCGGATTCCACGCCGACGCCCTCGTGGACGAAGGTCGCCGCCTGGAAAATCGGCGTCGTTATCGAACCGTACGCCGCTCTAGGACATCGCGACGGATGTACGCAAACAGTATCTTTCTTATGCATGTATGTTCCGCTCCTCTCTTAATTTACACCGACGTAAGCAACTCGGGTCGGCTGTCGTTAGATCTCGATTCCCAACAGCAGCGCGACGACGGTGTTAGCCTCCATCGCGGCGGCGATGCCGACCCGCGGCGACGCCGGGGCAAGCTCCGACGATATGCCGGAGACGAGGTCGCCGACAAGGTAAAGGTTCTTTCCGACTTTGCGGAGCCGGATGTCGTTGGACTTGCCGAAGCCCGCCAACCCGGACGCCGCCACCACCGGGATGCCGCTCTCGGACAGTGCGCTTATCAGCATGGTCTTGGCGTCCGCCTTGTCGAAGGCTTCGACCACGACGTCGCACCCCGCGAAGACCTCGGGCGTGTTCTCCGCGGTCAGCCGAAGGTCGCGGAAGTCGAGTTCCGCGTCGGGATCGATCCGGCGCAGGTTCTCCGCAAGCGCGTCGGTCTTCTTCCGGCCGATCTGGTCGGCAAAGAAGAACTGGCGGTTCAGATTGCTCGCCGAGACCGTGTCGAAGTCCGCCGCGACGAAGCGGCGCACTCCGGCGCGGAGCAGGTGGCAGAGCACGTTGGAACCGAGCCCGCCCAAACCGGCGACTCCGACCTTCGCGCGTTCGAGGACGGCCTTCTGACTTTCCGTGAGATACGTATTGACGTTCATCAGCCGCCTCCCACCATCGAAAACAGATTGATCGTATCCCCGTCCTTGAGCTCGAAGTCCGCCAAATTGTCCTTTTCCGTCAGGATCTTGCCGTTCCACTCGAGGATCAGGTTTTTCACGCCCACGTTACGTTTTTGCAGAAAACCGAGCAGGTTTTCCCCGGAGGCGAGATCGATATCCTTGCCGTTCAAAACTACTTTCGCCATGTGATGATACCTCGAAGGTCGTTCTGGGGCGGAGAGACCGCCGCCGCCCACTCCCCTGCCAATACACTATTGTTTTAGTTGTGTTTCAAGGTAAAAAATACGGGGCAACGGCTGCCCGCGCCTCGCTTCAACCATAACATACACTACGAAAAACCGGTTGTCAAGCCATAAACACTATTATTTTTGTAGATTTTCTTTGCGCGATGATTCAATGTTCGCTTGCAAAACCGAGGTGGTATGCTGACGGTATTTTGGACACTCTCATTGAGACGATCCAAGATACAGTCATTCATTTTCGCCCAGAGCGCTTGATCAAATCGCACCATCGGATTGGGACGCGGATTTCGCCTCGCGCCTTTTGAAGAAGTCGTCTTCCGCCTCGATGGGGTGCGCATCCTCAGCTTTTGAGCGGGAGAATTTGTGCCCCACCACCAAAGAAAAAATGAAAATAACGCCCTGTCCGGGCTTGACTTTTGCCTGATGTTCATTATATTATGGTGTTCACAAATTGTGAACGATGGATATTTTTGAACATGAACATCGAAACGAAAATCAACGATCTGCACGAAATCGCAGTGCGCATCAACTTGATGTGCGAGCATCTGCGGCTTCCGAAAGTCGAATTCCGCCTCGTCGAAATCGCCGGAAACGGTGAATTTGACGGCGAAATGGTCTGGATGGGGACAAGGTACCCGGTGCTGTTCAAGGCTAACTGCTCCACGCTGACCATAGATCATATTATATACCGGCATGAAGAATGCGGCAGGATATTCTTCTGTACTCCCTACATTACGCCGTCTCTTGCGGATCTGATGGTCAAACACGATTGCCCGTATGCGGATCTCGCGGGAAATTTGTTCATCCGGAACGGAGATACCGTGGTGCTGGTCCGGAACCAAAAAAAACCGCAGTCCATCGAGCGCAAATATACGCGCGGCAGAGCGTGGACACCGACCGGACTGAAAGTTTTGTTTCTGCTGTTAACCGAGGATGGCGCGTTGGATTGGCCGTATCGCAGGATCGCCGAATACAGCGGCGTGAGCCTCGGCTCCGTCCGTTATGTCATGGCGGACTTGAAGAATAGCGCCTTCATTGTTGAAGTGAACGGACAGAACCGCTGGAGCAACAAAAGCGCCGCGGTCGCGGATTGGGGCATCGCCTATAAGGATAAACTGCTGCCCGCGATGGATCGTCGATTCTACGACGGGAATGTCCCGAAAGAATGGTGGCGCTTCCGACTCGCCGTCAGCGGAGAAACCGCAGTTCAGGAACTGGCACTGCTGAAAAGCCGGCGCTTTCTCGCGTATAAACACGGGAACATCAACATTTGCATCGCCCAAAACCGCTGGCAAGAAAGCGATGAGGGGAATATCGAGATCCGGCAGGCGTTTTGGCCCGAATGCAGGATGTTTGCGGAGCGCGTTCCGTGGCTGCTCGTTTACGCCGATCTGCTGGCGGAAGACGATCCCCGCTGCAACGAGGCGGCCATCGAAGTCTATCACCGCTATTTGGAGGAGAGGTCATGAACGCGCAGAACGAATTGATAATGTTGGTCGTTCGGGCAGCCGACGAACTCGGCATCGACATCATGCTCATCGGGGCATGGGCGAGAGACTACTGGGCGGAGCGTTTCGAGATGCAGGGAAATATCCGCACCACGTTCGACATCGATTTCGCCTGCCAGATCGCGGTTTGGAACGATTTTGAGAGGCTACGCCAATACCTGCGGGATCGCTGCGGGCTGCGTGAGGATGCGCGCAGGGTCCACTCGCTCTGGCTGCGAGATGAAGTTTCGATGGACATCGTGCCGTGCGGACAGATCGCCGACGAAAACGGCATGATCGCGTGGCCGCCCGATTATGAAAACACGCTGTGCGTCTTGGGATACGACACCGCGAAGGAACACGCGGAGACCATCGCTATCGGCGACCGCAAGGTGAAGATCATAAAACTGCATTGGCTGGCGCTGCTGAAGCTCCAGTCCTATGTAGGAAATCCCAACGAGCGTGCCAAGGATCTGAAGGATCTCTTTTTCATCGTCAGGAACTACTTCGACTGCATAGACGCGGACACCCGGATCTATGCGGCAAACGGCATTGACTCCGATCTGCTGGCCGTTGAGGATTTCGACCTTTGGGTCGCCGGAGCCGAACTGATCGTCCGGGATTGTCTGCGTGATGATGCCGTCGTCACTGCCAAGATCATGGAGGGAATCAAGCGTTTCGACCAGCCCAAGCTGTGCATGGATTTTTGCTCCTTGAACAACATTAAATACGGCTTGGCGGAAAGGATGCTCTCGTCCTTACAAATATAATTTCAATCTTCGAGCGAAATATGGTTTTTGCAAGGGATGGGCATATTTCGGATGCAATTAAAAAATGAATTTTGGGGTGTGTAAAAAGGAAAATCTTTTATTGTGAAGCAGAAGTTTTCTGCCGCACATCGGCATATCGGTGTTCTTTTACAATAAAGCAATATAAAAAAGCCCCGATGCGGGGCTTTTGTTCTGCTTGATAAAGCAATTATTTTCTATGCATCTACCGTTTCCTTTTCTGCGCAACCATTGCAATTAAGTTCAAATGATTCAGGACGCTTCCCAGCCGCCTCGCTCAAAAGCTTTTGAAAAGAGCTGTCCGGTATTTTCTTTGTGGCATTGTCCAGCAAACGACAAAAATTAACCAGCATTTCCATCGAAAAGCTATTTGCCCCCGCAAGCATTTCCTTATCGTCCTCAGCCAATTTTATTATTCTTTGCAAAAGATCATTGGCTCTTATAATGTGGTATTTTATCAACCCTGTTGCGTTGCGGCTGGTATCAGAAAAAGATATTTCAAACCACTGACCGACAGCCTGAGAATATGCATTAAGCTCTCCAATCGTAATATCTTCGTCAAAACCATGTTCAATTTTGGAAATGCGGCTTTGAGAGCAATTCATCTTTTGGGCAACATCTGTTTGCGACAAACCAGCCTTTGCCCGCATCCCAATCAGACAACGAATCAAGCGTGTCCTGTTGAGTTTATCATTGACCGCATGTTCAAGAGACCGATTGCCACTTGTCATGACTTTCAATGCGTCCTGCGTGTTCATCTCCCTTTTCTCCTTGTTTGGTGCAGTAGCTATATTAACAGCGTCTATTTAAGACCTGCTTTTTCTAAAAATTCGGCGCATCGATTATTATCTTCCTGCTGTCTTGCCTTGTCACCCATCGTCAAGATCTTCACATGTTTGCCAACATCATCTTCCCATGGATAAAAATAAAGTCTAACCTGATGCGGTGGTCTTGTGCGACTTCCTTTCTGGTCGACAGCTAACACCCCATGCGATTCGGGTCTGACTAATCCGCTACGCCGCAATTGCTCGACATTTGCCTCTCTAAAAAAATCTATTGCCCTGAAAAAATTAGTCAATGTCTGCGAGACCTCGTCTTCATGTTTTTTTGAAAACTGATTACATCGAGAGTTAAAATGCTTCTCATCATAGAAGCTGATGTCAACATCGCTCACATTTCCACCCCGTCATTTTTGTCGTTCGTCGCCTTTTGCTGTCACTCCATTCCGTTTTGGAATAATATAGCATCATTTATATTCCATTTCAAGCGAGGGTGTGTGAGCCATCATTTTCCTTCGACGCTAAACTTGCCATGGTCAGACGGATTCTGAGTCCCCTAAGGGATTACAGCCGCAAAAAGTGGACTGCCAACATGGTGCTGTCGGTCTAAACTTACAAAACCAAGAACAGTTTGGTTTAAGCGTCGATGCTCCACCATCGAATTTACGGCAACTCTCTTGAGTTGCCTTTTTTCTTGTTTTTTCCGCCTCAAAATCAAGCTCAAAACCGCCGCGTGGCGTGCGGTTTTAGAGACCGCGAAAACGAGGCTTCCCCTGAAATCGGGAAATCCTCTAACTTTTTCGGATTTCGAGGGGGACTTGACCCCCTCGGATTTTGAGCTCAACCCTCACCCCGAGTTTGCAAAAACCTATGCATACCATTTGGAGACAAGGTCCTTTCGCCACGAAAATCGGGAGTAAAAAAGAGGCACCCCCGACGAACGGAACGGAGGGAGGGGGAAGGGGTCGTTACGCGTTGGCGGCGAGATTCTTGAACTTCAGCTCGCCGCTTTCGAGTTCGAAGCCCCAGCCCGCGTAGTCACCGGCTCCTATCTGCCGGTTGTAGGCGAGATCGCTTGCGATCTCTGCGCCGCCGATCTCGACGTCGAAGATCGTTCCGGAGAACGCCTCGGCGACGGCGGCAATGTTCCAACCGGCCTGCGCCTGAGCATCGTTCGCGAATTTCACCCTGATGGTATCGTTCTCGAAGTCCGCCGTGCTCCAAGTCAGCAGCGGCATTCCTGCCAGCGCATCTGCACGGTCGGAGAGATCGAACTCCCACGCCCCGTTGGATACGTCATCCGCAGCAGTCGTGATGGTCATGGCCGTGTCTCCATCGAGCGAGATGCCGTTGAAGCCGCCGATATTTCCCGAAAACGCGCCGAAATATCCGGAGAAGTTCAACGCCGCATTGCTGTCTGTACCACCGACGTAGCTGTAACCGAAGACGTCGCAGTCGAAATCCATCGCGCCGGAGAAGATCACGTTCGCAGCTCCGGTCGTATCGCCGTCGAACTGACCTCTCGCATAGATCGCTCCAGTGATATTGCCGCCGGAAACGGTGATGGTGACATCGCCCGCTTCGGTCGTACCGCCGGAGATCGAATGAATGCCGCCGCCGTAGACGCTGCCCGTCGTGCCGCCGGAGATATTGATGTTCACGTCGCCGACGATACTCTTGGCGCCGGCCTTCTGCGCCCAGCCGCCGCCGCAGACGTTGCCCATCGTGCCGTCGGAGATCGTCAGATTAACATCGCCGACGACCTGCGCCTCGACGCCCGACGTCATGATGCCGCCGAAAATGCCGCGTCCGCCCGCCGCCGCGCCCCAGTCGCCGCCGGAAATCGTGGTCGTGACGCTGGCGACTGTGTAAACGGTTCCGGTCGCATCGCCGGCGGCACTGCCGCCCGCGAAGATGCAAGCCTGGCTGCCTCTGGAGGTTTCGCCGCCGGTAATCGTCAGGGTGACGTCATCGACCGTATGGCGGATCCCGGTCCCGAGCGTCGCATCGGTCCTGACCGCCGACGCGCCGTAAATATTGCCGGAGAACGTGCCGTCGTCGATAGTCATGGAGACGTCGCCGACACTTGTGACAGCCGCAAGCCTGTCGGTGATGGCTCCGGCGTAAAGATCTTTGGCTAACGTACCGCCGCAGATCCGGAGCGCGCGATCGAGATTGTCCGCGGAGTATTCCTCCATGTACTGCGCGCCCTCCTCGATCTCTGCCCATATCTGCGTCTGAGGAGGTTTTTTGCAGTCGATGGTCACGGAAGCCGCGGAAACGGCGCCTTCGCCGTTCTGTGAGCAGACCTTCACCGTCAGAATGTTTTTTCCGACCTGCAGCGGCGCCGTGCCGACCGTACAGGTGAATTCGCGGGAATGGCCCGAAGAAATGTAGTTCACGCCGCAGGCCCCGAGAACGGCGTCTCCGCAATAGACGTAGGCCATGGTCTCCGCCGACACTTCCTTCCCTTCGTTGTAGACCGTGAAAGAAAGCGTGACATCTTCATTCAGATAGACGACATCGGCTCCGGTCGACAGGCCTTCGACCCTCAGATCGGGGGAAACGGCCGGAGCGAAACCGCTGAGTTCGGTATAGATGCGAAGATCGTCCAGTTCTTCAATGGAATACCATCGGTTGCTGTCGTCCCCCCATCCGAAATCCAAATGGAACATGTTCCTGGAACTGTCATATCCGTCTGCGACAATGGCATGTTCCTTTTTGAGCAGCGAAACTCCGACCGGTCTGCCGTGAAGCAGTTCGTACGCCATAATATCGTAGTCCGACGAGATGGCGCCGAACTCATATTCCCTCGCGGCTTCATCTTTTTCGAAGCCCGCTCGGACAAACAATTTTTGGCTCCAGGCCGTGCCGGTTTCATCCGAAGAATAATCGGCCTGCTGAATCACTCCGGCGCCGAAACACAATGCGGCAGTGCAGTTTTCGTCCAAAACACTGAAATTCTGCAGTAGCTCATTGGTCTCCGCAAATGAGAGGTGACCGCTTTCCGGAGCGTCGGAGCTCTCTATCATGATGTTGGCATTGCTTCTGTAAGCATCCGAGTCGGTCAGGGACAATGTGAGGTCGAGCAGCCCTGTCTCCAGCCAGTAATGGATAATCTGCGATGCGGCGGTATTGGTGCAGCCGACCACGCACCGGTCCCCGGTTCTCGGATCGATCGGGCAATACTTGTTGTAAGGATCCTCCTGTGTCCAGTTGGCGCTGAGCGAAAGCAGAGCCTTGCTCTCCGCGTACTTCGACATGGCCGGAGTGCCGTCGACGGAACAAGCATAGGAAAGCCCCATGAGGCGGTCCAGCATATGCGAGGCCACCGATACGATCTGTTCGTCCGAATAACTTGAATCCAGCAGGATGAAGACATTGTCGCTCCTGTTCCGATCGTTCCCGTCGTATGTCTCGGCGACGCCGAAGAAATCGCCGTATTCGTCGAACGCGGAACTAACGCCGAAATAAAGAGTGGAGTATTCGGTTTCTTCGGGACGCTCGAGCGTGAACGCGACATTGTACTTCCCGTATCGTTCCGAAAGGGCGGATAAGACAGCCGCCCGCTGTTCTTCAGAAAAAACCGGATCGGTCACGGACAGGTCGAAAGACAATTCCAGGTCGGGATTGCTGTACCTGACCAGTGCCTCCCCGTCGAAGTCCAGATACACATACTGCGTCGGCAGAGCGGCGTTCACGCTCAGGACCAGATCGCCGTCGTTCAAGTTCAACGTATATTCCCTGTTGCCGACCACCACCGATCGGTCCAGCGAAAGCGAACCGAACTCCATGACGGAATTGCACACCGAGATCGTCTTCTGCTCGAATCCCCATGCCGCTTTCGCGAGCTTGTAGTCGCCGTATTCCTGCGAGTCCGCGACCGGGAGCGAGAAAGAAGGCCAATCCCGCGTTTCGGCAAGACCGGCAAGGTCGACCGGCGCGCTTTCGTTTCCGGGCGAAATCACCGAAAGATCGAATTGCAGCGTGGCGCCGGGATCGAATGAGACATCCCTACAGTCGACATGTCCCGTGATGACGCCGCTGCTCCGTATCGCGGTCGACTGGATCACGGCGCCTTCTCCGAGTTTCAGACTGCCACCGGCACAGACTGCGATATCGGTCGCCGTGCCGTTGGAGCCGATGAACGCATTTCCGCCCGCATCGACTGTGATGTCGATCGCGTAACCGCCGGACCCGACCTCCAGGCCGCCTCCGGCGTGGATCGCGACATCGGTCGCTTTACCTCCGAAGGAAACCCGCATCCCGCCGCCGGAATCGACCGTTGTATGGGTCGCCGTGCCGTTGCGCACGACAAATACGCTGCCGCCGGAATGGATCGTGGTGCTCTCCGCCAGCCCCTCGGAGACCATCAGCTCGCCGCCTTCGTTGACCGTGGTGTGATCAGCCCGGCCGCCGCGGACGTAGAGCCCGCCGTCGAAGCCCAAAGCGGTGTTCGTCGCACTCGTATTCGAGTGGAGCGTCGCATAGCGTCCGTCCTCCAGCTCGAGTCCGTCTAGCGCGTTGGGAACGAATGTAAAAGATGCGTTGCTGTTGACGTCGACATATCCGCCGTTTTCGAGGATCTCCGTTGCCGTGCCGCCGCCGTAAATGATGATGTTTCCGCCGACATTTGCCGTAAGACTGTTCACAACGCTGCTCGAGAAGACGTCGGCTACGCCGCCGTCGTTGACCGTGACGAGCCCCGCCCGACCGCCGCGGATCTGGAGCCTGCCGTCTTCATTGACAGTGGCGCTGTTCGCCGTCGTACCGGAATGGAGGGATGCGGATGTGTTTTCCAGCCGAAGGTCGTCGATCGTATTCGGAAGGAAGGTCACGTCCTCGTCGATCCCGACATAGACATATCCGCCGTTTTCCAGAATGCCGGTTGCGATTCCGCCGTTGCAGACATATATCAAGCCCATGCTGTCGACGGTGGCGCCGACCGCTGAGCCGCCGCTGGAAACGTAAAGTTCGCCGCCGGAATTGACCGTGGTACCGGTTGCCGTGCCGCCGGAGCAGACATTGAACTCACCGTCGTCGTTGACCGCGGCGCCGATCGCCATACCGTCGTTGGAAATGTAGAACCTGCCGCCTTCATTGACCGCGGTGTGATCCGCCGTGCCGCCGTTGGAGACATAGAGCCTGCCGCCGTCGTTGACCGCGGTGTGATCCGCCGTGCCGCCGCCGGAGACATAGAGCCTGCCGCCGTCGTTGACCGCGGCATGATCCGCCGTACCGCCGCCGGAAACGTACAATCTGCCGCCGTCGTTGACCGCGGCATCGGTTGCCGTGCCGCCGGAGCAGACATTCATGCTGCCGCCGGAGTTGACTGCGGCTCCGCTCGCCGTGCCGCCGCCGGAGACGTACAGTTTGCCGCCGTCGTTGACCGTGGTGCCGTTCGCCGTACCGCCGTTCATCACGTACATTTCGAAGTCGGCGTCGAGTGTTTGGGCGTCCATGACTGCGGCGGTGGACAGCAGCGTGTTTCCCGAACCGTAATAGACGCCGGAATACTCGCTGACGAATGTCGCATATCCGCCATCATAGACATAAACGTGTCCCTCGCAGGGCGTCCACACGACATCTGTCGCCGCGCCGCCGTTCTGGACATATAGCTCGCCGCCATTGACCGTGACGCCGTCCGCCGTGCCGCCGGATCGGATACGGAGCTCGCCGTTGCACTTGACCGTGACGCCGTCCGCCGTACAGCCGCTGGAAACATAGATCCTGCAGTTGCCGTTGACCGTGTAATCCGAGACCGCACCGTCCTTGATCACAAAAGCGGAACCGTCGTATGTTCCCGCGATATAAACGCCGGGCGCAAGATAAAAGTTCAGACAAGCGCCGGAAACAGCCTCAATATCGACCCCCGTGCCGCCGCTGGAAACATAGAGCATACCTCCGGATTTGACCGTGGCGCCGATCGCCGTACCGCCTCTGGAGACGTATAAATAACCGGCGGATTCGACCTTGGCGCCGGTCGCCGTACCGCCGCTGGAAACGTATAATCTGCCGGCGGATTCGACCGTGGCGGTGTCCGCCAGGCCGTCCAGAAAGACATTCATCATTCCCCATTCGCTGACGATGGTGCTGCCCGCCGTACCCCCGGCGGATAGATTGAGCATACCACCGTCATTGACCGTGGTGCTGACCGCCGTGCCGCCGCTGGAAATATGGAGCACGCCGCCTTCATTGACCGTGGTGCGGTTCGCCGTGCCGCCGGAGACATAGATCCGTCCGCCGTAGTTGACCGTGGTGTCATCGGCGGCGCCGCCGTCAAGCACGATCATGGAATCATATGCTAGAATGATGCCGCTGCTGGTGTCGCCGCTGGAAACGATATACGCCATTTCGAGGCACCCTTTCGTCGTATCGGTGGGGGGTGCAAAAATTCACCCGCCCCAGAACCTAGTCGCGCTCATAATTTCACTTTTTGGGGTCGCAAACGATAGGCTGACCGGAATATATCGCCACAATGCGTTGAATGCAAGCCCGTTTGAAATAATTTCCGCCGATGGCGCGTTCTTCGGCTTCTGCCGAATCATTGCCGCCAGCGTTTGTCATCAATCATTCTCAGTGTATATTATCCGCCATTTGACAGCAAAAGCATTCAAGATTACCGGGAGGCGCAATAATATATTAACACCAATCAGGTAAACGAGGCGGTGACCCGCTTGATGTCTTTCATGAAGGATGTCGAGGACGGCAATCTCAGCGCTATTCTCGCCACTTCGAAAACGCGGATTTGAAAAGCAAAGCCTGTTGTTTTCAATCATCGATGCCCGACTCGTCTTCAAGGGTTTTCGAGAGGTTTTTTCCGATTTTTTCTCCGCGATACTTGCTTTTGGTCGGGATTTGGGGTATAATATTATACTGTAAAAGCAAAGTGTTGATTTCAAGCGTGTTTTCATCCGGAAGAAATCCGTTTATGATCCGGACCTTAAAATACAACGACGTGAAGCAGCGGCTCATCCGCTACATCTTCGAGAACCGCATGCGGGAGGGCGACAAGCTGCCCTGCGAGCAGAAGCTCTGCGCGCTCTTCGGCACGAGCAATCTGCCGCTCCGCCGCGCCGAGGACGAGCTCGCCAAGGGCGGGATGCTGCTCCGCGTCAAGAACCGCGGCGTCTTCGTCGGCACGGGCTGGGACTGCGCCCATTACACTTCCCGCCTCGGGATATTGAGCGTCGGCGTCGCCGACTACCCCAGCGTCCCGCAGGAAGAGGCGCTCAAGGAGATCCTGCGTCAGCACAACTGCGACCTGCGGGTGTTCCGTACCGGGCACGACATCAGCAGCGAGGCGATCCACGAACTTGGCGAGTGTGACTACATCATCATATCGGGCTTCGTCACGCAGGCGTGGATCGAAGCGGTCAAGGCGCTGGAAAAGCCGGTGCTGCACGTCGGTCACACCGAGCTCGTCACCGGGATCCCGCGGGTCGAAAACGACTTTGCGGACATGTTCGCCAAGGTTTTCGGCATCGCCGACCGGCTGGAGGCGAAACGGCTGCTGGTCTGGATGCCGCTCGAAGAGGAGCTCTCTTACGCGCGGCGAATGGAGGCCGAGTTCGAGCAGGCGATCGACAAGTGCGGTTTCGACAAGTCGCGGATCATCCTCGACCACACCAGCTGTCTGAACATCCGCAGCTGCATCCAGTCGCTGCGGCGGCACGGCGACGCATACGACATGCTGATTTTGCGCGACTATTCGCTGGGCGCGCTGATGTGCCACCGCGAGTGGGGGAAACTTCTCGGCGACCGACCGGTGATCGCGCTCTCGACCAGCCGGGTTTTCCCGAACGACTTCGATATGCTGCCGGACATTTACCGGGTGCGTTTCCCGTCGAGTCTGGCGGTCGAGGCGGTCAAGTTCTTTTTCGAGTGGCACAACCGCCTGCCGGAGGGGGCGGCAGTGCTGAAGCTCAAGGCGGAAATCTGTCAGAAGTTCGACAGCGCAAGTTATTGGAACGTCTGATGTTAAAACAAAAAAGCAAACCGCGGGAACTCGCGGGCTTGTTTTTTGGAGTCAATACTTAAAAATTACAGTGTCTTTATAAAGACAACGCCAGGCAAAGTGAAAAACACGGCGGCTACGCCATAAAACACATGGGGGACATCATGAAAAAACATTTCACGCTGATCGAACTGTTGGTCGTGATCGCGATCATCGCCATTCTGGCGGCGATGCTGCTGCCGGCGCTGCAGTCGGCGCGGGCGCGGGCGCGGGGCACGACCTGCGTCAACAACCAGAAACAGCTGGTGACCGCGTCGCAGATGTACGTCGACGATCACAAAGGCATCTGGGCGATGCCCAACGCGGTCACGATGGACAAGGGGAACAACCGGGGATGCTATCTGTGGCATCTGTCCAGAGCCAAGCTGATCTCGATGCCGCTCGATTCGCTGATCCCGCCGAATAACCTGCGCTGCCCGTCGATCCCTTACAAGGACAGCCGCAAGGATGTCGTGCAGGCGTACGCGAGCGTCTACAACAAAAACAGCGCCACCGATCCCAAGTACGGACTCCAGACCGGAGCGCCCTTTGCCAGTCTCGGCTGCCGGCAGGTCGTTCCGGGGGTCAGCAGTGCCGCATCCGTAGCCCGTTTTTCCAAACCGATATCGCCGTCCGAACGGCTGTGGTTCACCGACGGAGTGAGCGTCAACGGGGTGGCGGAGATACGCTTTTACCCGGAACGTTCGATTCTGACCGAACCCTCCATCTCCCGGCCCGCTCCGATCCACAACGGGCGCGGCATCGTCGCCACCTTCGCGGGCAACGTGGAGTCGGTGGAAATGGACAATGTGAACAAATTCTTCGCGCTCTGGGTCTACGATGCGGGCAGCGGTAATGTGGTCCACTATTCCCGCAACATCGACGCCTATATGGTGGAAGGCGGCGATGGCGGATATATCGCTATGGAAAACTCGCATCCCGACTGGGTGAAATAACAGCTGCGATCATGTTCGAAGAGAGATTTTCCCACTTTTACGAATGGTCGAAGATCGCGGACAGAGACCTCGCATCCGTGATGGCGCGTTTCGCCGCGGCGGGTCACCCCCGGATCGTCGTCGGATGCGACTGGTGCGACCGGATGCTTGCCGAACCGGATTTCGCGAAGGTCCTGAAACGGGCGTTCGACAGTAGCGGAGCGATCCCGCACGGTTCGCACGCGCCGTTCTGGGACGTGCCGGAGGTTTCGGTCGACAGTTTCACCGACGACCCCGGTTCGCGTTTCGTCAAGAAGCATCTGCATTTGCTGGAACTCCTGCCCGCCGAATTCGGGGTAAGAACCTACACCATCCACATCGGCTGCCTGCCGGAGAATATGGCGGAGGAAACATACCGGCAGGTCGTGATCCGGAGCTTGGAGCTGCTCGTCCCGGCGGCGGAAAGGAACGGCATCGCCATCGCGGTCGAGAACGGATTTTCGACCATCAGCTATGCCGAGGCGCTCGCAAGTTGCGTCGAACACTTTTCCGGGTCGCCGGGGATCGGCGTCTGCCTCGACGTCGGTCACGCCAACATCAACTATCACGCTCCCGGCAAGACGCTCGAAAGCATCCGTCTGCGCCCGGTGAATTTGGGCGGCGCGCCCTTCGTCTTCAGCGAAAAGCACTTGGAGGAGCTGCTCTTGCCCCACATCGTCGTCGCCCATCTGCACGACAACGACGGGCTCGGAGACGAGCACAAGATGCCGATGTCGGGCTCGATCGACTGGGACGAGATCCTCGGTCTGCTGGCGAAAGCGCCGCGGCTCGCGAGCGTCGAGGACGAGGCGCTGCCGCGCGGCATGAGTCCCGAGGAGGTCTGTGAAGTCTACGATCGCCTTTTCGCCGCGAAGAGTGACTTGTTGATGTTAGCTAAATAAAGGATTACCTATAATTCAAAAGGGAGATATCGAGATGAGTTACACACAATCCGAAGTCGTCAGTCAAACCAGTGACATCACGAGCAGCATCTACATCTTTTCCAGTGCGACCGACTCGACTTACGCGAACGACCCCTACTGCCGGGTGCTCGATCTGATGGGCAGAGGCTGGGTGTATCGCGGCGCGGGCGGCGACGCCTACGCCTATGTGTTGAGCGGCGGCACGATCTGCAGCGGCATCATCGAATATCCCGGTCGTCTCTACGCTTCGGCGGGGGCGACGGTCACGGACATGACGATCGACGGACACACCTACATCTGCGACCCGCGCGCGGCGACCGGCGTCGCACGCGACGACATCACGCTCAACCACATCCGCAACACCGGCAACGTCGAATTCGTGCTGCGCGGCAGCAACGTCAAGGCGTACGACGTCGCCGTGCAGGGCAAAAAGACGGCGATCCAGAACGGCGCGTACGTCGAGGGTCTGCACATTTCCGGCGGCACCGCGACGATGGAATTCAATACCGGCACCGTGGTGGATTCCAACGCCAAGACGATGACCGGATCGAACTTCAACGTTTCGGCGGGCGCGCTGACGGTCTCGGCGGGCGCCGGCAAGACCATCTACATCTACGGACTCAACGCGAACGCGGGCGCGGCGGTCACGATCGGTCACAACGTGCTCGCGCATCTTCAGAGCGGCAACGTCGCGAACGGCGTCTACACCTCCGACGGCTACTTGCTCGTTAGCGCCGGAGCGCAGCTCCTGGGCGGCAGCATCGACGCCGGCACGATCCACGTCTACGCCGACGCGCTCGCCTCGGGCGTGACGGTCAACGGCGGCACGATCAACGCCTCGAACGGCGCCGAAGCCCGGGACATCGTCCTCAACGGCGGCACCTTGAGCGTCAAGGCGGGCGGTCTGGCGAGCGGCGGCACGATCAACGGCGGTTCGGTCGACGTGAGCGGGGTGTTCCGCGGCGGCACCGTCTCGGCGGGCGGTTTCGTCACCGTAAACGCGGGCGGAACCCTCGCCGACACCGACATTCGGGGCACGGGCACGACCCAGCTGGTCTCCATCGGGAACGGGGCGACGGGTACGAACCTCCGGCTCAGCGCCGGGCGGATCAACAACTACGGAAGTGTCAACGGTCTCACGGTCTACGCCGGGTACAACTACGACTTCGGCGGCAGCATCAGCGGACTTACCGTTTCGGGCGGCACCGCCACCATCCAGCGCACCGCGGCGGTCAACGACAACGTCACCGTCGAAACGGGCGGTTTGCTCAACGTCTACAACGCGACCGTCACCGGTCTCACCCAGAACGGCGGCACAGTTTCGGCGGTCAGCGCCGCGAACTACGCCGCGACGCTCTTGAGCGGCGCGACGATCGCGGGCGGTTCCGCCGTTCTGACGGCGGGCGCTTCGGGTGCGGATATCGAGGTCGGCGGCGGCGAACTCCAGATCATGGAAAGCGCGAATGTCGTCGGCGCGACCCTCACGGGCGGCATGACCCGGGTGAGCGGCGGCGCGCTGCTGCGCGACGTCGACGTGCGGGGTACGGGCACGACCGGGGTGGCATCGGTCTACGCGGGAGCGACCGCCGAAGATATCCGCATCAGCGCGGGGCGGATCGACAATTACGGCACGGTCAGAAATCTCACTGTCTACGCCGGATACAACTACAACTTCGGCGGCAGCATCAGCGGACTTGCCGTTTCGGGCGGCAGCGCCACCATCCAGCGCACCAGTGCGGCGAACGACGACGTCACGGTCGAGACTGGCGCTCTCCTCAACATCTACAACGCCGAAGTCACCAATCTCACGCTGAACGGCGGCACCGTCTCGGCGGTCAGCGCCGGGACCTTCGCCGCTCCCAGGATCACCGGAGCGACGATCGCGGGCGGCACCGCCGTTCTTACGACCGGCGCTTCGGGCGCGGCATTCGCGGTCGGCGGCGGCATACTGAACATCACCAACGCGACCGTCAAAGACCTCGTCCAGACCGGCGGCAAGGTCGTCGCGGCCAGCAACGCCGATCTGGCGGCGCCGTACATCTCCAACGCGGTCGTTTCGGGCGGTACCATGACGGTCAGCGCCGGAGCGCTCGCCGAGGAGGTCCGGGTGCTCGGAACGGCGTTCGTATACGGTTCCGCTTCGAACGTCGTCCAGTCGGGCGGCAGCGTCCAGATCTTCGCGGGCGGCAGCGTCACCGACTTCGCGCAGGAAGTCGACGGCAAACTGATCGTCTACGGCGGCGGCATCGCCAGCAACGTCGCGGTCGGCAAATCCGCCGTCATCTACGATTCGAGCCTGATCCGCGGCGCTTCGGTCGCGGAGGGCGCGATCCTCACCGTCAGCGTCGGCGGTATGCTCGAAGACGCCGAAGTCAGCGGTTCCGCCTTTGTCCGCGGATCGGCTTCGGGAGTCACGCAGTACGCGGGACGCATCGACGTGAACAACGGCGTCGCTTCGAACTTCAACGTGAGCGGCGGTTACACCTACTTCTATCAGGCGACCGCGCGGGACATCGCGGTCTACGACGGCAGCGCCACCATTCAAGCGACCGACGCCGCGAACCTGACGGTCTACGGAGGTCTGGCGAACATCTACACCGACATCGCCGACATCGCGCAGTCGGGCGGCAGCGTCTACATCGCCAACGGCGCGACCGTCACCGGGCTCGACGCCGCGGGCGGCAAAGTCGGCGTCGCCAACGGCGGCGTGCTGAGCGCGAAGGCGGGAAACACCGTCAACGATCTCACCACCATCGCCGGGGCGAAGTTCAACTTCACCAAGGACGGCGCGGGCGCGACGCTGACGGGGTCGAACACCAACATCGCCTCCGGGACCTTGTACTACGACGACACCCAGCTCACCGCCACTGCCAGCAACGGTGTTCTGACGGGCTTCACCCCGGGCACGGTCTTCAAGCTCTCGATCGGCGACGGCATCGTCGTGAGCGACGTGACGCTCAACAACGGAGATATCCGCGTCTCGTGCTTCGACGGCGCGTCGGTGGACGGCGCGACGGTCAGCGCGGGCGCGATCATCTGCAACGCGGCGGCTTACGGCACGATGGACAACGTGACGCTCATCGGCGCGGGCATCATGAACCTCTCCGGCACCGCGCAGGCGGAGAACACGGTCGTTTCGAACGGCGGTCAGTTCGCGCTGAACGCGGCGACGGTCAAGGCGGAGAACACCACCCTCAAGGCGGGTGCGAAGTTCAACATCAACGCCGTGGGCGCCGACACGGGCGACAAGCTGACGCTCGACGTTTCCGACGGCACTTCGATCTCGATCAACTACCTCGACCGGGTCGCCGACCACACCGAGATCATGCTGGTCGGCGAAACGGCGGGCAACACCTACACCATCGCCACGAGCGGATCGACGAGCAAGTATGTGAACTGCGGCGAGTGGGGTCTCTATGACGACCGCATCAAGGCGGGCGAGACGATCACGAACGCTTTCACCGGCATGACCTACACCTTCGACGCGACCGGCAAGTCGATCGCGGTCACAGCGTTCGACATCGGCGCCGCCAAGGCGACCGCCGGAACCATTACCGACGGCACGACGATCGGCACGAACGGCAAGGCGGCGAAGTGGGATTCCGCCACGACCGCGACCGGCACGATCAACGTGGCGAACGCGAGTATCACGGGCGACGCGTGGCTCGAGATCGACGGCACGAACCTCGCCGGGACGACGCTCTACGGCGCGGACGCCACCTTCGCCGGCAAGGCGGTCAACATCTACGCGACCGGCAGCGCGACCATCGGCAACCTCGCCGCGGGCGCGGCGGCGAGCGGCACGGTCGAAGCCGTGAAACTCACGGTCGATTCGGCGACGGTGTCGGGCGCCGCCTACGCGGGCGGCTTCGGCACGGTCGAAAAC
>Ga0310786_10000350_pt1 | contig 75100 bp, 52 predicted proteins | sample AusTroGonzalo_MG_FD_203881 | JGI IMG/M metagenome (GOLD analysis project Ga0310786, IMG submission 203881) | Bovine rumen microbial communities from tropical cattle in Woodstock, Queensland, Australia - Gonzalo_03 (v2) (version 2) | ecosystem: Host-associated > Mammals > Digestive system >... | reverse complement strand
GCAGAAATAAATCAACAAGCAACCATCTATCGAGAATACGCAATGAAACAGAAGTACGCCTTAACAGTGCTCTTCGCACTTATCCTGGCTTCGAGCCTCACTAGTTTTGGATGTTATAGTTCCACGAGCCGACAGGTGAACGAGGATATGAACCGCGCTCTGTCGCTCACGATGCAGGAGCAGCAGAGCGATGCCATCACGCAGGATACCATCCGCACGTTCAACAGCCACTTGCAGATAGCCGCACTCCGAGGCAAGGCGACCATAGCCGTCGATACCCAGGGACGAGAGTTCAAGGCGTATGCCCGTTGCTCGGAGGCTACCATCTTCAGCTTGTCTGACCAGAGACCGACTGCCGTCCTGTGGGCGGTGACGCTGATGTGGGCCGCTTTCTGCTTCTACCGCCGTCGGCAGGATGTGATGCAGCTGGCAGGTATGCTGCAATATGGCGGGCTGTGCTACGCTGAGACGGAGGGGACGTTCTACGACGCACAAGGCCAGCGCATCAAACTGACGCCGATGCAGCAGCAGCTGATGGAAATGTTCTTCCGTTCGGACTCTCACCAGCTGACAAAGACAGAAATCTGCGACGCCCTCTGGCCCAAGAAACCCGATGCCAACGACACGCTCTATACGCTCATCCGAAGGCTGAAACCTGTTGTCGAGCAACATTCCAACTTGAGAATAGAATCGGACAGGGGTAGGGCATACGAGTTAAAAGTGAAGAGTGAAGAGTGAAGAGTGAAAAATTTGCTGCCGCCATACCTTCTGCGGACGGGACTCCGGAAGGAAATTCTTCACTCTTCACTCTTCACTCTTCACTTTTCACTTGTCAGACACTTGTCAGTCAAATGTCAGACAAATGTCAGGCAATGTTTTTGGCTGCCATTGATAGTCTTCATACCTTTGCGCTCGATTTAACGCAAATGTATGATGCAACAAGAAACCTTTTCGAAACTCAACACCTGTATGGCGTGGCTCGTGTTTGCCATCGCCGCTGTGGTGTATGGTCTCACCGTTGAGCCGACGGCCAGCCTGTGGGACTGTCCTGAATTCATTGCGTGTGGTTACAAACTGGAAATCGGACATCCGCCCGGGGCGCCCGTCTTTATGTTGGTGGCCAACCTTTTCTCCCAGTTTGCCAGTGAGCCGTCGCAGGTAGCGCTGATGGTCAATCTGCTGTCGGCACTCCTGAGTGCGGGCTGCATCTTCTTCCTGTTCCTGACCATTACGCACTTGGTAAGGGAAAAGGTAAAAGTGAAAAGTGAAAGATTTCCTTCCGGAGTTCCGTCCGCAGAAGGTATGGCGGTAGCAAATTCTTGCGTCCCTTCGGTAGCAAGCGACCAGAGGTCGAGCGCTTCACTTTTCACTTATCACTTTTCACTTCACCAGGTCATCACCATCGAAGCGTGCGGAATGGTGGGAGCACTGACTTACACCTTCAGCGACACCTTTTGGTTCTCGGCTGTTGAGGCTGAGGTTTATGCATTCTCCTCGTTCCTCACGGCCCTGATGTTCTGGCTGATACTGAAATGGGAGGAAACGGCTGACAGTCCACGCAGCGACCGCTGGATCATCCTGATAGCCTACATCACGGGACTGTCCATCGGCGTTCACCTGCTCTGTCTGCTCTGCCTGCCCGCCATGTCGTTCGTGGTCTATTTCCGTCGTGCGAAGCGGGTTACGTGGTTTGGTATGCTGAGAACGCTCGTGTCAGGCGGCCTGTTGGTGGGCGTCATCCTCTATGGTCTCATTCCTGGTGTGGTGATGGTCGGCGGCTGGTCGGAATTACTTTTTACCAACGTGATGGGTTGTCCATACAACACAGGGCTTCTGTGCTATATCTGCTTGCTGACGGGGGCGCTTGTCTTTGCCTATTATAAGGCGCGCAAAAGAATGCTTAAGCTGACGTTGGCCTGTCTGCTGATGATACTGGCGGGCTACAGCAGCTATGGCGTCATCTTTATTCGGGCCAATGCTGCTATGCCGATGTGCGAGAATGCGCCAGGCAACATCTTTTCCATTGGCAGCTACCTGAACCGTGAGCAGTACGGCAAGACGCCGCTGTTCTACGGCCCAGCGTATTGCAGCGAGATGGAGCGCGAAGCAATAGGAGACTATCTGGTGCCGAAGCAGAAAGAGGGAAAGGCCATCTACCGCCCCGCAGCAGACACGACCAAGAAGCAATACGAGGTGATACGCCACGATATGGACTATGTGTACAAGAACAACATGTACTTCCCCCGGATGCACTCTGCGCGGCACGCCAAGGCATACGAGGACTGGCTCCAAGGCGTCAAGAAGAAGGACGGCGTGCCGACTGCTGCCGAAAACCTGCGCTTCTTCCTGACCTATCAGGTGAACTTTATGTACTGGCGCTATTTCCTGTGGAATTTCGTGGGGCGGCAGAACAACATACAGGGTCACGGAGAGGTGGAACACGGCAACTGGATAACGGGCTTCCGTTGGATTGACGACTGGCTGTTGGGCTGCGACACGTCGAAGCAACCGTCTGACTTGAAAGAGAACAAAGGGCGTAACGTCTTCTACGGCTTGCCGCTATTGCTTGGACTGGTTGGAATAATGTGGCAATGGCGCGGGGGCAGCAAGGGCCGTCAGCAGCTGCTGATTGTCACATTGCTGTTTGTGATGACGGGCCTCGCTATTGTGGTCTATCTCAACCAGACGCCGCTCCAGCCGCGTGAGCGTGACTATGCCTACGCTGGCTCCTTTTACGCTTTCGCCATTTGGATTGGGGTGGGAGTGGGAAGCCTCACCCCCAGCCCCTCTCGCGAGGGAGAGGGGAGTGGTTACTTCTTCCGCTACATTTCCCGTTTGAAGGTATTTACTCCCCTCTCCTCCCCGAGAGGGGTCGGGGGTGAGGCTCTTCTGTGCCTCCTCGTCCCCCTCCAGATGGCTACGCAGACGTGGGATGACCACGACCGTTCTGGCCGTTATACTTGTCGCGACTTCGGCCACAACTACCTGATGTCGATGCAGGACGAGGGCAAGCCCATCATCTTTACCAACGGCGACAACGACACGTTCCCGCTTTGGTATAACCACGAGGTGGAGGGCGTGCGTACTGATACCCGCGACTGCAACCTGGAATACCTGCAGACCGACTGGTATATCGACCAGATGAAACGACCTGCCTACGATTCTCCTGCCCTACCTATTAGCTGGCGTCACGAAGACTATCAGGAGGGCAAGATGGAGTATGTGCCCGTCTACACCGATAGCATCACCATCGGCGATATGGTTATCTCGCTGAAAGACAAGCAAGTGCTCTACAAGAACGAGCTGATGGTGCTCGAGATTCTGTCGCATACCGGCGGGGAGCGTCCCGTCTACACCTCCGTCAGTTTAGGCCCCGACAACCTGTCGTTCCTCCGCGACCATCTGGTGCTCGAAGGGCTTACCTACCGCGTGTCGCCGACAGCCACCGATAAACAGGTCGATGTAGAACGGCTCTACGACAACGTGATGCACCGCTTCCGTTACGGCGGTCTCAGCACCAAGGGCATCTATGTCGATGAGGACGTGAAGCACTTGGCTGGCACGCATCAGTTTATCATGGGCGTGCTCATCGACTCACTTCTTCGGCAGGGCGACACCCATCGGGCCTTGGAGGTCAGTAAGAAGTGGCAGCAGGAGATGCCGCAGGAGAACGTGCCCTATACCGATGCCGCCCTCGCGATGGCCCGCTGTTTCTATCTGAACAACCTGCCGCAGGAGGGCGACGAGATTGTCAGCAGTCTGCTGCACCGTTCTGTCGAGTGGCTCTCGTGGATTAATACCATCAACCCCTCGCGCCGTGCCGGCTCTGCCTATTCCCGTCATATCTGGAAGCAGACAATGGAGCAGGCACTTGTCGTAGCCGCGCAATTTGAAAGAACAAACATTTACCAACAATACATTCATCAATATGAACAGTACAACGGAAACGAAAACGAAAACCAAAACGAAAACGAAAACGGAAACGAAAACGAATAAGCCAAAACGCTTTTTCCGCGTCCTCCTGACCAGTCGCAACATTCTGATTGCTGCCTGCATCCTCATTGCCATCGGCTACCTGCTGATGGCTGGCCCGGGCAGCACGGAGCAGGCCTTCAATCCCGACATCTTCTCGACCCGCAGAATCGTTGTTGCCCCGATGTTTTGCCTCGCTGGTTACCTGCTGATTGTCGTCGGCATCCTCAGAAAAGCATAAAACGGCTTCGCATTTAATTACTTTTAACGGCATGCGCCATCATATTTCTTGGCGCATGCCGTCTATTATGGTGTAATGAGTTCAGTAATCAGCAAAGAGGACTTCGCCCGATTGGTGCGGCAGCACGCCCCACAAGTGCTCGACTTCACAGCCCGACTGCTACCCGACAGCAGAGAGGCCGAAGAGGTGGCACAAGATGCCTTCGTCAAGGCTTTCCGACAACTGTCGTCGTTTCGTGGCGAGTCGTCGTTCCTGACGTGGGTGCAGCGCATAGCCTACCACGAGGCCATCGACCACCTGCGCAGACGACGGCCCTTTACTACGGACATCAGCAATGTAGCTGCGATGACTGACGAGCCAGACCTCTCTACAGGACGTGAGGAGCGCATCACGCTGTTGGAAGAAGCCGTTGACGAGCTGCCACCCGACGACCAGCTGTTGCTCCACCTCTTTTACTACGAAGACCGACCGCTGCGAGACATCGCCTACATCATGGACGCGGAGCCGAACACACTGAGCGGAAGGCTCTACCGAATACGAAAAAGACTGATGACAATGATTAAACAGAAAGAAGATGAAAAGACTTGAAAATAGCGACCTGCGCGAAGCCCTACGCCGACGGGAAGCACGACGGATGAAGCCCGAAGTGCCCGCCGACTTTATGGACAGCGTGATGCAGCGGATAGAGACGAAGCCAACCGCCAACAGACGGTGGTGCTGGATAGCCGCTGCCGCCAGCCTGCTATTAATAATAGGTGTAGGAGCTGCGCTGTTGCTGAATGAGCCGACGCAGGATGAGGAGTTGGTGGCGAAAACGGAATTACCATCACCCCCCACTGCCAGCGAAACCATACAGCAGCCTGTGGAGCAGCTGTCTATGGTTGATGTGGAGAAGCCGAAGACGCAGCCGAAACGTAAGAAGGTCGTCAAGCCTCAAACGTCTCGGCCAGAGATTCCCGACACCCTTGGCAGCGGTATCTGGCAGTCGAAGCGGAACGTCGAGCGCGCCTTGCAGATGCTGAGCGAGTGCGAGGCCGTCATCGAGAAGAGCGAGCAAGAGGTGCGCAACAACATTGTCAAGGCTACGTTCAACGCTGTGCCGCAGCCTGCCAACGTTATCCTCGTCACCAACGAGGCGGGCGACTACGAAATAGTTGAGACCAAAAGAATCATCGATATTTGAAACAATTTAAACCGATACAACAATGAAAACAAAAAGTATTATCAACGTTGCCGCAGCTCTGCTGGTACTTGTGCCAACCGCTTCGGCACAGCAGCGAATCAAAGAAGCATTTGCAGAAGTAGAGGAGTACTCTGGAGTTACCAAAACGGGAGAAAGTATTATATCGACCGTAGATGCTAACGACATTCCCACCGAGAGTCGCGTTGTTACAATCAAGGTAAAGGGAAAAAACGTTTACCGAGCCGTATTCGACAAAGTGAAAGAAGCTTTCGACAAAGAGGGCAAGAACTCCTCATGGGCTGTCATTGAGAAAGGTACGGAAGGGATGGATGTCGACTCGGCTACTATGCATGACCTCGGCCTCACTCGCCAACTGTGGAGCGTCTGGAGAGAGGGCGCCGATGCTATCCTCGTCGGCAACATGAAGAACAGCACCTACTGCCTGTTTAACTTCGACGACAAACAGCATTCTGGCTATCGAACCTGCTGTGCCGCCGAGTGGAGCAAGTCCGACGTCCCCGACGTCTACACAGCACAACTCGTCTACGTTTATGGCCGCAAACCTGATTCTGCATTTGGTGAGAATCCCAATGCTAAGAGGTCTTTGAGCATCCAGCGGAGCATCAGCCGCTCACCTTCTGATGTCTTCGAACTGACCCGCCAGTGGAATCTGCCCGACAGCGCTACGTTTGGCAATATAATGAAGCGGTTCGAAAACTCGGACTTCACTAAAATGAAGGCTGAGGACATCGACAACTTGATAAAACAGGCGCATCAGTTGCAGGAAGCATACGGAAATAACGGCCATCCGACGGACCTTCCCTTCGACGGAAACATGGACACTTGGATGGCTTTAGCGATGCAACGTGGAGTCAGCAACTTGACTAATGCCGACTGGCACCGCTTCTTCGGACTGTTGACGGAAAAGATGATGGACAAGGCCAACAAGGGATCAAAGGAGGATCTGGTGGTGTCGGCTGGCATTATCCTCGACCTCTGTAAGAACGCCCCGCTCGACGACGACGAGCGACAGGTGGCTGCCAACCGCCTGATACAAGTATCCGAAGCCTTCGACGATGACAAGGATGAGTACATCTACGACATGCTGATGCTGGCAAAGAAGAAGGTGCAGAAGAAGTAAATGTTTGTTCCATCGTCTGTTCTCGGGTGAAAAGGCGCAGTAAACGGGGGGAAAGGTGCCTCCGGAGTGGGAGAGAGGACGGAGTAATTCAGTTGCGGGCCGCAGCCCGACATATTCGGAGCCCGGGCTCGGCATATTCAGAGCGGGAGCCCTTTATATGAGGGGCTCGGGCTCTGAACCGTTTTTTAATATGCTAAATAATGGCTTTTATTTTTTGACCTTTGCCTTTCTTCGTCGTATAACAGATAGAACAACCTGTTGATGACACAGAAAGAGCGCGACATCATCACCCAGTGCCAGCAAGGCAACAAGGACGCTTTCCGATGGGTGGTACAGACGCATCAGCGGATGCTATTCTCGCTGGCGCTCAAGATGTTGTGCGACGAAAAAGAGGCAAAGGATATGGTGCAGGAAACATTCATCAGAGTGTGGCAGAGCATCAGAACCTACAATCAGGAAAAGGCTTTCACCACTTGGATTTACACCATCGCCTCGCGACTGTGCTTCGACAGATTGAAACGCCCGTGAATCGGTCTCTGCAACCAGCGGATTATGGTTTTTATTATGTTTTTTCGGGAATTATTTGTAACTTTTCGGGAATTATTTGTAACTTTGTGCCCGAAATGGATTATACACTCAACATCAAGGGCCGGCTGGTGGATCTCTCAGAGCCGCTGGTGATGGGCATTCTGAACGTGACGCCCGACTCGTTCTATGCCGCCAGCCGGCAGCAGACGGAGGCAGATATTGCCGCCCGTGCCAACCAGATAACAGACGAGGGTGGCGCGATGATTGACATCGGTGCCTGTTCCACACGGCCCGGTGGCGAGCCGGCTACAGAGGCCGAGGAGATGGAACGCCTGCGCCAGGCACTGGCCATTGTGCGCCGTGAACAGCCTGACTGCGTCATCTCCGTTGACACGTTCCGCCCTGACGTCGCCCGCATGGCCGTCGAGGAGTTCGGTGCCGACATCATCAATGATGTGGGTGCTCCTTCATCCATGACCCCTCACCCCTCACCTGTCACCACCGACCAGCAAACAATGTTCCGCATGGTGGCCAAGTTGGGTGTACCTTATATCTATATGTCATCGAAACCGACGCTGCGCGAGATATTGCTCGACTTTGCAGAGAGCGTGCAGCAGTTGCGCGACATGGGTCAGAAAGACATCATTCTGGACCCTGGCTTTGGCTTCGGGAAGACTCTGGAGCAGAACTACGAAGTGCTGCGGGAGCTGGAGCGGCTACAGGTGATGGAGCTCCCTATGCTCGTCGGACTGTCAAGGAAATCGATGATATACAAACTGCTGGGTGGCACACCTGCCGATGTTCTTAACGGCACGACCGCCTTGAATACCATAGCCCTCATGAAAGGGGCTACCATCCTCCGAGTCCACGATGTCCGCGAGGCCGTGGAATGTTGCCGTCTGGTACGCCAGTTGAAACCTCTCACCTCTCACCTCTCACCTCTCACTTCAAACTTCAACCCCCAATAGTATCGTGTTATTCTTCAACTTCGGCATAAAGGATGTTATAGACATCCTGTTAGTAGCGCTGATGCTCTACTACATCTATCGGCTCATGCGTGAGTCGCGTTCGCTCAACGTCTTTGTGGGAATCCTGATATTTGTCATCATCTGGCTCTTCGTGTCGCAGATTATGGAGATGCGCCTGTTAGGATCCATCATGGACAAGCTGGTCTCCGTCGGTGTCATAGCGCTCATCGTGCTGTTCCAGGAGGAAATCCGTAAGTTCCTCTACAATCTCGGTGCCCACCAGCGTGTGCGTGCCCTGACGCACCTGTTCATCAAAGACAAGGACAAGAAAGAGGCGAAGATGGAGACGATGACGATGATTATCCCGATAGTCATGGCAACGATTAACATGAGCAAGGGCAAGGTGGGTGCGCTGATTGTCGTCGAGCGCGCCACATCGCTGGCCGACATCGTTGCCACCGGCGACCAGATAGACGCGAACGTCAACCAGCAGCTCATAGAAAACATCTTCTTCAAGAATGCGCCGCTACACGACGGAGCCATGATTATCTCGAAGAAGCGTATCAAGGCCGCCGGCTGTATCCTACCAGTCAGCCACGACCTGCACATTCCAAAGGAGCTGGGGCTGCGGCACCGCTCGGCCAAGGGTATTTCTGAAGAGAGCGATGCCGTAGCCATCGTTGTCTCCGAGGAAACGGGCAGCATCTCGGTGGCCATCCGCGGCGAGTTCCAGCTGCACCTCTCGGCCGAGGAGTTAGAGAGCGTGCTGACCCACGAGTTGGCAGATTTATAAAATTAAATAAGTAAAAAGGTAAAAAATCTTTTATAATTCAATAAAACTATGGATCTATTAAGTCAAATCGTTGCGCGCGCCAAAAGTAACAAGCAGCGCATCGTGCTCCCCGAAGCTACCGAGGAGCGTACTCTCCGTGCAGCCGACCGTGTGCTGGCTGACGACGTGGCAAACATCATCCTCTTGGGCAATCCTGACGAAATCAACGGCCTCGCCGCCGAGTGGGGACTGCAGAACATCGGCAAGGCTACCATCATCGACCCGCTGACCAGCCCGAAGGCTGAGGAGTATGCCGAGAAGCTGGCCGAGCTGCGCAAGTCGAAGGGCATGACCATCGAGCAGGCCCGCGAACTGGTGAAGAACCCGCTGTACTATGGCTGCATGATTATCAAGACCGAAGGTGCCGACGGTCAGATCAGCGGTGCCCTGTCGACCACTGGCGACACCCTGCGCCCCGCCCTGCAGATCATCAAGTGCCAGCCCGGCATCACCTGCGTCAGCGGCGGACTGCTGCTCATCTCGAAGCAGAAGCAGTACGGCGAGGACGGCGTGCTCGTGGTAGCCGACGTGGCCGTCACGCCGATGCCCGATGCTAACCAGCTTGCTCAGATTGCCGTTTGCACGGCTCAGATGGCAAAGGCTGTGGCCGGTTTCGAGGACCCGCGCGTGGCTATGCTGAGCTTCTCGACGAAGGGCTCTGCCAAGCATGAGGTCTGCGACAAGGTGATCGAGGCCACCCGTCTGGCCAAGGAGATGGACCCGACGCTGAAGATCGACGGCGAGCTGCAGGCCGATGCCGCCCTCGTGCCCAGCGTAGGCGCCAAGAAGGCTCCCGGCAGCGACATCGCCGGCAAGGCCAACGTCCTCGTCTTCCCGAACCTTGAAGTCGGCAACATCGGCTATAAGATGGTGCAGCGCCTCGGCGACGCCATCGCCATCGGTCCCGTCCTTCAGGGTATCGCCCGTCCCGTGAACGACCTCTCCCGCGGCTGCTCCGTCGACGACATCTACTACATGGTCGCCATCACCGCCTGCCAGGCAATGGACGCAAAGAAGTAAATGGTATTATAAGAAACAAATTAGCACAAATTGAGATAAATCTTTCCGAATGACTCGTCAGGAGTATATGGAGATGTATGATGCTGTCGGTGTAGCCATAGAAGTTCATAACACGTTAGGCAGAGGTATGGCCGAACCGGTTTACCAGGAGGCGTATGCTATAGAAATGAAGCTTCGCGGTATGCGTGTTGAACGTGAAAAAGAGCTGCGCATGACTTATAAGGGCGTACCCATGGAGAAAACATACATTGCCGATTTCTACTATAATGGGATTGTCATAGAGTTCAAATCGGTCGAGGAAATCACTTCCGACCATCGAGCCCAACTGTTGAATTACATGCGCATATCTCATCAGGATAGAGGCATTCTCTTTAATTTTGGGGAGAAGAACCTGCACACGGAACGCTATCTTTACATACCTGCTGAAGACCGCTTCGTTCTTCTGACGCATGAGAACTACAAGTATTATATCATAGATTAAGATACCTTTTAGCCTTAGTACATATCTTTGAATCTTAGTACTCGTCTGTATCTCCTGCCTTACGAGAATAATTTATCATAATTTGTGCCAATTTGTTTCCAAAAAATAGTATTTAATTAAATTAGGTTTTTATGAAGATTTTAGTTCTTAACTGCGGCAGCAGTTCTATTAAATATGCATTGTATAACATGGACGACAAGTCCGTAATGACCAGCGGCGGTGCCGAGCGTGTAGGCTTGGACGGCAGCTTCGTGAAAGTGAAGCTCGCTGACGGCAGCAAGAAGCAGATTATGCACGACATTCCTGAGCACACCGAGGGTGTGAAGTTCATCTTCTCGCTGCTCACCGACCCTGAGATTGGTGTTATCAAGAGCCTTGACGAGATTGACGCCGTGGGCCACCGCATGGTGCATGGCGGCGAGAAGTTCAATAAGTCGGTTGTACTGACCGACGAGGTGCTGAAGGAGTTCGAGAAGTGTTCTGACCTCGCTCCGCTGCACAACCCCGCCAACCTGAAAGGCGTGAACGCCGTGAAGGAGCTGATGCCGGGACTGCCGCAGGTTGGCGTCTTCGACACCGCCTTCCACCAGACCATGCCGCCGAAGGCATTCATGTACGCCATTCCCTACGAGCTGTACGAGAAGTACGGCATCCGCCGCTACGGCTTCCACGGCACCTCACACCGCTACGTGTCGCAGCGTGCCTGCGAGTTCCTCGGCATACCCGCCGAGGGCACGAAGATGGTGACCTGCCACGTGGGCAATGGCGGTTCTATCGCCGCCGTCGTCGATGGCAAGTGCATCGACACGTCGATGGGTCTGACGCCGTTAGAGGGTCTGATGATGGGTACCCGTGCCGGCGACATTGACGGCGGTGCCGTGACGTTCATCGAGAAGAAGCTCGGTCTCGACGCCGACGGCATGTCGAATCTGCTGAACAAGAAGAGCGGCGTGGCCGGTCTGACGGGTGGCTCCAGCGATATGCGCGACGTGGAGAGCGCCGCCAAGAGCGGTGACGAGCGTGCCAAGCTGGCCCAGGACATGTACTTCTACCGCATCAAGAAGTACATCGGTGCCTACGCAGCAGCCATGGGCGGACTCGATGTCGTGGTGTTCACTGCCGGCGTGGGCGAGAACCAGATAGGCATGCGCTCAGAGGTCTGCAAGGACATGGAGTTCCTCGGCATCAAGTTCGACGAAGAGAAGAACAAGATACGCGGCGAAGAAGCTATTATCTCAGCCGACGACTCGCGGGTAAAAGTTGTGGTCATCCCCACCGACGAGGAGTTGATGATTGCTACCGACACGATGAACCTGCTGTAGGTCTCACGCGCGCGCGTTTGGGAAGGTTAACAGGAAAACACCCCGCACTTCCAGCACCTCTTGCACCTAACCAAGTGCGAGAGGTGCTGGAAGTGCGGGGTGTTTTCCAGTTAACCCATCCTATATACATACACGCGCGCACACGTGAGTGAAACATATAGAAAAGAGACAAAAACAAAAGCACGTCACTCTGTCGGCAGAGAGCCCGGTTTTCTGTTCGGAGGATTTCCCACTGGGACGAGAAGGCCTGCCATAGTGCTGGGAAGGCTTCCCATCGGAACGAGAGGGCTTCCCATCGGAACGTGAGGGCTTCCCATCGGAACGAGAGGGCTTCCCATCGTAACGGGAGGGCTTCCCATCGGAACGAGAGGGCTTCCCATCGGAACGGGAGGGCTTCCCATCGGAACGAGAGGGCTTCCCATCGGGCTGAGAGGGCTTGCGAAAGATGTATAAATGTTGTTAAAAATCACGGGAAATCCATTGCCAATTAAAAGAAAGTTCATATCTTTGCAATATCAAAATGATATCAAATAGAACAACAACAAAAGAAACGTTATAAAACAGAACAATAACCATTAAACATTCAAACGTATGGAAACAAAAGAGTATCAATTCAATGGATTAGTGATGAACGGCTTTGTGATGCTGTTCGTGAACCTGGCCGTACTGGCCTTGTCAATCTACCTTATTGTGGACAGCATTATCACGCTGGACGCCTCCGATGGAAGTTTCGGCGGTTGGCAGCTGGGCGGCAGCATCTTGCTGTTGGTGGTGAATATCTTCATGTGGTGCGGATTCATCATACAGGAGCCAAATGAAGCCCGGGTGACGACGTGGTTCGGTAAGTACGGCGGCACGTTCTCGCTGACTGGCTACCACTGGATCAACCCGTTCTACGGCACAAAGAAGGTGAGCCTGCGCGCCCGTAACCTCGATGCCGAGCCTATCAAGGTGAACGACAAGGTGGGTAACCCCGTAATGATCGGTCTGGTGCTGGTGTGGAAGCTGAAGGACACGTATAAAGCCCTGTTCGAGATAGACTCGCAGACGATGGCCAACGCGCCGCAGGGACAGTTGGGCACTGACGTTCGCTCGATTATGAACGCCTTGGAGCGCTTCGTCCGCGTGCAGAGCGACGCCGCCCTGCGTCAGGTGGCCGGACAGTATGCTTACGATGACGAAGATAACAAGACGGACGACCTGACGTTGCGCGGCGGCGGCGAGGAGATTAACGACCAGCTGGAACAGAAGCTGAACGAGCGTTTGGCACTCGCCGGCATCGAAGTGGTGGAGGCCCGCATCAACTATCTGGCATACGCACCTGAGATTGCCGCCGTCATGCTGCGCCGTCAGCAGGCCTCGGCCATCATCACCGCCCGCGAAAAGATTGTGGAGGGTGCTGTCAGCATGGTCAAGATGGCTTTGGACAAGCTGGCTAACGAGGACGTCGTTGAGCTGGACGACGACAAGAAGGCCGCTATGGTCTCGAACCTGCTCGTCGTGCTTTGTGGCGACGACTCGGCACAGCCCGTGGTAAATACTGGAACTCTCAACCATTGAGAAATTGAGAAAATGAGAAATTGAGAAAATGAGAGAATGAGAAATTGAGAAAATGAGATAATTATGAAAAGGTACGAATATAAGACCGTAACGGCATTTTTTCACAGAGAGCGGAAACTCAACGAGTATGGCGAATTTGGCTGGGAACTCGTTGCCGTGGATGGTGGAGTAATGTATTTGAAACGCGAATACAACGATTGATGGCAGATAAGAAGACAAAGAGTTTTATTCTGCGCGTTGACAGCGAGATGATGGACGCGATAGAGGCTTGGGCTGCGGACGAGTTCCGCAGCACCAACGGCCAGTTGCAGTGGGTCATCACCGAGGCGCTGCGGAAGGCCGGTCGTCTGCCCAGGAAACGTCCCATAAAGAAAGGTTTGCATGAAGAAGATCCTGTTGATTAACGATGTCGTGGGCTACAGCCATGTGGGTATGGTGGCCATGATGCCCATACTGACCTACTTAGGTCACCCGACGTACAACCTGCCCACGTCGCTGGTTTCGAACACGCTCGACTACGGGCGCTTCAACGTCATGGACACCACAGAGTACATGCGCGGCGTGCTGCCGGTATGGAAGGAGCTGGGTTTTTCGTTCGATGCTATCTGTACTGGCCTGATGTTCAGTGAGGAGCAGGCGCTGTTGGTGTCGCGTTATTGCGCGGAGCAGTCGCGGCAGGGCACCATCGTGTTCGTCGACCCCATCATGGGCGACGACGGGCGGCTCTATAACGGCATCACCCAGCGGTCGGTGGAACTGATGCGGCAGATGGTCAGCGTGGCCGACCTCACCTTCCCGAACTATACGGAGGCATGCTACCTGACGAACATCCCCTACCAGCGAGAGGGCATGACGTGGGAGGACGCCCGCGAGATGCTGTCGCGGCTGCGTGACATCGGCTGTCGCTCAGCGCTGGTTACCAGTGCGCGGGTCGAGGGCCAGAGTTGCGTGGTGGGCTACAACCACTTTGACGGCGAGTACTTTCGGCTGGAGTACGACGAGATTCCCGTGCTCATCCACGGCACGGGCGATATCTTCTCTGCCGTACTCATCGGCCATCTGATGAAGGGTGAGCCGTTAGTAAAGAGTACCCGTACGGCCATGGACGTAGTGAGCCGCCTCATAGAGCGCAACCGCGACCTGGACGACAAGAAACGCGGCATTCCCATTGAGAAATGTCTCGACTTGCTCTAAACGCGCCAGTATTGCCCTGGGCAGTCGTGTTGGTGGCGGGCATCCTGATTTGGGATGCGTGGTTCCGCCAACCTGTGGCAGAGCCAGTCACGGAACAGACGTACAGGGCGGTGGTGGTGTCGGAGCCTGCGGAGAAGCCGAAGACCGTGGGCGTGGAACTCCTGATTCTTCCGAGTCAGGAGCGAATCACTTGTTATATACATAAGGACGAGCGTAGTAGGCAGATAGCGCTGGGCGACGGGCTGACCGTCACGATGCGCCTGCAGAACCGCAGTTATGTGCCAGCGGGGAATTGGCAGAAAGCCAGTTTCCCGCTGCAGCAGTTGTCGTTGGTCGAGCGATGTCGGCTCCGCTGTTTGCAGTTCCGCCACCAGCTGTTGCTCCATTATCGGCAGGAGGGCATCGAAGGCGCGGCGTATGGCGTCATTGCCGCCATGACGCTGGGCGACAGGTCGGCCCTGACGCCAGAGGTGCGCGAGACATTCAACGTGACGGGAGCCACCCATGTGCTGGCACTGAGCGGCCTGCACATGGGCATTATCTATAGCTTGCTCTCGTTGCTTGTCGTGGGGCGGCGCTTCCGGGTGTTGTCGCAGTTGCTCATCGTGGTAGCCATTTGGGCCTTTGCCTTTCTGGTGGGGCTGCCGTCCAGCGTCATACGTTCGGCAACGATGCTCAGCATCTATGCCCTGCTGTCGCTCGGTGCGCGCAAAAGGATGTCGGTGAACGTGCTGGCCCTGACGGCCGTCTGCATGTTGGCAGCCCGGCCGCTGGTGCTATTCGACGTAGGTTTCCAGTTGTCGTTCCTCGCCGTGTTAGGCATCCTGCTGTGGGTGCCGCTGTTCGAGGGTCTGGTCTCCGCACGGTTCATGCAAGGGCATCCCGTCGTCAGGTGGCTATGGGGACTGTTTACCGTGTCGTTCGCCGCACAGCTGGCCGTGGCACCGCTCATAGTTTACTATTTCGGTCGTTTCCCCCCTTATTTCCTGTTGACGAACCTCGTGGTCATTCCTGCCACCACATTGATTTTATACGTCTCGCTGTTCATGCTGGTCGTACCGTCGGTGGCGGCCCCCGTGCTGGTGGCGTTGACGTGGCTGCTTACCACCTGGCTCGGCGCGCTGTCACGATTGCCGTTGGCCAGCATCGACGGGCTTCATCCGTCGGCCTTGACGGTGGTGGTCATCTATGCGGTCATCCTCGCTGCCAATCTCTGGTTGCGGCAAAAAGCGGTGGTAAGACGTTAATTTCTGATAAATAATGCGGCGATTGGCGGAAAAATGCGTAACTTTGCACCTTAATAACGTACAAGAAAGACATTTATGTCCACAATACTGCATATTGAAACCAGCACCGACGTGTGCTCCGTGGCCGTGAGCGAGGACTCGCATGTCATCTTCCAACAGGAAGAGCGGCAGGGAGCGCAAGAAGAGCGGCGGGGCAGTAGCGCCGAGCACTTGGGTGCGATGGTCGACGAGGCTTTGTCGTTCACCGACAGCCATGCCATCCCGTTCGATGCCGTGGCCGTCAGTTGCGGACCGGGTTCGTACACTGGGCTGCGCATTGGTGTGTCGATGGCGAAGGGTGTGTGCTATGGCCGCGACCTGAAGCTGATTGCCGTGCCGACGCTGGAGCTGCTCTGTGTGCCTGTGTTGCTGCGCGAGTTGGTGGAGGAGGGCGCACTGCTCTGCCCGATGATTGACGCCCGCCGCATGGAGGTTTATGCAGGCATCTACGACCGGGCACTGCGCCCTGTCCGCGAGGTGAGCGCCGACATTGTCGACGGCGACACATACAGGCAGTGGCTCGACCGTGGGAAGGTCTACTTCTTCGGCAACGGTGCAAAGAAGTGCGTGGATGCCATCACCCATCCCAATGCCTGCTTCATCGATGGCATTGAGCCGCTGGCCAAGTGGATGCAGCCATTGGCCGAACGGCGGCTGATGAACGGCCAGACGGAGGACGTCGCCTACTTCGTGCCTTTCTACTTGAAGGACTTCGTGGCGAAGATGCCCAAGAAATTACTGTAAGTTATGAATATAAAAGGATTAGACTACAACACTAAGCGAGAGAAGCTCCAGATGCCGGAGTATGGCCGGGAGATTCAGAAGATGGTGGACCATGCCGTCGGCCTTGAATCGAAAGAGGAACGGCTGAAGTGTGCCAAGGCCATTGTGCGGATGATGGTGACCAAGGTGCCGCAAATCCGCGAGAATGCCAACTACGAGCAGACGCTCTGGGACCACCTGTACCTGATGAGCCATAAGGAGCTGGACATAGACTGGCCCTTCGACGTGTCGGAAGCCGAGAAGATTCACTCGAAGCCGGAACCCATACAACTGCCCAAGAACCGCATCCGCCAGCGCCACTACGGACGGCTGGTCGAGGAATGTCTGGAGAAACTGAAGGAAATGCCGGAAGGACGCGAGCGCGACGAGCTGGCACGGCTGACCGCCAACCAGATGAAGCGTGACCTCATCACGTGGGGACATGGCTCGATAGACGATGCGAAGGTGGCCGACGACCTGGCCCGTCTGACCGACGGAGTCATTTCTCTGGACCTGAACAAGTTCAAGTTCGACAAGGTCGCACCAATAGCTGAAGAGCCGAAGAAAGGCAAGCGGAAGAGATAACGGCTGACGGAAACGTATGGCAAAATTCAAGATAGAAGGAGGACACCTGCTGAGCGGGGAAATCACCCCACAGGGCGCCAAGAACGAGGCCCTGCAGGTTATCTGTGCCACGCTGCTGACCAGCAACACGGTCACCATCAAAAATATCCCTGACATACGCGACGTGAACAACCTCATCCGGCTGCTTCAGGACATCGGGGTGAAAACCCACCAACAGTCCCTCCCGGAAAGGAAGGGAGCGTATGGAGGCAGGACGATTGTTTTCCAGGCCGATGCCCTCAATTTGGAGTATTTGGGCAGCGACGAGTTCGTACACAAATGTTCCGAACTGCGCGGCAGCGTGCTGATGATTGGGCCACTGCTGGCTCGCATGGGCAAGGCGGTCATCGCCAAGCCTGGCGGCGACAAGATAGGACGCCGGCGCTTAGACACCCACTTTTTAGGATTCAAGAAGCTGGGCGCGAAGTTCCACCACATCGAAAGCCGCGATGTCTACGAGATTAGTGCCTCTACCCTGAAAGGAACTTACATGCTGTTGGACGAGGCCTCGGTGACGGGTACGGCCAACATTGTCATGGCTGCCGTCATGGCCGAGGGCAAGACCACCATCTACAACGCCGCCTGTGAACCCTATATCCAGCAGCTCTGCTACATGCTGAACGGCATGGGTGCCCGCATCAGCGGCATCGGCTCGAACCTGCTGACCATCGAGGGCGTCAGTGAGTTGCACGGTACGGAGCACCGACTATTGCCCGACATGATTGAGGTTGGCTCGTTCATTGGCATGGCGGCAATGGTGGGCGACGGCGTGCGCATCAAGGACGTGTCGAAGAAAAACCTTGGCATCATCCCCGATGCCTTCCGGCGCCTCGGCGTGAAAATCGAGACCGACTACGACGATCTCTATATCCCCCGTCAGAAGCACTATGTCGTCGACTCGTTCATCGACGGCACAATTATGACACTGGCCGATGCGCCGTGGCCGGGACTGACGCCCGACCTGCTGTCGGTGCTCATCGTCGTAGCCACACAGGCCCGTGGCTCGGTACTCTTCCACCAGAAAATGTTCGAGAGCCGCCTGTTCTTTGTCGACCGTCTCATCGACATGGGTGCCCAGATCATCCTCTGCGACCCTCACCGCGCCGTCGTTGTGGGTCACGACCGCAAGCTCACGCTTCGTGCCAGCCGCATGTCGAGCCCCGATATCCGTGCCGGTATCGCCCTGCTCATTGCCGCCATGAGTGCCGACGGCACCAGCACCATCAGCAACATCGAGCAGATAGACCGCGGCTACGAGCACATAGAAACCCGCCTCAATGCTCTCGGCGCCAGAATAACAAGAGAATAGTCCCATAAGACCTATAATCCCAGTAGACCCAGAAGTCCCGGAAACCCCATGATAAAAGAAGAGGAAGTCTACCGCATTGGCCGCCTTGGCAAAGCCCACGGCGTAAAGGGCGAAGTGTCGTTCCAATTCGACGACGACATCTTCGACCGTGTGGACGCGGAGTATTTGGTGCTCGACGTTGACGGCATCCTTGTACCGTTCTTCATGGAGGAGTACCGCTTCCGCAGCGACACGGTCTGTCTGGTGAAGTTCGAGGACGTGGACACCCAGGAGCGTGCCGCCGAACTGACGGGCTGTGACGTCTACTTCCCCCGTGCCTTGGCCGACGACGTGGAGACCGAAGTCACCCTCTCATTTCTGGTAGGCTTCGACTTAGTCGAAGCAAGCAGTGGAAAGAAAGTGGGCACTGTCGCCGCCATCGATGACAGCACCGCCAACATCCTCTTCGAGCTGGAGGATGGCACGCTCATTCCTGCTAACGATGACCTTATCGTTAGCATTGATGCCAAGGCCAAGACCATCTCCATGCATTTGCCGGAAGGTCTGCTTGACCTTAACTGATGCGCTGACTGCTTATTTTATCAGGATCTTTTTGGCGTTCTTGATATAAATGCCTGCTTTTGTGGGGCTATTAACTCTTCGTCCCTGCAAGTCGAACACCTCATTGTCATTTGTTATTTGCTGTTGATTATTTTGCGGAGCGCTGATGCCCGTGGGCGTGTAGTCGTTCGCGGTCAGACTAAGCTGGCCGATGATGCAGTCGCTCCATTCTGAAGCGGCAGAATAGATGGCGATGGCATAGTCGCCCTGCTCGGTGATGTCGAATTCGAAGGTCTCCTGCTGTAAATTGCCGAAGCTGTTGGAGGGTGAGTTTCCGATGTTGATGGTCGGCATGTAGGTCTGATTAGCAATGCATGTGTTGCCTGTGCGCTTCTCGATGCACAGTTCCACGGAGCCGAAATCCGGCATGTTCCAGTTGCAGATTTTGTATTTCAGCGTGTAGTGGCCAGGGGCTAAACTGAGCGTCGTGGTGCCGTCGCTCAGTCCGTACTTTGCCCAGCCCTGATGAGCCTTTCCGTTGATATTGCGGAAATAGAGACCATAGTTCATTCCGCGCGGTGAGCCCGTGAACTGCAACACACGGCAGCCCTGCGAGTAGCCGCTGCTGTAGCCGATACGCCGTTCGCTGCTGTCGTAGGTTGTCCATCCAGCTGGCAAGGCGCCGCCTTCTTTGAATTCCGACGAGATGTTGAGTAGCGTCGGCGCCTGTAGTGTCATTTCAACAGAAGCAGAGCTTGTCTCACCGTCGTTGTCGGTGGCTACGGCCTTCAGTGTGTGCTTTCCAGACTTGGCGCCGGTCAGCGTTGCTTTGTAAGGCTTGACAGTACAGGTGGCAAGCAGCGTCGAGCCGTCAAAGAACTCCACTTTTTCTATTGTGCCGTTCGGGTCGTCGGCTGTGGCGGTGATAGTGATGTCAGGGAACGTTGTCGTCTCCTTGGGACCGAAGCTGATGTATTTCAATCCCGCCTTCGGAGCGGTGATCTTTACGTTCGGCGTGGTCTTGTTCAGCGAATATTTCTTGCAGAAGTTCCAGATTTCCTTGCCCGTGTACACTTCTGGCTCCTTGCAAATCCAGTGGCCCTTGTCCTTGAGCTCTATAAGCCGCACTTCGACGCCATCGTTTCCGGGGCCCCAGATGTGCAATTTGGCGCCGCTAAAGCCGTTGTAATTGTTTATGACCTTAGCAGTAGTGGGGCAGCCGTTGTGATTAATCCACGGATTGAGCGCAGGCTGCACACCACCGAAATTGTCGGCCGTTCCCTGAATATGTAGGAGGGGAATCGGCCGTAAGCCAGCTTTTGGCGTCACGACTGCCGGGCCGCTGCAGGAAACAAATGCGGCAATGATGTCGGAAATCTTGTTGATGGCATTGTATGTGAGCATGCCACCCATCGAAAAACCGCCCAGATAGACGCGATTGCGGTCAATCTTGTACTGCGTCGCCATCTTGTCGATAATGGCCTTGATGAAGTTGATGTCGCGGTCGCCGCCGGTGTCCCACGCTCTGTCAATGCCGTTGGGGAAGACACAGATGAACTTGGCTGTGTCGCACACGGCTTCCATGCTTACGTTGTCATTTTTGAACTCATTGTTCTGCATCCAGCCGGCATCTTGGTTGTAGCCGTGACAGAAAATGAGCAGCGGACGGTTCTCGCCTAAGTTCTTAGGCACAATTTTATTGTACGAGCGGCTGGTGCCGTCGACGGTGATGTTGTCGGCCTTTACCGACGTCATTCCTGCAACAAGCAGGACGAGCAAAAGAATGTACTGTTTCATATCGTTGTGGTTTAACGCCTGCAAAGATATATTTTTTTTCCTAATCCTGCAAGCTTTTGGCGCATACTTATCTCTTTTTTTCGGACTATTTAGATTCTTTTATAAGAACGAATGAGGGCGATGTCGATATTTTTTTGTAATTTTGCGCCCGATTTTTGTTATCATTACGATGAATAAGAAAAGACAGATTGCCATTCTCGGCTCAACGGGGTCGATAGGCACACAGGCCCTCGAGGTCATCGAGGAGCACAGCGACCTCTATGAGGTCTACTGCCTGACCGCCAACAATAAGGTGGAACTCCTGGCCGAACAGGCGCACAAATTCAAGCCCGCCGCCATCGTCATTGCCAACGAAGCACGCTACGACGAGCTGCGGCGGCTCATGGACGATGAGCCGGATATTAAGGTTTATGCCGGCGCACAGGCCTTGGACGAGATTGTCGAGGCCGACCCCATCGACATGGTGCTTACCGCCATGGTGGGCTTCGCCGGACTCTCGCCCACCATCCATGCCATCCGTGCAGGCAAGGCCATCGCCTTGGCCAACAAGGAGACGCTGGTTGTCGCCGGTGAGCTGATTCTGGCGCTTGCCCAGCAGTACCACACGCCCATCCTGCCCGTCGACAGCGAGCACTCGGCCATCTTCCAGAGCTTGGTCGGTGAAGACGAGAACCCGATAGAGAAAATCCTGCTCACGGCCAGCGGCGGCCCGTTCCGCACGAAGTCGATGGACGAGATTGCCCACATGACGAAGGCCGATGCCCTGCGCCACCCGACGTGGGACATGGGCGCGAAGATCACCATCGACTCGGCATCGATGATGAACAAGGGCTTCGAGGTCATCGAAGCAAAGTGGCTGTTCGGCGTCAACGCCAACCAGATTCAGGTGCTCGTCCATCCGCAGAGCATCGTCCACTCGGCCGTGCAGTTCCACGACGGCAGCGTCAAGGCGCAGCTCGGCGTGCCCGACATGCGGCTCCCCATCCAATACGCCTTTTCGTTTCCGCGCCGCCTTCCGCTGAGCAGCGAGCGGCTCGACCTGTTCAAGCACCCGTTAGAGTTCTTCGAGCCCGACCTGAAGAAGTTCCGCTGCTTGGCCATGGCCTACGAGGCTCTCGACCGTGGCGGCAACATGCCCTGTATTGTCAACGCCGCCAACGAGATTGTCAACCGTGCCTTCCTCGAAGACCGTTGCGGCTTCCTCCAGATGGGCGACGTCATTGCCGAGACCATGCAGCGCTGCACGTTCGACAAGAACCCCGACTATGACATCTATGTCAAAACTGACGCTGAGGCTCGGCGGATAGCAACAGAGTTGCTGAACAAATAATTCGTGAAATTCGTATAATTCGTGGTAAAAAGATAATTGTTTATGGAAATATTCCTGATCAGACTGTTACAGTTCATCCTGGCCATCTCACTGCTCGTGTTGCTCCACGAGCTGGGCCATTTCTTCTTCGCCAAGCTCTTCAAGGTAAGGGTCACGAGGTTTTACCTCTTCTTCAACCCGAAGTTCCACATTCTCAGTACCTACGACACATGGGTTCGGCGGCTGCTGAAGCTGAAGCCCGAAGTCGTACCCGTCACGAAAGACGAGGAGGGTAACGAGACGAAGGACTATGTCGGCACTGAGTACGGCCTCGGCTGGCTGCCCCTCGGCGGCTATTGTGCCATCGACGGCATGATTGACGAAACCAACCAGAAGCTCTCCGAGGAGACGCATCCTTGGGAGTTCCGCACTAAGCCTGTGTGGCAGCGCCTGCTCATCATGATTGGCGGCGTGCTGGTTAATTTCCTCTTGGCCCTGTTTATCTACTCGATGATACTATTCTACTGGGGCGACACCTACGTCCCGGCAGGCGAAATCAGCATGAAGTTCAACGAAGAGGCCAAGTCCTACGGCTTCCACGACGGCGACAAGCTCGTGGCTGCCGACGGCAAGCTGTTCAAGGACTTCTCTGCCGATCTTTACCGTATGATCTCAGGAGCTCGCGATGTCGAGGTGTTCCGCAACGGTAAGCATGAGCACGTCAGCCTGCCCGGCGACCTGAACCTTATCAACATGCTCCAGTCAGAGCCGCGCTTCGTTGAGCCTTTCATCCCCGCAGAGATTGACAGTGTGCTCCCCGGTTCGCCCGCCGCAGCAATTGGACTGGAGGTTGGCGACAAGATCCTCTCCATCAATGGCCGCCCCATCGACTCTCACAATACCTTCCTCTATGAGATGGGACGTTTGGGCGATCAGCTCGCTGTGGCCAAGACCCATGCCGACAGCATGAAAGTGCGCACCATCACCCTGACTTTCAAGGGTATGCAGCGCGACACGCTGGCCAGCACCATGACCGTCAACGGTAATGAAGTGCCTGCTCTTGTAACCCAAGGAGATTATGGCGTCCATACCCGTGAAGTCACCCTCACCGAAGACCTGAAGCTTGGTTTCGTCGCCCGCTCACTCTCATCGCTCTACAAACCATACACCCGTGAGTACGGCTTCTTCGAGAGCATTCCCGCCGGCATCAAGTACGGCTGGAACGTGCTGGCAGGCTATGTTGATGACTTGAAGTATGTCTTTACGGCCGACGGTGCGAAGTCCCTCGGCGGCTTTGGAGCCATCGGCTCGCTGTTCCCACCTGTTTGGGACTGGTACCTGTTCTGGAAGATGACCGCCTTCCTCAGCATCATCCTCGCCTTCATGAACATCCTGCCCATTCCCGCCCTCGACGGTGGTCACGTGCTGTTTCTGCTTTACGAGATGATTACCCGCCGCAAGCCCTCCGAGCAGTTCATGATCCGTGCCGAGTACGTCGGTTTCGGCATACTCATCCTCCTCATGGTCGTGGCGAACCTCAACGACATTCTCCGCTGGTTGGGCTATATGTAAAACCGCTTTTGCAAACTGCGCGTTACATTTTATGGCCGCGAGGGAAAGCAGAAGAGCAGGGAATACACAAATTCCGTTAAAACCGCGCAATCTGACGGCTCTTTTCTTTCTCGTTCCAAAAGAAATCACTACCTTTGCGCACGCAAATAATAAATTGTAAATAGTAAATCGTTAAATGGAACTCGCTTCAGCGCTTTTACAAAGCGTAGCGACTAAAAGAAATTATCATGGTAAATTACAAGGATTTAGGTCTCGTCAATACCCGCGAGATGTTCAAGAGGGCAGTAGCCGGTGGCTACGCCATCCCCGCTTTCAACTTTAACACAATGGAGCAGATGCAGGCCATCGTCATGGCTGCCGTCGAGACAAAGTCTCCCGTCATCATGCAGGTCTCCAAGGGTGCCCGTAACTATGCCAACGCCTCTATCCTCCGCTACATGGCCGAGGGTGCCGTGGCTTACGCCAAGGAACTGGGCTGCGCTCATCCCGAAATCGTGCTGCACCTCGACCACGGTGACAGCTTCGAGCTTTGTAAGGACTGCATCGACATGGGCTTCTCAAGCGTCATGATCGACGGTTCACACCTCCCCTACGAGGAGAACATCGCCCTGGCTAAGCAGGTTGTTGACTACGCTCATCAGTTCGACGTAACCGTCGAGGCTGAGCTTGGCGTGCTCGCTGGTGTTGAGGACGAGGTTTCTGCCGCAGAGTCCCACTACACCAAGCCTGAAGAAGTCATCGACTTCTCTACCCGCACAGGCTGTGACTCACTGGCTATCTCCATCGGTACTTCTCACGGTGCCCACAAGTTCACTCCCGAGCAGTGCACACTGGTGAACGGCGTGCTTGTTCCGCCGCCATTGGCATTCGACATCCTGCACGAGATTGAGAAGAAGCTCCCCGGCTTCCCCATCGTGCTCCACGGTTCTTCGTCTGTTCCTATGGACGAGGTCGAGACCATCAACAAGTACGGTGGCCATCTCGAGGCCGCCATCGGTATTCCCGAGGAGCAGCTGCGTGAGGCTTCGAAGAGCGCTGTCTGCAAGATCAACATCGACTCCGACTCTCGCCTTGCCATGACCGCTGCTGTCCGCAAGCATCTGGCCGAGCATCCTGGAGACTTCGATCCTCGCCAGTACCTGAAGCCCGCCCGCGAGAACATGAAGAAGATGTACATCCACAAGATTGTGAATGTGCTCGGCTCGGACAACAAGCTCGCCAATTGCGACTAAATCCACTTCACACCAGTGAACGCTGGTTTCACCAGCTCCTCACCTTCCACCGTCTGCTATGGATGGTGTCCCTTCTATCTGCTGTGCTGCCTCTCGCGGCACAGCAGATAGTTCGTTCTGACAGCACTGCCGCCAGTGCGTCCGGCGGTTTTGCCGCCGGAACCCTCCGCCCTTCACCCCGCCCCCTTCCTTCTTCACCGATTACCGTCCACCGTCTTCCCGACCTGAATGTGCCACGCCATGGGCATTACACGTTCTGCGTGGACGGCGAGATAATTGTCATCGGTGGCCATACCTCCGGCTTCGTGCCTACTGCCACCGCCGAGTATTACCGCGACGGGGCGTGGCACCTCCTCCCTACAGTTTATACTCACGACCAGGGGCTTGCCTTTCAGTTGAAGTCCGGCAACCTCCTCATAGCTGGAGGCCATGAGCAGCCACTCGGCATCGGGCTAACCTTTCCCGTGGAGCTCTACGACCCCGTCAGCCATACTTTTACTGGCTATGGATGCCTCGACAGGAAACGGTGTTTCGCCCAGGCCGCCGAACTCGACAGCGGCCGTGTCATCATTGCCGGTAACTGGTATACAGACGATGCCATCGAGTGTTATGACGGTTCCCGCCAGTGCCTTTTCCTCAAGAACGTCTCGCAAAACCGCTCCATTCCCTTCGTCCTACGCACCGCCAAGGACAATGCCATCGTCTTTAGCGGCTACGACTATCATGGCCGTCCGTTAGACAGCATCATCGTCGACCGTCTCAACGGCGAGCCTTTCGCCGTCCCCCTGCTCCAGACGTGGCGCCCGTTCTATAACCATGTGGGACCACGCTGTGCCGACTGTTTCATCGGCGACGAGGACAACGGCGAGTTTGCCCATCTTATTACCGCCATCAACAAAGACGGACAGCTGGCCATCATCAAGGTCGATGGCGAACAGTTCTCGCTTTTGCCCACCGACTGCCCTGTTCCTATGAAGAGCCAATGGGGTCCCATCAGCTACACCTCCTACGTCGTTGCCGACCGCAAGACTGGTAAGGCTTATGTTACAGGGTTCGGCGAAGACGAGTCCGACCGTCGGCTGTATGTACTTTGCATCGACTACAAGGTCTCGCCCGCCGCTTTGACCCTCAACTATACCGAACCGCAGGACAGCATTTGCCTTTTCTGCAACCCCGTGCTGACGCCCGACGGCAATCTCGTCATGGTCGGCGGCGTACATACCCCCTTTAACAACTACGAGCCTCACGCCCGGGCTTTGCTGTTGTGTGTTGGTAGCCAGTCCTCATCTCTCACCTCTCATCCCTCTCTTCTCACTTCTCACCTCTCACCCTTCACCCTTTACCTGACAATAGCCGTACTGATATTAGTGGCAGCGGCTATTGCCATTCTGTTGTGGTGGCGCAGGAGGAAGGGGTCCAAAGAAGCAAAAGATGCCAATTCCATCGAAGCTGCAAAGAGTGCAGATGCCATCGAATTAGCAAAGAGTGCAGATTCCGTCGATGCTGCTGTCAGCGACGACAACGGGCTGATGACGCGTATTTGTGTACTGATGGAAGAACAGCAGTTGTTCCTGAACAGTGAACTGAAGATGACCGACGTTGCCGATGCCTTGCACACGAACCGCACCTACGTCTCGAACAGCATCAAGGCCGCGAGGGGTTGCACGTTCAACCAGTTCGTGAATGAATACCGCGTGGAGTATGCCAAACAGCTGTTGCGGAAGAATCCCGACACGAAGATTTCCGAGGTATGGACGGCTTCGGGCTTCTCTACCGAAGTCTCGTTCTTCCGTACCTTCAAAACGCTTTGCGGCATGACGCCCAAAGAGTGGATAGCCAAGCTCCACTCTACAGAGTAACCCCATTTTGGCCGCCAGACGTCAAAATCGACTAACAAAATCACAATTGTTAGTCGATTTTGTGAATTTGTTAGCCTTGTCTTCAGATTATTTTGTAAGTTTGTATGCTCAAAGCCCGCTATGGCAACACATCTGACAATATAAATATAAAAACATAACAACAACGATGAAGACATTCACACTACTTCTCACATTGCTGCTGGCACAGCCGGCAGCCATGCTGGCCGACCAGCTGAACACGCTGGTTGTGCTGACCAAGGACAATGTACAGCACCAGTTTGTCATTGCCGAGACAAAGCCAGAGGTGACCTTCGAGGGTGCGAACCTGAAGGTGACTTGTGCAAAGACTGCGGCCTCGGCCACGTTCGCCTTGAAGGATGTCGTACGCTTCACCTACGCTAAGAGCGACGGCAGCGGCATTGACGAACTCGCCGACGATCCTGCCGCTGTCAGCTTCGATGACGGTATGCTCGTCATCTCGCAACTGAAGGCCAACGCAACTGTCGGCATTTACAACACCGACGGCCGGTTGGTGCAGCAGTTGAAGGCCCGCCGTTCAGGCACCTACCGCCTCAGTCTCTCGCAGCTCCCCACCGGAGTGTATGTCGTTAAAGCAGGTGACACAACCTATAAAATCATGAAGCGATGAAGACAATGCACAATGCTCAATGCTCAATGCACAATGCTCAGTGCGTAATGCACAATGCTCAATGCACAATGCACAATTGGCTGCGCTTGCTGTTGCTGCTGGTCATGGTCAATGGTCTTTGGTCAATGGTCAATATTCATGCGCAGGCCGTGCAGGATGCTCTGTATATCTATCGGAACGACGGCGGCTTCAATGCCTTCTTCTTCAGCGACATCAAACGCATAGCATATAGTAAGGTGGACACACTGGGTGTGGAGCAGCCCGACTACGTGGTTCAGGAGGTCTACGCTCTCGACTCCGTGTTCCGCATCCCCGTGTCGGCCATCGACTCCGTGGCCTTCGTCACTCCCGAGACGAAGTACAAGCAGGACGTTGCCCGCACAACCGAGAGCGACCTATGGAAATACGTTATTGCTTCCGACAGCGTCTCATGGCTGCTGCTGAGCAAGAGCATACCCGCGGCCTTAGTGCCCAAGGTAGGCGACAAGGTTGTGACGCTCGACCAGACGGATGTGTTACCCGCAGGCTTTGTGGGCAAGGTGGCCACCATTACTGAGAAAAGTGACGGCATCCTTGTAAACTGCGCAGAAGTGGACCTGACCGAGGTGTTCGACCGCTACGTCAGCAAGGTGGATGCCACTGTGGAGAGCACCGATGACGGCAAATCACGCCTCATGAACCGCCGGGTAGAGGGCAAAGTAAACAAATCGTTGAAAATTCCCACTCTGGCCGAAACGCTGCACTTGACGGGGTCGTACAACCTGTCGGACAATTTCTCGTTCGACGGCAACGGATATGTTGGCTTGGCTGTCACACCCAAGTTGGAGTTGCGCATGTTCCTGGCCGTCGGCATGACGACGGGCGTGAATTTGGACATGGTGATGCGTGGCGAGACAGAAACACAGCTGCAATTCGGACTGAACGGCATCGTGACGGGCAATTTTGATATTCCTATAATAAAGGTGCCCGTGCCAATTCCTGCCTGTCCCCTTATCATCCTGAACGCTGAGGCTGGTGTCTTCACCCAGGCGCAAGGGTCGTTGAACGTGGGCGGCACCTACACCACTTCCGACCGGCTGTACTCCCTGATACAGTTTAACAGCCTGTCGGAAGGCGGGCGTCAGGCCACGGCCACCATCACCCATTTGAAGGACACCTTAGCGTGGAATGACGTGACGGGTAAGGTGACGCTGAACTTCGGCGGCTATGCGAAATTCTCGATAGAGGCAATATCGGCTAAGATTTCCGAAGCAGGACTGCGCTTGGAGGCAGGTATACGCGAAGAGTTAGAGGCTCAGTTGAAGCCGTCGGAGTATCAATGGCAGAATACCGTCGGCTTGGTCGGCGAGCTTCTGCGCTTAGCCGTCGCGTCGAACCAGGAGAAGGCACGGTCGCTCTACAACTTCATGGATCGCAACGTGTCCGTCAACTGGGCCTTGTTCGCCAACGGCCAGGTCTATGCCAAGATAGGCAAAGCGCAGCTGACCTTCAAGAAGGAGTTTACCATCAGCAACACTCCGCAGGGCGGACTGGTGCCACATTTGGGAAAGCCGTCCATCCGCCTGGCCTCTGCTGCCAGTGACTCCGTCTATATTGATACGCCGATGGACCGCAACATCCTACTGCCCGTCAAGGTGGGCTACGACATCTATAACGACCAGAACCTGTTAGAGAAGGAGCTGATGCGCTACCGCGAATACTTTGGCGAGAAGGAGACCCTCACGATGGGCGTCGGAAGCCTGCAGGCCGGCAAGAAGTACAGGGCCTATCCGCGCATCGACATCTTCGGCCTTACTATGTATGGCGAACCCACCGACTCGTTCACCACCGACAAGGCCATGCTCAACATCCCCGTCAAGAACATCGATATCGGTTCCGACGCAGGACACAGCTCACTCCAGGTCATTACCAATATCACGGACATCGTGTTCTCTACCCCCGACAAGTGGCTCACCTATTACTGGAATCCCTGGGAACAGCAGCTCACCGTATATTACGAGGCACTGCCAGCAGGCCAGAACTCACGTAAGGGTACCATTCGTGTAGTGGCTCGTGACGGTGACGGCAAGGAACTCTTCAACGAAACCATCACGGTCAATCAGGTCAATGCCTTCATCGACCTCAACACCACCGAACTGACGGTCGGCGTGGAGGGCGGCACCAGCGTCATCAATATCACCTCGACCAATTGCAAGGACTTGCAAGTGTCCACGAAGAGCAACTTCCTGCATCCTGACGTCAGCGGCAGCACGGTGTCCATCCTCGTTGATCCGAATCCCTCGACCGAGTCCCGCGAGGGAACGGTCGTCGTCAGCGGACTCTTGGAGTCCGTCGGTGTACGTGTGGAGCGCATCATCAGTGTCAGCCAAGCTGGCACTATGACTCCGGAGGAAACCCGCCTCTTCGACAACTGCCAGTTAACGATAAACGTCAAGGGCACCGACTGGATCATCAACCCGCAGGGCGGCACCACCGTCAAGCAGGGCGACTACATCGTTTACAAATCAGGCGAAACGAAGGTGAAGGGCAGCGGTGACAACAGGACGGAGAATTCCTGGCAGATAGAACTTTACGTTGACCCGAAGGACAACAACATGATGATTGACTACCAGCTGGTCAGCGGCTCCGTGTCCTTCCTACAGAACCAATACTGGACCACAGGCCATGGCGACGATGAGAAGAAGCACCAGAGCACCACGCGCTGCTCGTTCAACGTGAAGGACATGGCTGTCAACTATGTAGACGAGAGCTACATGCGCTTCTATGCCAGCAGTGCGTCGAAGAATGGAAGGACAACGGCAGCCACAGTCACCGACTTCTCGTATGAGGCCGATGAGGACGGAAAGCAGACAGCAGCCTTTGGCCAGGCCGACATCAATGCCGACGGGAGCTTGGACGTCAGGCTCTACTTTGCCGACGGTGTGCCCGTACTCGATGCTAATATCAGCCTGATTGAGACCGACGGCGATGAGGGTGACTGCCACGTCAACATTACCACCAACGACGTGGTCCAGAAGGTGGAGAAGACCACCAGCCACGATTGGCTCACCGTGGAAGACGAGAGTTTCTATACCAAAGTCAGCTGGACTACCAACACCAGTAAGGCCGACCGCGAGGGCTATGTCTATCTGACGGGCACGCTGGCCGACGGCTCCACCATCACCCGCACCATCACCGTCCGTCAGAAGTACGAACGCATCTGGGATGACGAGTGGAACATCAGCGAAGATCAGAAGGCCGAGCTGCCCAGCGAGGCCGTGCTCGCCGAGCTGCGCAACCACGGCATGCCACTCTACCTCGACACGGAGCCGCCACAGGTGAACGGCGTGTTCGCGTTGAATCCACTGGCACTGGTCTATGCCATTGACCCGGAGGTTGCCGGAGTAGGTGAAGTGGAAGATGCTACCTACGTCTTCAACATCACGTCGCTGGCGGGCATCAACCCCAAGGCCAAGCTCCTGACCTACTCAATCTTCCCCGAGTATAACTATAAGTCGCCCGCCTCGGAGTTCTTCTGCTACTACGGCGGCAGCGGCAAGCAGTTCACCCTGTCGAACATCACCACCTACAAGGACGACAACCCGCTGGGTGAGTTCACCGCGACCTACGTCACCATCATCTCCGGCGAGATTGACGGTGACCAGGTTAGGAACCTGCACTACGCATACGTCGACCTCGATGATGACGGCGGCATTAAGGAGCTGGCCATCATTAGGGACGGCGACGGCGTGAGCACCACCACCAAGTGGGATCCCGGCATCGAAGAGGATGACGACGATGACTTGGGTGCCCGCCAACTGGCCCCTTGGAAACCCAAAACCTTCAAGTCCCATCATCCTTAGTAGACCCAGAGGCTCCATCATCCCAATAAGCCCCAACAACAATAATTAATAAAATATGAGAAAAACAGTATTATCATTCGCGCTATTGCTCGCAGCCATGACCGCAGCAGCGCTCGACAAGGACAGCCATGGGTATTACATCCTCGGCTCAGCCAACGACTGGCGTGACTTCGCCGCACTGGTGCAGACCACGCCGCAAGTCAATGCCAAAATGACTGCCGACATCAATCTCGGCAATGACCAGACCATGGTGGGCACCGAAGCGTCGCCCTTCCAGGGAATCTTTAACGGCCAGGGACACTCGCTGACCGTCAACTACGAAGCCTCAGAGAACGGCATCGCACCCTTCCGCTATGTGAAAAATGCCACTATCGGGGCCCTGCATGTCAAGGGTAGCATCCATACCACGGGTATGGCCATCGGCGGCATTGCCGGTACCGACGTCGCAGATAGTGACAACAGCGGCTCATCCATACGTCAGTGTTGGGTCTCGGCACTGCTCTCCGTCGATGTCGTCTGGGGCAGTCTGCAGAACTCCATCGGTGGTATCTTCCTCACTCCGTACGCCGATGCCGTCATCGAGGACTGTCTCTTCGATGGCAAGTTCGACGACAAGAACGACCATTGGAACGGCGGCTTCGTGAACCACTGCTCTACCGTCACCATCAGGAACAGCCTGAACCTGGGAACCTTCCCCGCAGGTAACGACTGTGGTACGTTCAACCGCTTGGACTGTAAGTTGGAGAACTGCTACTTCCTCAATGCCTATGGCCGTGAGCAGGGCACGCAGGTGACAGAGGCACAGCTGGCCGACGGCACCGTGACGAACGCCCTGCAGGCCGGACGCTCCGATGAGTTCTGGGTGCAGGATGCCGCCACGAAGCGCCCCATGCTGAAGGTGTTTGCCGGAACCAATCCCGACGACCCGACACCCGGCGGCGGCGATGGGGGCATCGATGAGTTCATCTGCAAGCTGATGAACGGCACCATCATCACGTGGAAGCTCAACGAGCAGCCGAAGGTCGAGCTGACCGACGGTAAGTTCAGCATCTCTTCTACCCGTGCAACCGTCTATTACGAAGCAATGGACGTGGCCAATTTCACACTGGGCAGGAGCGGCGACTCCTCGGGCATCGAGGACATCAAGGCCGCCGGTGCCGACCGTGCCACCGTAAGCCGCGAGGGCGGACAGCTGCTCTTCAGCGGCTGCAAGGCCGGCGAGACCGTCACAGCCTACGATGCCGGCGGACGTGAGGTCGTGCGCCTTCGTGCCGATGCCGACGGGCGCCTCCAGCTCTCACTCAGCCAGCTGCAGCCTGGCATCTACATTGTGAAGTCAGAAAGTGTAACCCTAAAAATAGCAAAGAAATGAAGACAATGCACAATACTCAATGCATAATGCACAATTGGCTGCGCATGCTGTTGCTGCTGGTCATGTGTTCAATATTCAATAGCTTCGTCCAGGCCCAGGGCATCTACGTGAACAAGAAGAACGGCGAGAGCATAGCCTATCCTGCAGCGACATTCAGAGAGGTGGCACCCTTTAAGATTTCTGTCAGCTCAACGACCCAGGAGACGGGGGTAGTGGCAACGCTGCAGTATGAGAAGATAGCCGACATGAAGACGGCGCGCGTGATGCACCAGACGTTTGCCGTCGGCGACGCACTCGTCGTAGTCGGAGGTCAAACCAATGATTTTCAGACCACCAACACCGCTGAAATCTACCAGAACGGGCAGTGGCGTGATGTCAGCATCAGGTCGGCTCACGTAACAGGTTTTACCGTCACACTCGGCGACGGTCGCGTTATGGTGGGCGGTGGCAGCGATGATGATCAGAATAATTGGAGCACGAAGACTGACATCTTCGACCCCGCCACGATGAGCTTTACTGCAGGCCCTGACATGACCGTGGGGCGCACTGCCTGTAAGGCCATTGCCACGCCTTCCGGCGTCTACGTCGGCGGTAATAGTATAAAAGACGACAAGGTGCTTGACTGTTATGACGGCTCGTCGTTCAAGGCTGTTGGCGACATGGACGGACGCTATAATCCATACCTCTTTACCGACACCAAGGGCAATGTCTATTCTATGGGTATTTACGACAACAATTTCGAGTTCATTCCAAAGAAGGCTAACAAGGACGGCGTGCTCTGTGTGCGCGGCGACATGTACGAACCGAGCAGCGGCAAGACCTACTATTATTACTATGCGGCATACGAGAAGTATACACCGCTGCTGCTGCCGAGTTACGCACGTGCTGAAAGCAGCTTGCGCACAGACCGCAACGGCTATTTCGTGCTGACCATGAACGACGACGGTAGCAAGTACCTGTTGACGGAGCCTTGCCCCGAACTCAGCACCACTTACAACCACCTGAAGCTCGACATTCCGTCGAAGCATCCTGTGACGGGAGCTGAAATCATCTGGCATGGTGATGTCTTCGCGAACAATGCCAAGAAGGAGGCCTACATCATTGGCTTCAGCGGTACCGAAACCGAGCAGACGGTACACATTATCAGCTACAACTACGAAACCGAGTACTGGACTATCGCCTCGACCGAAAGCTTCAACTACAGAGTTGCGAGTGCGTCATGGACAATGCTCAGCGACGGGCGTTTGGCATGTACTGGTGGCGACACTGAAGACATCAAGACAATGGTGAAGTCTGCATATATCTTCACGCCGCCAACGGCAGGTGCCGGCGAAAGCTCTTCTTCCGTATATTACGGCGTCAACGTCTTCAAGACCGACGGCAGCGAGGACAGCTACATGGAGAGCGAGCTTGAGAGCATTACTACCTACGAGGAGACGTTCGACGAGCGCATTACGCAGGAGATTCCCGTGGAATACCTCTCGAAGATGAGCGCACACATGCCCATCTACAGTGGAAACACACCGCCGAACATTGAGGGAACATTCCTCATCAGTCCCAATGTAATGACATACACAAACATAGAAAATGACTTCGATATTGGTAGTGAATTTAACGATGAGGTAACGGATTTTAGTGCGCAGAACATGACGACGAACACGGTTATGTTCCGCGATGAGTCAATCTGGAATAGTCAAGTAATGGCCTATTCTGACCCCGCAGAAGCGGTTGTCATGGGAGAGGGGAACAACTTCACTATTTTCGTCATCGCTAAATCAACCGATGTGGAAACCAATATCTGGACCAAGGTGGCACAAATCTATTCGGGAACCATCACTACGGAAGGCATCAAGGACTGCTATTTTGGACTTCTGATGGTCGACAAGGACGATGACCCGGAGGAACAATTCATTAGGAGAGGTGATTTCCGCATCTTCAAGGATCAAGACGGACTGAGCACACCGACGACCTGGCTGTCGCGCAGTACACTGAGCATCGAGCAAGTGCGCAGTCTCATCGGCGCCCAGGGCAACAAACTCCGGTTGCCGTCCAGAAGACGTATGAGATAGCGAAACAGAAAAAGTACTTGCACCCTTTGCACCTCTTGCACCTGACCGGGTGCAAAAGGTGCAAGGGGTGCTGGCTTTTTTCCGATTTCGCCTTCTATATGCTACTTCTTTCGAGTTTGTTGCATGAGACGATGAGGCAGTCAAAGTTAGGTTATTGGCTCCATAAGATCTGTGGATTCTATGAAACCGATAGGTCAAAGCCCGACAAAATCATGGGAGGGCTTCCCATTCTGCTGGGAAGCCCTCCCGTTCCGCTGGGAAGCCCTCCCATTCCGCTGGGAAGCCCTCTCATTCTTCCGGGAAGCCCTCCCATTCTTCCGGGAAGCCCTCCCGTTCTTCCGGGAAGCCCTCCCGTTCCGCTGGGAAGCCCTCCCATTCCGCTGGGAAGCCCTCCCATTCCGCTGGGAAGCCCTCCCACCTCTCACCTCTCACTTCTCACTTCTCATCTCTCACCTCTCATCTCTCACATCTCACCTCTCATCTCTCACTTCGGCCGTTCGGCTTCAAGCTTGTCGATGGCGCCGGTAAGAGGATTCAGCCAGAGGCGGGTGCCGTAGTGTTTGTTGAAGAGCTCACCTTCGAGAAGCTCAACTTTTCCGAATTGTCCGGCGGGGAAGTCATCGGAAACCAGCTGTTCGTTGCCCTTGTATATGGTGGAGCGCATTTTCCCCGGCACGTTGTAGTAGAGTCCGTCCTCCTGTTTTTTCTTCTTTGCCTCGGCAGCCTTGTCGGTGGCGGGCAGCACGGTCAGGTTCTTCACCTGTATATAATAAGGTTCGCCCACGAGGTCGTCGTCATCCACCAGACCTAACTTTTCCGAAAAGCGGAACAGCAGCTCGCGTGACGTGTCATTGTGAGGGCAGAGCACAATGATGCGCTCCACGGTGTCCCTCTCCGTAACGCCGGCGAAGAGACTCGTCAGCGCACGGTCCTGCAGGTCTAACTGTCCCAGCATCAGCTCCATCTGCTTACCGTCCTTGGGCATGAAGTCAGCCTGTCCCTTTACCAGCTGGTTGCGGTTGTCGCGTATGTCGTAGATTTCCTGTGCCGTCAGCTGCGCCATTTTCGACATGCTACCGGCGGCCAGAATCTCTTCGTTCAGGTAGCGCTGCGGGTTCAGCGGCGCGGGCTTGCGGGCAGGCTCGAACCGCTTCGGTGCGGCCTGTCGCTGGGGCGTGGCGTTCAGGGCCAGCAGTGTGCCCTCTTCAGACAGTGCCACGTTGATGGCCGAGGTCTTACGGTTGAACTTCACGCTGAAGGCCTTCGTCGTGTCGGCAAGGGCCATGGGCGTCTGGGTGATGGAGATGACGCGGTAGTCCACCGAGGCCTCCGTGCTCACGTTGTTCAGCCGCAGGTAGCGCTGGGCGTATGAAGCGTAGGTGCCTGGCGTGTATGTCGTCTTCTCTATCAGCACGCTGATGCGCAGTGCCGTCTTCGGCAGGAAGAACGTTGCCCCTGACTGGGTCACACCGGGAAAGTAAGGTCCCACTTGGGTCTGCGCCCCTGCGGGGCTAAATGATAAATGACAAATTATAAATGATAAAGCTATCAGCAGTCTGTTCATAACGTAATCCTTTCGTTTATCTTCAATTTTCAATCTTCAATTTTCAATCTTCAATGTTCAATGTTCAATCTCCCAAACGCCTTCGGCAGGAAGCTGATGATGTCGCTGGCCATCAGGCTCTCCTCGCCCATCTCTTCGGCGGCGAGGTCGCCGGCCAGTCCGTGTAGGTACATGCCCACGATGCAGGCCTCGCGCTGCTTATAGCCCCGTGCCAGGAGTCCAGTGAGGATGCCTGTCAGCACGTCGCCGCTGCCCGCTGTCGCCATGCCCGCGTTGCCCGTCGAGTTGAACACGATGTGTCCGTCGGGCAGACAGAGTGCCGTGCGGTGGCCTTTCAGGATGACGTAGGCGCCGAGCCTTTCGGCCAGGTCACGGGCTTTCGACAACCGTTCGAAGCTGTCGGCGGAGTGGCCCTCCAGTCGGTCGAACTCCTTCGGGTGCGGTGTCAGCACGATACCCTTTGGCAGTTGCTGCGTCCACGCCCGGTGGTTGGCCAGCATGTTGATGGCGTCGGCATCGACCACTGTAGGACAGGTGCTGCGCTTCAGCTGGGATATCATGGCGATGGAGGTTTGTTCCGTCGTACCTAATCCCGGGCCTATGCCCATCGACTGGAAGTCCTCCGTTTCGACCGCTTCAGAGAAGGTGGTCTCCTCGCGGTCTATATGCAGCACCGCCTCGGGCACCGCCATCTGCAGCACGGCCACGTTCTTCTTCGGTGTGTGGACCGTCACCTTGCCCGCACCGGAGCGCAGGCACGACTTCGCTGCCAGCAGTGCGGCGCCGGCCATGCCGTAGCTGCCAGCCACGAGCAGTGCATGGCCCATGGTGCCTTTATGGCCGAAGGGGTCGCGGGGCAATAGTAGCGGCGTGACGTCGTCGGCTTCGAGCATGGTGTACTGCGATTCAATCTTCTCGATGCCCTCTCGGCTCAGGCCGATGTCGAGCACATGTAGCTCGCCGATGTATGGCTGGTTCTCGGCAAAGAGCATGGACAGCTTCTTCTGCCCCAGCGTCAGCGTCACTGTGGCCCGCACGATGTTGGCGCGGATGTTGTAGGTGTTGTCCTCGGTCATCAGCCCCGACGGCACGTCGATGCTCACGACCTCGGCCTGCGAGGCGTTGATATACTTTACCAACGACGCGAAACCGCCGGCCAGAGGCTTGTTCAGCCCTGAGCCGAACAGACCGTCGACCACAAGCATCCCGCCGTCCAAGTGGGGCGGGTCGAACTCCTGTGTTACCTCGGTCAGCAGCCGGCCCTTCCGTTCTGACAGGCGCTTCTTGTTCTCTAAGCAGTCGTCCGACAGGTGGCCCGAGATGTTGAACAGGAACGTCTGGACGGTATAGCCCTGTTCCGACAGCATGCGCGCCACGGCCAGGGCATCGCCGCCGTTGTTGCCAGGGCCGGCGAACACCACGACGGGCACCTCTTTGTCCCACCGCTCGGTGATGCTCCGTGTCAGCACTTTCGCCGCCCGTTCCATCAGGTCGATGGAGCGGATGGGCTCGTTTTCAATCGTATATTTGTCCAGTTCGTGTATCTGGACGCCGGTGAAAATCTTCATTCTGCCTGCAAAGATACAGCAAAAACGGCAGACGGCAAAACTTTTTTAATATTTTCTGATAACTTTTTTTCCCGCGATTCTGTCGGTATGTCAGATTTTTGTTGTAACTTTGCAGTCGAAAAGCAAAACCACAATAGAAATGGAGAGAGTAACAATCAAAGACAAGACATTCGGGGTCTCGATGTCGGAAGCCGAAATCAAGCAGCGCGTCAAGGAGGTGGCGCAGCAGATAAGCCACGACATGGAGGGCAGGAATCCGCTGTTTCTCGCCGTGTTGAACGGAGCATTCATTTTCGCCGCCGACCTCATGCGCGAGATGACCATCCCATGTGAAATATCGTTCGTGAAGCTGGCCTCCTACCAGGGCACCACGTCGACGGGCAAAATCAAGGAGGTGATAGGCATCAACGAGGACCTGTCGGGCCGCACGGTCATCATCCTGGAGGACATCGTCGAGACGGGGCAGACCATCAAACGTATGGTCGACCAGTTGGGCACCCGTAACCCAGCGTCTATCCACGTCTGCACGCTGTTCTTCAAGCCCGAACGTCTGCAGGAAGACCTCAAGCTCGACTATGTGGCCTTCCGCATCCCCAACGACTTCATCCTGGGCTACGGCCTGGACTACGACCAGCAGGGCCGCGGGCTGCGTGACCTCTATACGTTGGTAAGTGAAGAGTGAAGAGTGAAGAATCTTTCACCATACCTTCTGCAGCAGTAGTAATCATAAACTTCCGCTCGGCTTTGCCGCTTTTACAAAGGCGTCAGCCGACTAAAAGAATTTTCAAATTTCAAACTTCAAAGGTAATGAAGAATATCGTGATTTTCGGTGCACCCGGCTCAGGCAAGGGCACCCAGAGTGACAAACTCATTGAGAAGTACGGACTGAACCACATCTCTACCGGCGACGTGCTGCGTGCCGAGATTAAGAAGGGTTCGGAACTGGGCAAGACGGCCCAGCAGTTTATTGACCAGGGACAGCTCATCCCCGACGAGCTGATGGTGAGCATTCTCGCCTCCGTCTACGACAGCTTCGGCAAGGAGCATGCCGGCGTCATCTTCGACGGCTTCCCCCGCACCATTCCGCAGGCTGAGGCTCTGAAGGCAATGCTCAGCGAGCGCGGCCACCGGGTGGCTGCCATGCTGGAGCTGGAAGTGCCCGAGGACGAGCTGATGAAGCGCCTGCTGCTGCGTGGTCAGCAGAGCGGACGTGCCGACGACAACGAGGAGACCATCAAGAAGCGTCTCGTGGTCTACCACTCGCAGACACAGCCCCTCATTGAGTGGTACCGTCAGGAGGGCATCCACCATCACATCGACGGTCTCGGTGACCTTGACCGCATCTTCGCCGACATCTGCGCCGTGGTCGACAACCTGTAATATGAAGAAGATTCTTATATGTACGCTGTCTCTCATGCTTGGCAGCGTAAGTAACGCTGAGGATATTACCATTGTTTACAAAGGCTCCACGGCAAAAGTGGAACAGAAGACAAAAGACAGCGTGAAGGTGGCCGTGAACGGCGCCAATGTAAACATCGAGAGCCTGTATAAAGACCACAAGCTTACACTCCGGTTGAAGGGTAAGAGTGACGACGGACAGCTCACGCTGAAAACCGCCGGCAAGGCCAAGGTGACGCTCGACGGTTTGAAACTGACCAGTCAGGAGGGAGCACCGCTCGACCTGAAGAACAAGAAGAAGGTGGAGCTCGTGGCGGCCAAGGGCACGGAGAATGTGCTCACCGTCACGGCCTGCAACGACACCGCCAACCACAAGGCTGCCGTCATCTGGGCGAAGGACAAGCTCCTGCTCTCAGGCAAGGGCACGCTGAACGTCATTGCTACTGGCGACGGCTGCCGGGGCATTAAGACCAAGAAGGACATCACCATCGAGGAACTGACACTCAACGTGACAACCACGGGCGACAATTTGGGCGAGAAACCTTTTGGTTTCGGCGGATTCCCGGGTATGCCTGAAGGTGGATTCCAAATGCCTGAAGGTGGATTCCAAATGCCAGAGGGCGGCTTCCCCGACTTCGGCGGTGGTTTCCCCGGCGGAATGCCTGACTTTGGCGGCGGTTTCCCGATGGGCAACGACAGCACCAGACGCGGTGGCTTCCCAGGTTTCCCCGGCGGTGGTTTTCCCGGTGGAATGCCTGACTTTGGCGGCGGCTTCCCGATGGGTAATGACAGCACCATGCGTGGCGGCTTCCCGATGGGTGGTTTCGGTGGCTTTGGCAACCGTGATGAGAACGAAGACGGTGAGGAGGGTGGCTTCGGCGGTTTCGGCGGCAAGCGCAAGTACGTCGCGTCCACCAAGGGTATTGCCTCGAAAGGAAAAATCACCATCAACAGCGGCAACGTGACCGTGCGGACTACCACCGCAGGAGCCGAAGGCATCGAGGGTAAGGATGGTATCGTCTTCAACGGCGGTAACATTGATGTATTTACCACCGACGATGCCATTAATGCTAATAACACCATCGAGTTCAATGGTGCCCATGTCGTTGCCCGCAGCAAAGGCAACGATGCCGTCGACTCCAATCCCAAGGGCGGCTTTTTCATGTCCTTTGGCGGCAACAACAATCAGGACACCGACCCTGCCATCGTCATCAACGGCGGCACCGTCTATGCCTGGAGTCAGGTAGGCTCGCCAGAGGAGGGTCTCGACGGCGACTTTGCCCCCTTTGTCATCAACGGCGGCACCATCTTCTCGGTTGGCGGCGGCATGGGCGAGATGCCTTCCGTACCTACCAACGAGACCGCCAAGCAGCCGACGGTCCTGCTCATCGGCATCAATATCGTGAAGGATGAACCCGTCTATATCTACGATGGCGGCGGCAAGCTCATCAACACCGTCACCATACCCTTCTCACTGCGACGCAGTGCCAGCCTCGTCGGCAGTCCAGCCTTTAAAATTGGCGGCACTTACACGGTGAAGACAAAGGGTTACGAAAAGACCTTCACCCTCGCCGAGAACTTTACGGCCGTGAGGCAGTAAGAGAGAACCGCACGCTTAACAAAACAAAAATTAAGCAAAAAAAAGCAAACAACTTAAGCGGTTGTTAAATATTTTGGTAATTTTGCGGGCTGTAAGAGATTAATGCACTAACCTCATTATGATTCATTTAGACAAACTTAAGTGGATGGCAGCGATTGCCGTCACATTCTTTTTAGGCACCAATCCCGTTAACGCCCAGCAAGTAGGGCTCAAGACGAACCTTCTCTACGATGCCACAGCCACGCCGAACATCGGCATGGAGATAGGGGTGGGACAAAAACACTCCTTCCAGGTATTCTATGGTCTTCATCCGTGGAAATTCGGCCACGGTGACGACCAGAAGTTTCTGAAGCACTGGGTGGTCAATCCCGAGTGGCGCCACTGGTTCTGCCATCGGTTCAACGGTTCCTTTGTCGGCATCCATGCTTTTGGTGGCCAGTACAATGCGGCCAACATCAAGATGCCGCTGGGCTGGTGGAAAGAACTGGAGGATCATCGTTTTGAAGGTTGGTATGCCGGAGGCGGCGTCAGCTACGGTTATCAGTGGGTACTGTCGAAGCACTGGAACTTTGAGGCCGCCGTTGGCGTAGGAGCCGCCTATATCGACTATGACAAGTACAAATGCGGCGAATGTGGCAGTAAGATAGACGACGGCCATAAGATTTACGTCGGACCCACCAAGGCAGCCCTCTCACTGCAGTATTTCTTCTAATTTATCATTTGTCATTTATCATTTATCATTTAGAACAAAGTCCGCCTATCAGCACAATGAAAAAACTTCTAATCATATCACTCCTGCTTACTGTCACGGCAACCAGTTTGAGGGGATTTGCTAGTTTGAGGGGATTTGTAATCCCCGATCAGTCTGTTTCAGGGGATTTGCAATCCCCGACCATTCGTCTCACGGGAACGAAAACAGGCACTGATACGCAGGTTACCGTTGAGAACATTCAAGTGGTAGTGGGTAACGCCTCCGAGCGTTACAACGGCTCTGCAGAGACCTACCCCAAAACACTTGTCACGATGGACTTCATACTCGATGCGCTCGATGTGCCCAGTAACCGCTACCGTGCCTTTACCCCTGTTATCCGCACCGAAGACAGACAGCATGAGCTGCGCCTCAAGACGCTCATTGTCAGCGGCCGTCGGCAGAACATCGTCTTCGAGCGCGACGGTATTGACCCCCTTTATGCCGACAATTGCGACAACGTGAGGCGGCAAGACGGTAAAGCACAGACCTACAACTATACCGATGCCGTACAGACCCAGCCCTGGTTCAGCAAAGCCAACCTTTATGTAGAGTGTGACCTCTGCGGTTGTGGCGACAAGCTGAAGAACGAAGAGGCTTTCCTTGCCTCGTTGCTGCCGCCCGATCCATACGACCTGATTCATCTGGTTGACGTCGTGCCCGCACCGTCCAAGAAAGACCGCAGCCTGCACGGCTCGGCATACATTACCTTCGTTGTGGACAAGTGGGAGGTGAAGCCCGACTACATGAACAACCGCCGCGAGCTGCGCAAGATTACCGATACGCTCGACGTCATGGTGGCCGACCCCAACGTCTCCGTCCGCCAGGTGAAGATTCACGGCTATGCATCGCCGGAGAGTCCCTACGAGCACAACCGCATGCTGGCTACCAACCGCGCCAAGTCGCTCACCGATTATGTGAGCAAGCTCTATAACCTGCCCGCCAACGTCTTCGCCCCCGCCGAGGCCACGCCCGAGAACTGGGAAGGCCTGCGTGCCGCCGTTGTCGACATGAACGAGCAGACGCTGCCGCACAAGCAGCAGATTCTCGCCCTTATTGACGATACGTCGTTGAAACCCGACCCGAAGGAGGCACGCATCAAGCAGCAGTATCCTGACGAATACCGCTATCTGTTGCGTGAGGTATACCCCGGCTTGCGCCGCTCCGACTACGACATCTCGTTCAACTTCAGCGACTTCACCCTGGAGCAGGCCAAGGAGATATACAAGACCAAGCCCTACCAGCTGTCAGTGCGCGAGCTGTGGGACGTGGCTCAGACTATGGAGCCGGGTAGCCCTAATTATAATAAGGTATTGCAGCAGGCCGTCAACATCTATCCCGACGACCCTGTGGCCAACCTCAACCTGGCCAACGTCGCCATCCGGCAGAAAGACTTGCTGAAGGCTGAGACGCTCTTGGAGCGGGCTGGCGACAGTGCCGAGGCCCTCAACGCCCGTGCCGTCATTGCTATCATTCAGAAACGCTACGACGAGGCCGAACGTCTCCTCACTGCTGCCGAGCGCAAAGGACTTGACGTCGCGAAGAACCGCGAAGCCATACGTATTCTCAAATAACAAGAAAATATATTACACAAATCATTTATTATTAACTTCTAAAATTTAAAGTTTATGAAAAAATTAAGTTTTCTCGCACTCGCAGCAGTAGGGTTACTGCTCGGTGCTTGCTCGTCCGACAAGGATGTTGCCGGGAACGGAAATGAGAGTAGAGATGGAAAGGGCTATCTCTCTGTCCAGATTAATCTTCCCACCGATCCAGCTTCCTCTACTCGTACTCTGAATGACAATTATGACGATGGTTTGGCTACTGAGTACAAGGTGAACAATGCAATTCTTCTGCTGTTTCACGGAAGTACAGAGGCCACTGCAACTTTCTGGCAGGCTGTTAATCTGACATCTTCTGAGGTGCAGGACTATGACAATGATAACATCACATCAAGTTATATGTCCGTTGCCGAAGTAGAAGATACTTATACGTCAGATCTTTGGGCATTGGTATTGATTAACACACAAGGTGTGTTTGATTTGGGTACTAAGACATTTACAGGAAAGAATGGTACTCTTGGAACAGATTTTGCTCTATCTGTTGGTACGACTAAAATTGCAGACCTTCAGAAAGTTGTTTTTGCCAACTCCTTTAATGCTGCAGCAAGCGGCTTCTTTATGACAAACACTGTTCTTTGTGCTGCCGAAGGTGGTACTTCTGCTGTTGCCCCTGCTGCTGCTGACCTGAGTATTTTGGCTAAATTGGCTGACAACTGTATTAAGGATACCGAGACCGAGGCAAAGGCTAATCCTGCAGGTTCTGTCTTTGTTGAGCGTGCAGTGGCCAAAGCTACTGTGAGCCTTGGAGCTGGTGCTGCCATTGGTCAGACAATTGGTACTACCGCTCTTGAAATTACTGCTGCCGAATGGGGACTGAACAACACGGAGACATCTTCGTATCTGGTTCGCAACATGTTCTATGATGAAGGAAAAGCAGCTGGAACTGTCTTGGATGATTATATGGGCTATTCGAGCGAAGCTTTTGCAACTCCAAATTATCGTTTTGCTGGTCATGTGAAGATCGGTGCAACAGCTATTCAGCCTACTGTTAATTTCTATCGTTCTTATTGGTGCTGCGACCCGCAGTATTCTAAGGATGCTACTCTGAACATCACTCCATCGTATGGAGCAATGGGTTTGACAAATCCTCAGTATTGCTATGAAAATACATTTGACGTAGCACACCAGAATTACAAGAATACGACCCGTGCCGTTATCAAGGTGACTACAGACGGTGGAGAATTCTATACAGTAAATGGTGCAGAGACAGTATACACTAAGGATGATGCAGAGACATACATCTGGGATGTTATTATTGCTGACGCAAACATTATCAAGGCTTTCCAAGATAATTATACTGGCGGAGGTACTTATACTGTAACAAAGAATTCGTTCGATTTAACTGTTGCTGACCTCTTCCAACGTGATGCTACTACTGGTCAGTGGAAGATTGATGGCACTAAGCTGGCTCCTGCTGCGACGCTTTTGTCAACAGATTTCAACCTTAGCCAGCTTGCAACAGATCTTGCTGCCGCAGGTTCAGATGCAGCCGCTACAGCTAATACGTATGTGACTGTTTTGAAATATGTGGGTGGTGTGATGTACTATGAAGCTCGCTTCCAGCACTTCGCAGACTTAGCAGTAGCTGCTAATGATCTGGCTCCTTGGAATACTTGGGAACCCGCAGGCCATAAGCCCACAGTCGGTGGAACTGGGGCTTCTTATCCAGATGGTGTTGCTAAAACTGCTGAAGAGAACTATCTCGGTCGTTGGGGTATGGTTCGTAATAACTGGTATGATGTTCAGGTAACAGCGTTCAACAAGATTGGTAAGCCAGTTGATCCAAGCGCAACGATTACTTCAGACGACACACCAGACGATAACCTGAATAAGAAGTATATCTCTGTGAAGGTGAATGTCCTTTCTTGGGCAAAGCGTACACAGAGCTGGACCTTCTAATCTATCTTATATAATAAGGTATTATAAATTAAAACAACAATCGACAATGAACGTTCGACTCATTATACAAAAGGGCTTTGTGGCTGCGTTAGCCGCATTGGCATTGAGTAGTTGCGACATGATGACAGAAGACCTGGACGACTGTCCGACAGGCTTGTATGTCAACTTCGTCTACGACTATAACATTCAGCGGGCAGACATGTTTAAAGACCATGTCGGTGGCCTCACGCTCTACGTGTATGATGAGTCGGACCGACTTGTCGCTACTAAATCTATGGGCGAGAGCCAGCTCTCCAAGTATGGAAGCTATATGCACTTCACTGAAGAGGAGCTGGCTCCCGACCATACTTACAGACTCATGGCCGTGGCTTTCCAGCACGATATGCTGTCGACCATCGGTGCCAAGTACCGTCAGACGGGAAATACTATTGGTGCACAGTGGCAGCAGTTCCGCATAGACCTCGACCATACTACGCTCGACTATGCGACAAGAGCAACGCCTGTAAACTATTCCTACGTGAGCGACATCGCTCCGCTTGATACGCTGTGGCACACGCTTACCACCATCACGACCCCGGCCGATACATACCCCAAGGTGTTATCACCAGAATCACTTACTCCGGCCAAGACAAAGTACCACCAGAATAGCGATGGTTCCATTTCTACAAACGGCGTAGAGACTGTCAGTGTGGTCAAAGGCGAACCGACTTATGCCACCGTCAGCCTCATCCGCGACACAAATCACTTGAACATCTCGCTGCGCGAGATTGACAATCCCGAACAGGTGAACCACGAAGACTACGAAGTCACCATTATTGACGATAATGCCTCCGTGGACTACGAAAACAACGTTATTGCTCCCAACGACTCCGTCATCTACCGCCCATACGCCCAGTGGACATCAACGGTAGAGAGCGACGGGCAGACGACCGCCGACCGCTCGGCTCACTACGACCTGATGTTCAACCGCCTGAGGTACAACACCACGGCTTCGAAAAACGCAGTGTTGTGCATCCGCAAACGGATAACAGGCGAAATAGTGGCTCTGTTCAATCTGCCGTATATCCTCTGCCAGGGACGTATGGCCTACGAAATCAACAACTACCAGCCTCAGGAATATCTCGACCGCGAGTACGACTACCGTTTGGAACTGTGGCTGAAGGGTGAACGCTGGCAGGAAGGAGCATTTATCACAGTCTGCGTCGATGTCCTTTCATGGGCTAAGCGCATACAATATGTAAACCTCTAATATATAATAATAGAAATGTTATTGTTACGTAAGTCACATCCCATCATGCTTCTGCTGACAGCTTTGCTGACAGCATCTCTTCTTGTGTCGTGCTATGGTTACGATGAAGAAGACGAGCCTATGGATGCTGGCGAAAGATATATTAACCTGAGGATAGCTGTTAGCACCGACAACCTGAGTGCCACCAGGGCTGGAGAGATTCCTGCTTGGGGTGAAAACGGTGATGGTCGTGAAGCTGGCTTTGAGCGTGAGAACGCTGTCTCGGGCGTAACAGTGATTTTCTATCAGGGCACAGGCATCAACACTTCTGCAACAGATGCCGGAAACACGAAGATTGATTTCTGTGCATATTATTCCGTTACGCTTGATTCTCGTGACTCACAGGGAACGGATGAAAGTCCACACAAGGATGAAGCTATCTACACTACAGGTAATCGTCCTCTTAACGGAACACCTTTAGACATTACTAAGTCTTATCACATCATTGTCGTGGCCAACAAAAACCTTACTTCTGAGATTGTTGCCGGTACCACAACGCTTGCCCAAGTGCGTGAGATGATGTCTTCACAGGCATATAACGGGACAGGTAAGGGTATTGATGCTTCCCGATTCATCATGGCATCGGAAGAAGATAATGTGATGATAAATTTCTCCGCAACAACTCCCGTCCTTGAAGGAAGTGATAGTTTTATTTACAGCTTTAGCGGCATTCGTATTGAGCGCCTCGCAGCCCGTATCGATTTCTGGACGAAGTACGGAACGACCGTCAACTATATGCCAAAGACCACAGGAACTGATGTTGACGGCTATGAATACCGAGTTTATAAAGATGACATAGAGACAACTCCAACCAGCTCTGACATATTCAAACTTGTAGCTGTCGTACCCTTCAATGTGAATAAGGGTAATGAATACTATATTAAACGCACCAGCGAACTGGACAATTTCGCTGCAAGAAGTGCCGAAACTCCGTTGTATCTGACGCATGAGACAAACACCAGCTGGGTATTGGACTGCTACTCTAATGCAGCCAAGATTGCTGCGGAACATCCTGCACATCTTGACAATACGTTGACGGCAGTACAGGGCTTAGCTGACATCGATTACAAATGGCTGTTCTTTAAAGATGTGCAAGCTGCAAACAAGAAATATCTTCTTGAAGGAGCAGACAATATCATTGTCGGTTATCCGATGGAGAACACCATTGATGACAATTCGCCACTTTACTATCATGCCACAGGTTTGGTCATTTATGGCTATTATTATAAGGATGGTATAAGGGATGCTGCCCATACGACCAAGAAAGTTTACTATGGTTACCTGCGTCATCAGGGAGAAAACTCTAGTAATTACCCTGCTGTTGAGGCCACCGACCTGAGTACGACTGAGACTATCAATTCTCTTAGTCGTCCTGATATGAATTTTGGCATTGTCCGCAACAATATCTATCGTGTCTCGATAGACCGTATTACACAAAAAGAAAGGCTTGAACTGAAGATCAAGGTGAAGAAGTGGGATCCGTTCACTCATGAGGTTATTTATATGTAAGCGCTTAAAATGGAAAGCATGATGAATCGTTATAAAGCTATATATTATTTCGCTCTCTTTGCCCTGCTGTTGTTGACTGCTTGTCAGGACAACGACTCTGCCGAACAGGGTAACACAACGCCTGATGCCGACGGCAAGGTGGCCGTGCGACTCCATCTGAGAGTGGCAGGACAGGACAGCGCGCCTTCAATAAACACACGTGCCGATTGGTCAGACCCTAACGCAACGGATGACGAAATGATGAACGTCTGGACTATTGTGGCCGTTTATAATGATGCCAGTAATACTGATACTTACGGGAAAATTGCCTTTATCCATGCTTCTGTACCCGAAGAAGGTAACCGTGAAATAGACGACCTGGCTTATTTGAGGCCCGGCAAATATGTGTTCTTTAGCTTTGCCAATATGGAGCCGGGTTATGTGACAATGAATTATCTTGGTATTGGTGATACCGAATATTCTTTTACACCAGTTGATGCTAATGGTAATCTGGGAACCCCCATCCCATATATTTCTAACTTTTTCGGCGATGATGGGCAAGCTTCTACAACCCATGATGTTTACCAGTTAACATGGGATCCTGAATTAACAATCGATCCTAACGATTATGATGATACGACTGTAGGAGTCAATGGAAACGGTTTCGATCCTACTGCTGCAGATAATGGTTTTGAATCCAAGGGCATCCCCATGAGCAATGTTCAGGAAATAGAGATTTCCGGAGAAAGCGAAGTCGAGCTTATTGTCGTCCGTATGATGGCAAAGATAGAAGTGCAGCTTTACAATGAGTCAGGAGAGGACATCGTTGTAAAATCTGCCACACTCTCCGACGTTACTCAGAACGAGGACGGCAATATCAAGTTTCTGCCTACGCTGACATATAATGATGACATGAATTATCATCATAAGGACATCCAGCCTGGTGTGGATCCAGAAGCTTCTGTGGCAGGCTTTACCTATACCCCGACAACAGCAGAGACGGTGCCTGCTCATTACGGCTACGATGAAAATAAGACAAATCCGACACATAAGCTGACTTTCTACGTCAACGAATGTGCCACTCCGAAGAATGTCTCCGGCTTGTTCTTCCTTACATTAGAGATGCAAAGAGGTGGTAATTCTGTAGAATACCGCCATGCGCTGATCAACCAAAAAGGAAACACTTCAACAGATGACGATGCATGGGATTACATCGCCCGCAACGACTACCGCATTATTCCCGTTATTCTGACCGATTGGCAGTTCCGCATCGAGCCCATAGCATTCGTACCCATCGCCGGCTATCCGGCAACGACGCTTAGCAGTGACGCTCTCACCGCGACCTTTAGCACGGGCGGAATAATCGCCCTTCAGCCCTACGTTAAGAAGAATACCGATACTACCTGGCTTGACTTCAGTAATCCAGAAGTGGAGGTTATTTCCATATCGTGGAAAAACAGCGACGGTACAAACGTATCAGGTGATAATAAAATTGTGAAGACCGGATTTGCATACGATAACGCTAACCACTGCATCATCGGTGAACTGAATCAAGCCAAGGTCGGTACCAACTCCGGAACCTCTATCACCGTCAATGTGAAGCTCGGCCCGTCTGGCAGTCAGTACACCTATAGCTTCACATGCAACGTCATACTGCAGTAGTAATAATTCTTCAGCTCAACAGAAGTAAAAGCAAATAAGCGATGAAAATGAAACAGCTTCTCAGATATACCTCTACAATAATACTCCGCACAGCCTTGCTGTTCGGAGCAATAGCTTTTGTCAACACACAGATAATGGCACAGCCTGTTTCGCTGACGGCCGAGATGCCCGATGCCTTTGAGGCGAAAAACCCAGTTATTGGCGACGGAGAGTATTATTACGTTCAGTTCTATAAGGAAGAGACCTATTCCCCGTATATCATTCAGTCTTTCTTAGGTGAGCTGGGTGAGGGAGTACAGATGCAAGCGATGGACTATCTTCCGTTTGCCCCCAACAGACTATGGACGTTAGTAGCAGGTAGTGACGCTACGCATTTCAAACTGAAGAGTAAAAGAGGCTTTTATGCCTATTATACTAATAATAGGTTTTTTACTACAGCTACTGAAGCCAATGCTACTGAGTTTTCATACAAGGATCGAGGAAGTTATCGCGCTGGCTTTAAGGAATTGCTAACGTCTGATGGCGTCCAAATGGGTCGTTGGTCAGGTGGTGGTGAGTGGAGCCAAATGATTAATGTTGGCAGCAATAATCAAATTGGTTTTGTCCGTTTTGCCAAGCTAAAGCCAACAGCAGCCCATATCATTTATTACCGGCAAGATGGAGCTGATAACAGTGACCCTCAAGCCTCAACTATCCGCCATTATCTCACCTATTCTGACACAGATAACCGGAGCGACTGGAATTTCAGGTCGTCAACAGTGTCCTCAAGGCGGTCGATTATTCCGGGGGACAAATCTCTTTGGACGCTCCCTACAGCTGCTGTCTATCATCAGGACGGTCTGTGGGCGTTAGAGGAAACGGGTAACGATGGCGAATTCTTCATTAAAAAGCACGGAACAGAAGAATACCTGAATCCTGTTCATGATGATTTTGATTACTTAAATTTAGGGGTAAAGGACAACGTATTGGGCAAATACTCACTCGAAACCCCAACAGCCAACCGATACTCGCGCGTTCAGAATGTATCACAGCAGACAGAACCTCTGACCGCCAGCATGTTTTATATTTGGGACGGCTATGGGGCAGATGCCACAAGTACAGGGCAGGCAACCGTAGATTCCCATTTTGGTGAGCAAATAACAGCTGATCAAGCAACAAATGGCTTTACGGTGATTGGCGATGGAAATGTGAGTGAAACGACGTTCGCTAACCTGTCCAATTACGATAAAATGACCATCAATGGTACACCAGATATGCAGTTGCGTGTATTGATGAGCCGTCAGGGCTATGGTGGTCGTCCTTGGGCAGAAAAAATTGTCACTATTGGCAACGATGGCAAAGCCGAGGTCGAATTGACAAACTTGACGCTAAATTCAACTACAACAGGCTCTGCTACAGTAAAGGCGACCTACATTAATGGCTACTACGATAATAATGTTCCCGCTGATTCCAGAGACATATCTTACGGAGAAATTTCTACGGGGAATCCTGTTTATTGTGGCCGTAACAAGTTTACTGGAGGTTATGTTGACCTCTATAATCATACTTGGAGCGATGATGCATATATCGCTTATCTACAGGTAGATGCTTCCGCTTTCAACGGTACCATAAAGAAAGTCACGCTGAAAGGCAACTTCAGGAAGATTTCTACGAATGGTCGCCAGATGGAGTATGGCGTGGGCTATAACAGCACACCATGGTCATCAACGATGACATGGAACAATGCTGACCGTTCTATCACAACAATGGGGAGTACGCAGCTTTTAGCCAGCCAAGATGGTGAAGAAGAGTTGTCCTTTGAAATTACGGATGCCTTTACCTCTGACCCTTCCAATAAGATAAAGACCATTCTTGTTTACAATTTAACAGCAGGTAATGGCTACATCAAGAATCCGACGGTGGAAGTGGAGTATTATCCCACCGTTTCATACCCCCATCTGAATGCTATCAAGACAAATTGGGGTAGTTCTCCTGGAACTATCAACAGCATTACACTGACGAAGACGAGTAGTCAACATTTGCATCATGCTGACGGCGATGGCTGGCAGGCAATGTTGTGGGGTGAAGATCATACGGGTGACTGGTACGCCGGTTTCTATCCAGTTGAAGTTCCTGTTTCCCAAAAGGACGAGTTCTTCGAGGTAAGGTTGTTGGTAACTGCATACGGTTTAACTGAGCGGAAACAACCCATTTATTTGGAGAATATGACCGAGGGAATGACTCGTTCTGTTAAGTTGGAAGATGAAAGTCATAACATCATTGGTGCGGCATATACCCCTACGGGCGATTTTCAAAGGTGTTTCCGATTAGAAAATCTTGCAGTGCCATCTGGTTATAACAGAATTGTCATCAGATTTGCCGAGCCAGTAACTGGCAATTGGAACATTAATGGCTATGTGAATGGTCAGAATGGTGCACAGACATACGAAAGGATTCCAGAAGGTAGCCTGTATTATGAGATGGATTTAAGAGAAGATCCTACAAACGAGAATTCTGCTGTTGTCAGCCCCATCGTTGATTTTACTATTTTCAACTGGGAAGGAGAGCGCAGTCCTATTTCCATTGCCGAGGTATATTTCTATTCTGGAACGATGGTAAATAACGAAACTGGTGGTGGTATGGCCAGCTCAGAAGGCTTCCCAAGCTTGTGGGAGTTGGAGCAGGTGGATGACTACTCGCAATTCCGACTGAAGAATCCAAATACAGGAAAATATCTTGTAAGGAATGGCGTAATGACTGATCCGAATGACCCGACGGATGCAGAAATTAATCCCAACGAAAAGTTCTGGACGGACTTCTCGCCGAAATGGTATATTCCCACTGAAAGCGCAGAGAAGGAGATTCGACTTAATCACTATGTCAGGCACAAGGAGTCGTACTTGAGGAAGTATGCTGATGATCAGGTAATAGCTGACCAGGAGGGACTTAGAAAGCAAGGTCTGTCAAGAGATATAGATTCGGACTGGAAGGAGACTGAAAATAAAAACACCGGTGCGCCCTTTCTCCTTGACGGTTTTATACAAAATACGAACTACTTCGAGATTACCCATTACTTGAAGAAGGGTTCTTCCAGGGTGATAGAATTCCCCACGGTGCTGAATAAAAACAACGACCATATCTACTTCCAGCGTTTTTACAACTATGACGTGGATGACACTGAGATGGACCTTGAAGATTTGAAGGCTCATGTCAGCTTGAATACCCGCGATGACGGTGACGTGCAGTACTTCCTCTACAACAATGGTATGGTCACCGGCCAGAAGCTGAAGTGGACAAACAATGATGGAACGGCCATTCCTGATGGCGGTATGGCACGTAATGAGCAGCGCCGTTTCAACTTCACCAACTCCGACGGCCAATCCTTCACGGTGGGTGTTGACGTGTCGCGCTATAGTGACTTGGAGTATAAAGATAATACAAATCATTTAGATGACGACTTGATAGAGCCGTCACTCACCATGCGCTACCTTTTCAATATGCACGATGCCAAGGTAATGGCTGCCAATCTGACTGCTTGCCCAGAAGGAAGCGGCAAGTGGTTGGAGAATAAGGAGTTCCATTTCGGCCGTACACAGGTGCCATACACCAAATTCAAGAAGGTGGGCTATCGTGGTGAGTTCCTTCCTATTCGCCATATCTTCTCTGACTACTGGGTGTACGACGACCCCCAATTGATTAAAGAAAGCTATCTGTCATCGCTTGGTCTTAGCGGCGAAGCGCTCAATGACTATCTGGACCAGCATTTGGTATCTGCCGTCAACGACAATAGGAGCGGCAAGATAGAAGTGGAAGTAGTTCCTAATGGTACGGGAATCCGTAAAGGCGGCTACAACCCCAATATCGACCTGAACAGTGAGGGCACAGATGAAGGAAATGAGGATGACTATCAGAATTTCTACATGTATGACTTGTTGTCGCCTTCTCCAAAATACGATTATGGAAACAGTCGCTTCACGGTGTTCAGGTATCCGGAAAGTGGAATTGTTGATAGTTCAAATCCAGCTTACATTAATGTCTATCTGAACGCTGATGGACGAAGATACCAAATAGCACATTACACCCTTTACTTTGATGCCAATATGGCAACCCGTCCGTGGACGAGGCTGAATAATGGTACCTCATACGCGAATAACGTGAATCAGGTAAAAGGTACCTCTCGCGACCCCAACCAACTGAGGGCGAGGGCAGGACAGCCCATTGCAAAGGTTTCATTCGACTTCCCACAAAAAATGAAGATTTCAGGAACAGAAGAGGATGCTACCTATCACTACCCGTCAACATCTGACTGTCCATCCACCGACGGTGTTACGTGTCACGATGGTGGAACCTGGGATCCAGACGGTACCATTGGTAACTCCAGCCCCGTTCCCCTAACCTTCGGTCATACTAACTATTCGTTCGATGGTGATGGCTGTAACTGGGGTGCTTACGCCCTTGTGACAGGAAAAACAACAACATGGGGCAATGGTAAGACTGCCTTGCCTGCCGATGATGATACGTACGGATATGGTCTTCCCGCCGACCCAGGTATGCAGAAAGCCTTCATGTATATTGATGCCTCCGAGCAACCGGGTGACATTTGTGCCGTCGAGTTCGAAGGTGAATTCTGTACCAGCGACCAGCTGATGTGTACTGGCTGGATTTCCGGCTCTAACAGGATACAGGGTGATACCCGCTGCCCAGGCAGTATCACGCTGACGGTGAAGGGTGAGGATGCTGATGGTAGCACCAAGACCATCTACCGTTTCTGCCCGGGTCAGATCTACGAGCTGGATAACGGTTATGGTAATGTGGGGCAAGGTGATGATGATATAGTTGCACTAAATGGAGCAGGTATTGACGGTAACGGCAACGGTGCTACCCATGTGGTATGGCAGCAGTTCTATTTCGAATTTTCCACCGACCGAAAATATGAACGCTACTGGCTTGAGGTGAACAACAACTGCGTCAGCTCGAACGGTGGTGACTTCATGCTCGATAACGTTGAGGTCTATGCCCTTGTGCCGGAAGTTGTCCCAGAGATGAATACGCCCATCTGTGTTGACAAGGATGGTGAGGTGGACTTGAAGCTGTTGAGATTGGACGTGGACTACAACAAGCTGAAGAACTCATCTGCCTCAAATAAGCTGGGATTTGTGTTTCTCGAGAAAAACAAGTTCCTCAATGAATTAAAGAGATTACATGGTTATTCAGGTACTATAGACCTATTGGCAGCTGAAATTGCAGCAGGAACTTATGTACTCTCAAATTCCGATGCAGGCTATCATTCTGCCTTTGATGCTGCATTGCTAAGAGAACCAGGAAACACGTCAATTTGGGAATCTTCTGCCCCTGGTGATCATTTAGGAGCAGGCATCATGTATTTTGAATGGGAAAATACTTTTGAGGATATGCCCCTCTATTCGTTCTACAATGCTGTCGGTGCGAATGCAGAACCCATCTACAGATACACCAACGATGTAGGAGAGGATTTTATTGTGGTCAATGGTAACTACCCACAATTGCCATGGAAGGCGAATACCGACTATTACATTATTCCCTCTAACGAGTATATTACTGCCTACAGTGGTGTCTATTCGGCTTTCAACATCTGTTCAGAGTGTAGTAAGGCCAGCGTGTTCAGGATAGATCCACCCTACGAAATCTTAGGCTTGGATCAGTCGGAAGATACAAATGAATATGTGGTCTGTGAGGGACAGATTCCCACGCTGGTCACCAATCTGAAGGGTTACGACATCACGGGTCATGAAGTACCTATGCAGGATTTGAACTATGATTGGTGGTTAGGTGATTTGTCAGATGTAGATCATCCTGTGTTCGCCACGATAGAGAACTTCCATACTCAGAGTAATGGTTCGGGAATCAAGCTCGACAGAGCCTTGTCGGCTCTGCGTTGGTACTATCCTGATGTGACCTCTTTAGACGGACTCCTTGCCCAAAGTGACGACCCGAATCCCGAGCTCACGTTAGACATGATACGCTATCTGCAGAGTCTGGTAAACAAGGGGCAGTTGGTGCTACACCAGAAGTCCATCAGCGTGCCGGCTTTGAAGGCTTCTGAGGATGATCCCTACTTCTACCTCGTGGCCTGCCCCATTCACGATGATGCTTTCGTAAGGGCATTGAATCCAGAAGAAGGTAAGCATGTAACTTACTTCTGTGACGAGGCTCAGGGACTTCGTGTCAAGGTGGGCGATAAGGCACCGACACTGATGACGGGATTTGTACCGGGTGAGAATACCTTCCCCACTTACGACTATTCAGCTGCCAACGATGCTGTGCTGAGTATCCGACTGGCCAAGGCCGCACAGTTTGAGGAAGTGCAACATGGCGATGAGGACGATGAGCCTTCAGAATCCTATAATACCACAGCCGAAGCTGACAAGCACTTCCTTTGGCTGCCTATCCGTAATGCCCAGACCAAAATCGCAGGTGGAGTGATTAGGAAGTCCTCGGACTATAATATCTACTTGGCTTCGACCAACGACCCGACATGGGACAAGAACATCTATACATCCATGACAAAGATCCTTCCCGGCAATAAGCCGGCTGGAAAGTTGCCTATCGTCGGAAAGATAGTGAAGCTCCAAGCCAAAAACATCAATGGCTCCAATGGCCAGCCAGATGCAAGCCTCATCGCTGCACAGAATGGCAGCAACTACCTTTGCATTTACTTTACTGAGAATTTTGAGGTGCGCGAGGGGTATAGCTATACGCTCAGCCTGCCTTTCGAGGAGGCTGGTGATGTGAACGCCTGTGACGGCACGATACTCATTAACCTGAAGATTGTGCCCGACTACGAGGTTTGGACGGGTGCTGCCGGCAATACCGACTGGAACAACGATGAGAACTGGCGACGTGCCGACGGTAATACGACGAGCACTGCCGGACTGAATGCGGATGAGCTTTATGTGAAAGAAGCTGTTGCTCCAGATCCCGACAACAGTATAGAAGGCTCACCGCTGTATGGCTATAAGACCAATGCATGGAACTACCGTACTCCAAAGGATCGCGTGTTCCGTAAAGGCTTTGCACCGCTCTACTGCACGCATGTGCTGCTGAAGGGCGACGAGTGGGGTAATGCGCCTGTGCTCTATGATGCGCTTGATAATAAGGCCACACTCACGGCTTCTCCTTTCCCCAACCTGCGCGATGCTGACGACTGGGACGGTAATGATGCCCCAGCTACGGCGACACCCATCTTGCGTTACGACATGCAGGCACGACTTTGGGATATATGGTCGGAAACATACGATGAAGAACCTGAAAAGGGACGCTCAGGCGACCTCCTTGCTGAGATGTATCAGGTGAACTGCTGTGATGAAATTGTGTTCCAACCTGGAACGGAGCTGATGAACGCCCACCTGCTGAACTATAACAACGCTTGGGTGGAGTATAAGCTTGACAACAAGCGTTGGTATCTGCTCGGTTCACCGCTGCAAGGTACAATTTCCGGAGAGTGGTATGCGCCCAACGGCACTGCTCAGCAGAATACCACTTACTATGACCCGGTAAGGTTCAATGACAAGAACGCTTTAAGTGAGGCCCGTTACGACCGCTATAGTCCTGCCATCTACCAGCGCAGTTGGGACAAGGCCAAAGCCGTGCTCTATGAGTTTGGTTCTGAATACAGCACTTCTGATGACAACCAGACTCAGAACATAGGTGTAGCATGGGCAGGACATTGGGATAACGGTACTTGGCTGGATCCCGATGATGATGAAGAGGGAACGAATGCCGCCGAATACCTCGACCGCTTAGGCTACAAACCCATGGGTGGTAACAAGGCTAACGTGGCCATCAAGGGCATCTGGAGCAATACCTATAACGACGCTACGGTTGACTACGCCAATGGCGGCTTCTCGGTGATGGTGCTCAATCATCTGAAGGGGGATGACCAGAGTGGTGACGTGTCCATCATCCGTCTGCCTAAGGAGGACACGATGTACGACTACTACAAGTACTCAGAGAACGGAGCCGACGATGGCGGAACAGATACTTATCTTATCGACAGAATAGAAGGTGATGAAGATATTCCTGGTGTACAATCGGCCAAGAACCGTGCCAAGAACCGTGGTCGCCTGAAGACAGACAAGTTGCTGCCAGCATCTACATATAAAACCGAGGCCACTGCCAGTATCTATGGTGATGCCCGCACTTATACTCGCATACCTATCAGGGAAGAAGCCTTGACAGATATGAACGACGCTTTTGAAAGTCAGAGCAGTGATGCAGCAGGCATCTTTACCGAGACCATTCCAACAGGCGCTACCAACTTGGTGTATTACTTGGTGGAGAACCCCTTCCCCTGCGGTCTGAACATGGATGCGTTCTTTAGGGCTAACCCCGACTTAGTGGCGAAATACTGGCTGCTCACAGCCGATGGCCAGCACTTGGTGCAGAAGGCAGCTGACTCTAACGAGTGGATAAGTCCTACTGTCTCTACTTCCGATGGCGATGTCTTTGCTCCAGCAAAAGGCGTTGTCGCTCCCGGACAAGCATTCTTTGTTGAGGCTGTACCAACAGCATCTGATACGCCTGTAGAAAACATAACTATCGCTTTCAATAGGAGTATGCAGGCACAGACGCGCTTCGGTGTGGAAAGTGGTTCGAGAACATTTACAGTTGAGGTCGGACAGAAACAGAAGACAGAGACTGTAACGGAAACAGTCACTTTAGAAGACGGAACAACGGAAACCATCACTTATGATAAGCCTCTTTATGAAGCTGACGGCGTGACTCCTCAAACTGAACCCATTGAAGAGGATGTAACCATCTACAACTACGTGCAGGATACCGGCGAAGGTAAAGAGTTCCCGTTGCTTTCCCGTCGTACTCTTGGTGGTGAGACTGTTGGGGAGAACCTGCCTGGCATGGTTATCACCGTCCAGCGCGGTGACAGCCGTAGCGGTGCTCTGGTGATGCAGCGTGAGCAAGCAACCAACGACTTCCTGCCCTCGGAAGATACTGAGGTGTTCATTAATGATGACTTGAAGCAGGTGCCCACGGTCTACACCCTCTGCGGACGACTGGCCACAGCTATCAACACTGTTCACGACTTCCGTTGTCTACCGCTTGGCGTGGAGTCGGCCAGCGATGCGCCTTGCACGCTTACCTTCCAGGGTGTGGAGCTACTTGGTGACTCGATAGCCTTCTACGATGCCGTGGAGCAAACGCTGACCCCGCTTGAGTCGGGCATGCAGTTCAATGTTAGCGGCCAGACGCAGAACCGTTATTACCTCGTGCGCACTTTGAACATGACGGAAGTCGCTGAAGAGACACACCTGCAGATTTTCACCGAAGGCTTGATGGCGAAGGTGATTGCTTCTACCGCAGAGCCCATCCTAAGCGTACGTTGTTATGACACGGCCGGGCAATTGATTCACACGGCTACTCCGCAGACACCTGAGTACAGCTTCACGCTGCCGCGCGAAGGTGTCTATATCATAGAGGCACAGACGGCAAACGACCGTAAGACCAAGAAGGTGATGACGAAGTAGACCCCAGATTGTTTTTTTGACCACAAATTCAGAATTGCACAAATATAAAGTTGTATAGGTTATATACTTTCTCCTTTCTCTCGGTACTGCTGACGATTGTTTGTGGGTGTAGTACCGTTGTCGACGACGAGAACCATGACAATGAGGTGAAGGAGTATGTCGTGGTGGGCGACCGCGTACCTGTGTTCACGGTTGAGACGGTGGGTGCCGACGGAACGAGGGGAACGTTCTCAACAAGTCAGTTGTCAGGCGAGACGGTCATCGTGCTGTTCAACACGTCGTGTGGCGACTGCCGCCGCGAGCTGCCCCGCCTGAATGAGTATTACCTCGAGCACCGCTATGATGAAGGGTTCCAAATGGTGGCCATCAGCCGCGAGGAGGGTGCGGAGAGCGTGGCGGCATTTTGGAAAGAGCAAGGACTGTCTATTCCCTATTCGGCCCAGACCGACCGCCGCATTTACCAACTGTTTGCATCGTCAATCATCCCCCGCGTGTACTTCTGCTCGGCCGATGGCATCGTCACCAAAATCTTCATCGAGAAAATCGATACTTTTTAGTTACACAGTGATACCCTGTGAAAATTGTCTTTATTTCGCTACAGCCAATAACAAACGAGCAGCTTTAGCGGAATAAATGCGATTTTATGCGAAATTTAACAATTGAATACTTGCAGGTATCAATTATTATAAGTAACTTTGCCGCCAAAATAGTATATGATTATGTGTACAATCATTGGCAGAAAACAGGAGATAGTAGAGTTGACCCGTCGCTATGAGAGTGGCAGGGCGGAGTTCATAGCAGTCTATGGTCGCCGTCGTGTGGGCAAGACGTTTTTAATCAACGAGGTGTTGGGCGATAGTATGGTGTTCCATCACACGGGTCTTTCACCGTATGACCGCAAGCGCAAGGTTTCGCTAAAATCGCAGCTCCAGAACTTCCAGTTCTCGCTGATACGCCATGGACTGGAAGGAATCGCTCAGCCAAAGTCATGGATGGAGGCCTTTTTCTTGTTGGAACAGCTGCTTGAACGGCTTGACAACGGTTCGCGTCAGGTGGTGTTCATCGATGAACTGCCTTGGATGGATACAGCCCGCTCTGGCTTCCTGACTGCTCTCGAAGCATTCTGGAACGGGTGGGGCTGTAGTCGGCATAACCTATGTTTAGTGGTTTGCGGTTCGGCAACATCATGGATGCTGGATAATATCATCAATAACAAAGGTGGCCTGTATGGACGTCTGACCTGCGAGATGAAACTGTCGCCCTTCACGCTGTTGGAGTGTGAGCAGTTCTTCGAGAGCAGGAAAATCGATTTGTCCTGTTACAACATCATTCAGGCATACATGATCCTCGGTGGTATTCCGTTCTATCTTGACTGTTTCAATCCATCGCTCAGTCTGGCGCAGAATATCGATGCCTTGTTCTTCAATCCGAAGGCAAAGCTTGGTGATGAATTCGAGCGGCTGTTCAACTCCGTTTTCGACAATGCTGCGGATTGTATGAAGATCATCCGATTCCTGGGCAAGCGTCATGCCGGTTACCGTCGCGACGAGATAGCCCGCAAGACAGAGATCAATCCCAATGGTGATTTCACCAAGATGCTGAAGGCTCTTATTGCCAGCGATTTCGTTACGAAATATGTGCCATGGGGCGCTGCGAATAATGAGGAATACTACAAACTGTCTGACTGTTTCTGCTGGTTCTGGCTCCATTTTAAAGAAGAAAAGAACGTAACGGAACGTGATTACTGGATGCATCATATAAAGGAAAGTGATATTTCGTCGTGGCGAGGGGTTGCATTTGAGGAGGTCTGTCTGCAGCATATCCGGCAAATCAAGATGGCTTTGCAAATAGCTGGTGTGACTTCACAGGAATCATCGCTCGTTGCCAACGGTGACAACGATACTGATGGTATGCAGATAGATTTGCTGATTGACCGAGCTGACGATGTTGTCAATGTCTGTGAGATGAAGTTTTCCAAGTCGAACTATGTCATCACGAAGTCATACGCCGAGAAGTTGCAGAAACGCATCGACGCTTTGGAGCAGGCTCGACCCGATAAAAAATACCACCTGACATTTGTGACCGTCAATCCGATAGAACGGAACATTCACTCTGATATAGTCAAGTCTGCAATCACAGCAGAAGAACTTTTCACTTAACAACAAATGGAAGAAGTATGACGACTCATCCGCTGCAGTCTGCTCCACTGCATTTGCCCCATCAGTCACGACTTACGACGGTCGTACATCCAATATGGCAGAGGTCTATGAGACTACGACAAATACCATAGGAAACATCATATACCAAGATGTAAAAGGACTTCGTCAAAATAAAAATCTATACACGCGAAATGAAGCAAGCCCCCAAATGGGAATGGAAGGTCGAGTGGACTTGCCGCTATCCGCACTTTATTTTAAACGCGGACAACAACTATGGAGTAATCGTTGAATAGTTACGAACTTTTCAAATATTGTTAATTATAATGAACGAAATTGATTTTTCTTTTGGTTTTGTTTAGTATAATCAACAAAATTCACTATCTTTGCAGCCAAGACTGCGAAGATTATTATGGAACTGATAGCAAGACCTCATTATTATTCGAAAGTAGAAAAACTGCTTGGGAAAGGCATTCTGATTGTCCTGACCGGCCAGCGTCGTGTCGGCAAAAGTTATGTCATGAGAGAGATTGTCCAAAGGAAGCAGCAGGACGATGCCTGTATTATCTATATAGACAAGGAAAAGACGGACTTCGACTTCATTCAGAATTACAAGGATCTGGTAGCATACGTGGATAAAAACAAGGAAGCAGGTAAGCATACGTATATCCTGATTGACGAGGTGCAGGAAATAGAGGAATTCGAACGGGGACTCAGGAATTACTATGACAGCCCTGATATCGACATCATCATTACCGGCAGCAATTCAGACACACTTTCCAGCGACTTGGCGACGCTGCTTTCCGGTAGATATGTGGAAATCTTTGTGCAGGGGCTCAGTTATGGTGAGTTCCTGATTTTCCACAATCTGGAAGACAACGACGATGCCCTGCAGAAGTATATCAACTACGGAGGACTGCCGGGTCTTCGCCCTATGGGGCTGGACGACCCGGAGGTAATCAGACAGTATCTTCAGGGTGTCTATAATACCATCCTCGTGAAGGATATCGTCCGTCGCAAGAAGGTGCGGAATGTGCCTTTCTTGGAAAACCTGATCAGATATGTAGGCGACAATATCGGTAAGCCGCTATCGGCCACAAATATCCAGAACTACATGACCTCCAATAAGAATGAGGTGTCCAAGAACCTCATTCTGAGATACCTGAAGGCCACTGTAGAGGCTTTCCTCGTGCACAATGTCACTCGCTATAACCTGCATGGAAAGAAACTTTTGGAGAGAAATGACAAGTACTACTTCGGCGATGTGGGCCTGCGCAATTTCGTTGTAGGAGGCCGGCGTGCCAACAACATCGAGAAGATTGTGGAGAATCTGGTCTATCAGCACCTTATCCGTATGGGGTATAAGGTCACCGTAGGACAGATGTACGCGACAGAGATTGACTTTGTGGCGACAAAGGGCGACAACACCATCTATGTGCAGGCATCCTACCTCATCAGTGAGGAGTCCACCTTCCAACGTGAGTTTGGCAATCTGCAGAAAATAAACGACAACTATCCGAAATACGTGGTTTCAATGACTCCATTCATGGATTCCAGCAAGTATGAGGGCATCATACATATCCCATTGAAAGAGTTCCTGAAGAACAGCCTATAGGTTTCAGATACAGGTTGAGGTCTTCCATGTAGTCGCCTCCACAGCAGAACACGGAGAAGATGGCCTGTTTAATCTCGCGCTTTGATAGCCTATCAGCATGTTGCGAAGACCCAGATGAGAGTCTATCACAGAAGACAGAATAGAGTCGAATTTGTCCAAAACGAAAAATATCGACCTGTGCGGTTGAAACCTATCCGTTTTGTCGCGACATAGGACTGTTCTGTAGTGGGTGAAGCTTCCAAGCTTTGCAACTGTAGTAGGTCGGGTCTCCGAGCCCGACAACGGCAGTAGTTGGGTGAAACGATGTTGCGATGCCTGCCGCAAAGCTTGGAAGCTTCACCCACTACCTTAGCGGCTGCCACGCTTGGAAGCGTGGCCTCCTACAACCGCACAGCTCGGATTTTTCTGAGTATCATTTCTTCGTAACCTTGCGTACAGTACCGTCGACTGTCTTGACGATGTTCACGCCTTGCTCCATCTGCCGCCGTTGCCTGCCACTGAGGTCGAAGATACGCTGAACATTGCTGTTGTCAATGCCATGGAGCGTGGTAACGGAGGTAGCCTCCTGGCCCACATGCAGTATTATGGGGTTGTATATCGGTCCTAAGTATCTGCCGTCGAAGTCGAATGTCTCGGTGACGGGGTATATGGCACCAGCCTGCATGTCGCAGGCTTGCAGTGTGATGGTTTCGCCCTTTCCTATAGTGCCATGAATGGTGAGGAACAGTTTCCCCTCCACCCAGCGGCCGACACCGCGACACTCTCCGCCCACGAAGGCACCGATAATTGGCTCTTGGGTACTGACAGATGTTTGCTGCTGGTCAAGTTCACATACCATCGTCATGTTGTCGGGATAGGTGTATGCGTCAATGCAGTGCCAGGGTGCCTTGACGTTTGGGGTCGAGTCAGAAGGTTGGATGTCAAGCCCTTCGCCGCTGTTAACGCTGTATACGAACGACCTTTCTCCGCCGGAGTAGAACAGATAGCCCTCGCCGGGTTTCATGATGAAGTCCTCGGGCAGCCACTTCTTGCCGTCGAACTCAGCAAAGGAGTGGCGTCCCACCAAGCGGTAGCCTGAGTAGAAGGTTTCACTGCCCCTCTCTAAAGCCGTGTTGACGGGTAGTGGTACGGTGGGTACGTAACCTATCCAGTTCCAGCCTTTCTTCAGTTCGATGATGGTTGTGGCGGGCAGTGACATTCCCTGTCTGACGCTGTTCACGTCCTGTCGCAGCTGCAGCTTGTATGCCTCGCCTGGTGTCAGTTCCTGCAGGTCGCCAGTCAAGTGTCCGCCGTTGTTGAGGAGTTCCTGTGTTTGGCTCTGCATGCTGACAACTTGGTTGCCGCCGATGCTGGCGGTGAAGTCGGTGGCGCTGAGCGAGTAGTCATCGGCCACGTTGGTCGACAGCCAGTTCCATCCTTCCTTCAGGTTGAGGTCCAGCGTGGTCTCATGGGGCGGTTTTACAGCGACAATAAGCCAGGGGATGGGCAAGTAGTCTCTCCATGATTCCAGATATGTAGGCCTTCCCCATGTGCGGGCATCCTTCTTGTAGAACGATTGTATCCAGTATTTATTATTGTCAGTCAGGCCTTCTATGGTAAACTCTATGTTGACGGTCTGTTGGGCAGGCACCTCCACCGGTATGTCATAGTCTTTCCATGACATCAAATCGCCGGAACCGTTCTCTTGATACCAAACCTCAAGCGTTATGTCGTTGTCATAGTCCACATCGAGTTTATTGGTCAGCGTGATGTTCAGTTTCAAGTCTTCTGAAACGATGACGCCGTCCACGGCATCCACGGCTTCAGCGAAGATGTAGAGATTGCCTTCGTTGGGCTCTTCAACCGTTAATTGACAGGAGGCTATAGGCGTGTAGTCATAGTTGTACGTGCTGTAGTTTAACTTTAAGCTGTGTCCCAGCGTGACGGTTTTCGTGCCGGTTTCCCATGGTGTGAAGGTGAAGGTCAGCTCTTTTGTTTCTCCGGCTTTGAAATCGTATAGACGGGCGTTGTCCAGTTTATCGTCGATGAACAGTCCCAGATTGCCGTTGAAGTCATCGCCGTTATTGGTCAGTGTGCATTTCACGTTGCAGCCTTTACCCTCGAGAGGGTTGGCGGTAAGCACCTCGAGGGTAGCGCTGAAATCCCCCACATTCGAAAACGGCATGGATTCAAGCGTCATCGTGTTTCCGTCGATGGTGGCTACAACATAGTACTTGTCGGAATTGTAGTTGGCATACCATGTCTCGGTACCCGTCAGTCGGCTGATGTCCTTCACTAAATAAGTACCGCTGCTGATGCCGGCGCCTAAGTGCAGTTGTCTGGTGAATTGTTCACTCGTTTGTTCTATTTCTAAAATAGAAGTGGCACAGGCCTCTGTCACCAAATCGCCAATGAGGGTGAACACGCCAGTGGCATAGTCGAACGGGCCTTTAATGTCGAAGTCACAAATCTCTGGATTCCATAACAAATGCCCGTTCCTTATTTCAGAATATACCGTAAACGAGAAGTCATCGCTGATGCTGTTTCTGGTAACCTGCTTGTCACCAGGCAGGCTGATGACATTCGTTATCAGTGCAAGGTCGCTTCCCTGCTGCACCGTTCCTCTGTTTTTCTGTATGCCCAAAACAGCTGTCTGCCCCACACTGTAACCAAGAGCAGACGCCTTCGGGGCAACATTGTAGCTATAGTCGTAGTCGAGCACGGAGAGCAGGAAGTAGCCGTTGCTGCGGCCTTCCCATCCCCAGTCCACGTGGAAGTAGTCGTCACGGCCGTAGCCGTCGATGATGAAAGCGTGGGTTGAAAGATCACTGAGATTGCCTCCGAAATAGGGCACCACGCGCCCTGTCTTCAACTCGTCGTAGATGAGCTGGTTCCACACTGTCTGCCTGTAATTGATACGCTCAATGAGGTTGAGTGCGGGGTCATAGTCGAAATAGTCCTTCAGTGCGTTCTTGAACATGATATTCCCGGAAGCGCTGCTAGAAGCCGAATATCTTGTCTCTAAGGCGGAGCCGCACATGGCCATCAGTTGGGCTACGGCTTGCTTCTCGGTGTCTGTTGGCCCTGTGGTAGGGTAGGTCGGCAGCATATTGTCCCAGTCAATAGGGGTGCCGGCGGCGAAGGGCATGCCGCTGATGCCGTAGGTGCTGTACTCCGGGATGTCGGCAGCTACTGCCTGTGGCCAGCGGTGGTAGTACATCACCTGCGCCATGACGGTGGCCACGCAGCCAGTCGGGCAGTGCTCATTGGTGTACGTGGAAATAGGGCACAGCAGGTTGTAGGGTGCGTTCTGTCCCCATGCCGACTTCAGCATCGGGGCGATGGCATCGCCCACCACCGTCGCTGCCGCCGCGCGGGCTTCGGGGTGCTGTTCCAACCACTCTATCTGCTCGCCGTAGCCATCGAGCCACGCCTGCAACTGTTCCGGCAGGTTGTCCATGTCCAACGAACCTTCGGTGCCGTAGGCCAGTACGGGCTGGGTACTGTCGTAGGCCGAAGCAATAACAAAGCCCTGCTGTGGCGCGTTGAAAACATAGTAGGATACGGATTGCAAATCCGAATCAACAGAATCAGTCCCCACTTGGGGCAACAGTCCTTTCTTGACAGCGCGCCTCAACGGCACATTCTTGAGGACATCGGCATTGCCGACTTGGACGGACAGGAACTGGCGGGCACGCTGTAGAGCCTGCTTCTCAGTCAGGCGACCAGCCTGAACAGACATTGACAGTAGCAATGCGATAATAATAAGATAATACTTCATGAGTCTTTTCTTTGCAAGAATGCTGCAAAGATACAGTTTTTTTTCGGAAAGACAAAAAAAAGCGGGGTGTTCCTTTGTTATTCGGATTAATTTTCCTAATTTTGCAGCATCATTCATTCATATATTAACTAAAAGACGTAAAAGCTTATGAAGAAAAATGTACGCTTAATGATGTTGTCACTTGTGGCAATGGTGTTTGGTGCAGCTTCTGCACAGACAGAGGTGACCCTCAACTTCGACGAGGATTACCAGACTTTGTTCCCGACGATTCCCGGTGTGTCGTGTCAGGCTAATGCCGATGAGGGTATCGAAGCCAGCAACGCTGGTGACTTTACGGGTGTCACGACCTCGGAGGCTGTTCAGGGTGTGACGGTGACGGTGGCTCCTGCCGAGGACGCCAAGACTCCGAGCCGTATTTGGGGTTCCTCTCCCCGTCTCCGCATGTATTCGGGTTCGTTTACCGTTTCTGGCAAGGACATTACGAAGATAGTGTTCAATGCCGGCAGCAACTTCAACCTGAGCACGAGCACGGGTACGCTGAACGGCAAAACCTGGAGTGGCAAGGCCGACGAGGTGGTGTTCGACGTAGCCAAGAATACGCAGCTGAAGAGCATCGTAGTGACGCTGGGCGGCGAATCTGGCGGTGACGATCCCGACCCCGAGACTCCTCCCACAAACCTGACAGGAGAAGGAACGCTGGAAAGCCCCTTCACGGCAGCCGACGCAACGGCTGTGGCCGGTGCTTTGGAGCAGGGTGTCATAACTGATGCCAGTTATTACATCAAGGGTAAGGTTTCAGGCATTACGTTCACCTTCGATGTTGATCACGGCACCGCTACGTTCTATATTTCAGAAGACGGTTCGGAGAACGACCAGTTTCTGGTTTACGCCACATATTATCTGGGCAACCGCAGCTGGAAGGACGGTGACACACAGATTGCCGTGGGCGACGAGGTTATCGTCTATGGCCAACTGACAAACTATAAGGGCACGCCTGAGACGGCCAGCAAGAAGAGCTATATCTATTCGCTGAACGGCGTCACCGATGGTGGTGACACCCCCGATCCGGATCCTCAGGTGAAGACAGCCACAGTGGCCGAGGCACTGGCCATTATCGACGCACTGGAGGACGGTAAGAAGACCAGTGACGAGTACATCGTGAAGGGCTATGTCGTGGGTACTCCTGAGTTCCAGCGCAAGGATGACGGCTCGCTCTATGGCAACGTCAACTTCGCCATGGCCGACGAGAAGGGCGGTGCTGTCACACTGACCGTGTTCCGTGCCAAGAGCTTCGAGAATGAGGCGTTCACCGAAGAGACCATCTCCATCCTGAAGGAAGGCGATCTGGTAGAAGTTCAGGGTCTGCTGCAGAAGTATGTGAAGGATGGCGAGACGACACCAGAACTCACTACCTGCCATCTTGTGACCGTCAATGGTGAGAGCGGTAATGTCATTCCACAGCCGGAGGTGAAGACCACTACAGTAGCCGAGGCACTGGCCATTATCGACGCACTGGAGGACGGTAAGAAGACCAGTGACGAGTACATCGTGAAGGGCTATGTCGTGGGTACTCCTGAGTTCCAGCGCAAGGACGACGGCTCGCTCTATGGCAATGTGAACTTTGCCATGGCCGACGAGAAGGGCGGTGCTGTCACACTGACCGTGTTCCGTGCCAAGAGCTTCGACAACGAGGCCTTCACCGAAGAGTCTATCTCCATCCTCAAGGAAGGTGATCTGGTAGAAGTTCAGGGTCTGCTGCAGAAGTATGTGAAGGATGGCGAAACTACTCCGGAAATCTCCAGCTGCCACCTTGTCAGCATCAACGGCCTGAGTGGTGACGCTGCCGTCAACTCTATTACCGTTGACAAGGCAGAGGGTCAGATTTACAACCTTGCCGGCCAGCGTGTAGAAACTTCAAACTTCAAAGTTCAAAGTTCAAAGTTGAACAAGGGTCTCTACATCCAGAATGGACGCAAGTTCATTGTGAAGTAATAAAGAAGGAAGTAAGAAGGAAATAATTGGTAAAGGTGCGGTTCCTCCCAGAGCCGCACCTTTATTGAAAATCGCCATTAAACTTCAAAGTGAAAGTGGTAATCATAAACTTCCGCTCGGCTTTGCCGCTTTTACAAAGGCGTCAGCCGACTAAAAGAATTTTCAAACTTCAAACTTCAAAATAAAAGGATATGGAACGGAACAACGAGCTGCGAACAGCGTGGGAGTTTGTTGAGAATACCGGTCGCAGCATTTTTCTCACAGGCAAGGCCGGTACCGGCAAGACCACCTTTCTGAAGACCATCGTGGAACGCTCACGCAAGCGGCCCATCGTGGTGGCTCCTACGGGCGTGGCGGCCATCAATGCCGGCGGCGTCACCATCCACTCGTTCTTCCAGCTGCCCTTGACGCCTTTCGTGCCGGGAGCAAAGACCGAAACGAAGTTTGACTTCAGCAAGCAGAAGCGGCAGATCATTGCCTCTATCGACCTGCTCATCATCGACGAGATTTCGATGGTGCGCGCCGACCTGCTCGATGCCGTCGACGCGGTGCTGCGGCAGTACCGTGACCACTATCAGCCCTTCGGCGGCGTACAGCTGCTGATGATTGGCGACCTGGCACAGCTGACGCCTGTGGTGACACCCGAGGACGAACGGTTGCTGAAGCCGTACTATGATACGCCCTACTTCTTCGGCTCACACGCCCTAAAACAAATCGAATACGTCACCATCCAGTTAGAGAAGGTGTACCGCCAGCAGGACTCGTCGTTCCTTTCCATCCTTAACGACATCCGTCAGGGTAACCCCTCGCCACAGACGTTGGCTTTGCTGAATAGCAGAGTAACAACTCCCCTCACTCAAACTTCAAACATCCAACCTCAAACTTCAAACTTACCTTACATTCGTTTGACCACCCACAACCAGCTGGCCAATTACTATAATGAGTCGGAATTAGCCAAACTTACAGGCAAGGTCTTTTGGTTCAAGGCCGAAGTGGAAGGCACCTTTCCGGAATACAGCTATCCAACGGCCGACACGCTCGTGCTCAAGGTTGGGGCACAGGTCATGTTCATCAAGAACGACCCATCGGGCCGTCACCGCTATTACAACGGACGCATAGGTCAAGTGACATACGTAGACCAGAATAAGATATTGGTGCTCTGCGAGGGCGACACACAGGCTATTGAGGTTGAGCCGTTGGAATGGGAGAACGCCCGCTACACCCTGAACCCAGAGACGCGCGAGATTGTGACCGATGTGCAGGGCACGTTCAAGCAGTATCCCCTGCGGCTGGCCTGGGCCATCACCATCCACAAAAGCCAGGGACTGACCTTCGACCGCGCCATCATCGACGCCAATCAGTCGTTTGCTCCAGGGCAGGTCTACGTGGCACTGAGCCGCTGCCGCACACTCGAGGGACTCGTGCTTGCCTCGCCCATTGAGGCAAGGGCCGTCATCAACGACGAGCGCGTCGACAGCTACATCGCCCATCAGGAGGAGGCTGCCCGGCAGAGCATCGCCCAGCTGCCCGTGTTGAAACAGGAGTACGAACGCCATCTGCTGATGCAGCTGTTCGACTTCCGTGCCCTGCTCTACAGCGAGGAGACGATGGTGCGCATCATGGCAGAATTCTTCCTCCGCAGCCATGCCTCGCTCATGCAGCTGCACAACCAGGCATACACCGGTCTACAGCAGCAGGTCATTGCCGTGGCCGCCAAGTGGGTGGAGCGCATCAGGGGCATGGCCATTGAGAGCTTGCGTGACACGGCTTTCCTCGACCGTGTGCAGCGCAGTGCCGCCTATTTCGCCCAGACCATTGACACGCTGTTAGTGAAGACCATCCAGCTGACCGCCGAAATTAAGTCGAACAACAAGCGGGCGCAGAACAGATTGTCCGATGCCCTGCCCGAGCTGCGTCAGCAGTGGTATAAGCACAGCACGCTGCTGAAGGCGATGGCCGATGAACCGTTCACCGTCGAAGGCTACCTGAAGCATCGCCAGATGGCCATGCTCGATGCTGCCGACGGCACCAAACTGCGCCGTGCCATGAAGCCTCAAAAACCTCCAAAGGAAAAGACTACCGAGGTAACGTTGCGACTTTTCAATCAGGGGAAGACGCCCGTACAGATTGCCGCCGAGCGAGGCATCAGTGTCAACACCGTGCTCAGCCACTTGGTTGAGCTGTCTGGAGAGGGTAAGGTCGATGTCTCAGCCATCGTCCCTCCCGACCGCCGTCAGTCTATCGAAAGAATCATCCGGATGGTGGGCAAAAGCCAAGGCCTCACCCCTATCAAGAAGCTCTGTCCGCCCGACGTGTCGTGGGAAGAGCTCCGCATCGTGATGGCCACGATGGAATGAATAGAATTAATCCGACAACCGTTTTAACAATTCTATCAGCACCAGCCAAATGTCGTTGATGGTCTTCAGCTCAACCCGTTCGCTGGTAGAATGAGGTTCCACAATGCGCGGGCCAATACTGGCTATCTGAATGCCCGGATAGTGCTGCACGAAGAAACCGGCTTCCAGCACAAAGTGCATGGCCACCATACGGGGCCGCCAGCCCAGGACATCCTGGAACGTGTTGCTGACCAGTTGCAAGAAAGGCGACTGCTGGGGCGACTGGTGCTCACCGCCCTCCTGCCAGGCCGGGGCCGACATCACAACTTCAGAATCGGCAGCGACAGCAGCAAAGGTATTGGCAATATCCTTACTCAGCTCAGCCATGTTCTTGTCGATGAAACTGCGTGTATGGGTTGAAACAAAAATATGGTCCTCTTCCGTCACAATACGTCCCACATTATTCGATGTCTCCACCGTTCCAGGCATCGACTCACTCATCTTTACCACGCCCTGCGGCACTTGTGCCAGACATTTTCTTAATGCCGCCAAAGTCTTTGCGGGGATAATGGAATGCTGATGGTTGGACGGTTGGATGCTGATAGTGATGTTAGGGTCGGTACTACCCCAATCCTTGCGCAACCATTCATTGGTCTGTTCAATGATTAGCCTCTCTTTCTCAAGAGAATGCTCAGGCGCGAGACCAATAACAATCTCGCCTGTCGAGGCAATAGAGGCATTGGCTTCGCCAATCTTAATCTGAGCAACGTAGATGCTATTGGCTTGTTGGATTACGTTCAGGTAATGACAGGCAACAGTTACAGCACTGCAACGTCCCTTGTTGATGTCTACACCAGAATGGCCGCCCAACCCTCCATCAATGCGGATGCTGTACCAATTAAGATTATCCGGAGCGGGCTGACGTTCCATAGGGATGCGGTGGAACTGCAGGCAGGCTCCAGCGGCACCAGTCGTGATGGTGTCGTAGTCCTCCGAGTCGAGGTTGATGACCTTGCGGCCTTTTAGGAAATCCTTGCTCAACTGTGAGGCGCCCGACATGCCGTCCTCCTCGTTCGTCGTGGTGATGACCTCAAGTGCCGGGTGTAGAATGTTGTCATCTTCGAGCACAGCAAGTGCCATTGACAGGCCGATGCCATTGTCGGCGCCCAACGATGTGCCCCGGGCCTTCATCCACCCGTTCTCCTCGTAAGCCTCGATGGGGTCGTTCAGCGGGTCGTTCATTCCCACGCACACCATGTCCATGTGGTTCAGCAGTACAATGGGCTCAGCTTGTTCACAACCAGGGCTGGCCGCCTTACGTATCACCACGCAGTTCTCTTTGTCGCGCTCATACTCCAAATGAAGTCGCTCTGCAAACTGACAAAGATAGTTAGCCACTCGTTCCTCATGATGCGAGGGACGTGGTATTTGGTTCAGCTCACGGAAGATGCTGAACACCCGTTCTGTTGAGGGGAAATGATAATGTACAGGTTCCATATTATTTCACCAGGACTTTGTGCCCGCCAGTAATATAGACGCCCTTTGCTTTCATGGATTGCAAATCCGCCGCAACGCGGCGACCGTCTAAGGAATAAACAGTCATATCCGCTTTGGTTTCCGTAGCAATTGGAGCAACCTCTGTGGCTTCACTCAAATTTTTGATGTTCTCAAAGCATGACCAGGCGTAAGTGTCCCTGTATTTCTTTTCTGTTCCGTTGGGTACGTAAAGCGTTCCCTTTTCGTAACTACAATTAAAGGTATTATCTTCTATGCCGAAAGGATCTTCAATAAGCGATATGACCGTCATCAGATTCGGATTGTCGGCAAAGGCTCCTTCTGCTATCCATTCCACTCCTTTGGGAATAGTGACAGTTTGCAAACTCTTACAATTGGCAAAGGCTGATGCACCAATTCCTAAAAGGCTTTTAGGAAAACGGATGTCTTTCAATGATATGCACTCGCCAAAAGCATAGTCGCCGATACCCAATACTCCTTCTTCGAATTTGACACTTTCGAGCCGATCGCAACCAGCGAATGCCAAGCCTTCAATATATTCCACACCCCCAGGAATCGTTATGCTTGTCAGTGCTTTACAGTCACAAAAGGCACCATAGCCAATCTCCTTCAAAGTACTCGGCAGAGTAAAGACGGCGTTTACACATTTTTCAAATGCACTTCCACCAATCTCTTCCAATCCTTCGGGCAAGTCAAAGCTCCCCAATTTTTCAGCGCGGGTAAAAGATAGTGCAGCGATTTTCTTCACATTTTTCCCGATGGTCAGATTCTCCAGGTTAATCATGTCCATTCTCCCATCAGATATGGGAATAATCTCCGTAATATTATCACCAAACACCAGTGTTTTCAGGTTGTCAACAGGTATCCTGTCTACATTACTATCCATATACAGTTCTTCAATTGCCGTACACCCTTCAAACGCATAATGACCCATGTATGGACCGTAGCCAGGATATATATATTGTTCACAGAAGATATTACTACCCAACTTTACTGTTTTCAAATTGGTGCAGTCCTTGAAGCATCCCAAGCCTAATGTTAGGTTACCATGGGTTGGGTCACCAGAGGGGATTGAGACCGATGTGAGAGCAGTATTATTCTCAAAAGCTCTTTCTCCGATGGCTCCAACAGGATAACCTAACAAATGACTAGGTATTATCAAATCACCTGATACAAATGGAGAGGCTTTGATAACCGCAACTTTTACATTATATTCCCATGTCTGAATCTCAAAAGTCAAATGTGTCTCTTCATCCGTATACTCTACTGCCATCAAGGAGAATGGCAGCAGACACATTGCCATAAATAATAATTGTCGTTTCATATAGTTGTACATTATAATGTTCAGTTGTTTCGCGCCAAAGATTCCACCGCCTCAATGAAAGCTTCTGCTTTGGGTAACAAGAAAGCAACGCTGCTGGCATCTCTGAAGGCGTATGCCTCATAGTCGCTGGCTTGCCTCTGGTTGAATAAGTCGTTTAGAGTTGCACCGTGTTCTATACTCAACAATCCTTTTCGGATGAACTCCATAGATATCATGGTCTTTACGCCATGATGTGTAGAAGTATCAATGCCATTAGCAGTCAAAAGCCCTCGGCTTGCGTTGAAACAGGCATAGTAGAGGCTTGTGACTGCTCCGTTGAAATAGCCACCGTCACGCAGGTACTTAGCCTCTTCAATGGATTCGTGGGCACGCTCGAAGAAATAGTCTACGAGGTCGCTTCGCTGTTCAGGTGTCAAGGTTGGTTCGTTCATAGCAATATCCCCTCGCGTTTCACATTTTGATAAAAAGGTGTCTTTACCATAGGTACATCCCATTGCTTACGCGGCATGACAAGCGAACTGATGATAACGCCAGTCTGTATTTCTATTTCGTAGAACTTCGATGCAATGTAATGCTCTCTCTCTGGCGACACACGTTCTTCGGGCACCAGCACCAGTACGTCAATGTCGCTGTCGGGGCGGGCATCACCTCGCGCCTCAGAACCATAAAGTATAGTCTGGACATCGGGCATAAATGTTCGTGCCTGCTGCCTTACCATCTCCACTACGTCAGTTCTTCTCATAGTTCCTTCATGTTATGTTCGGGTGCAAAAGTAATCATTTTTATGCAAACAGCCAAAAGAAATCCGCCAAATCTTCGGAATGACTGAAGATTTGGCGGATAGTTTTGAATTTCGCGGATTGCTAATTCTGTTATTTTTGTTGCGGTGGGTTAATAATCCGTCGCAACGGGGTTATCTCAATACAACTTTACGTACTGTTCCATCGGCCATTCGTACAATGTTCAGCCCCTGTTGCTGACCAACTATTCGCATACCGCTAAGGGTGTAATATTCTGTTTCTTTAAGACCACATCTACTTGTTTTGGCCTCTATGGTAGTTGGGGATCCTCCGATTTCGATTATTTCCTTAAACTCATTCCAGCATGGTGTGGCTTCATACTTGGCTTTGGTGCCGGCAGGTACGTAAAGGGTTATTTCCCCCATGAGGTACTCAATCATTTCATCCTCATAAAAAGAATCGAAAATAATATTAAATACTTCTTCTTGAGAAAGGTGTAATCCGGCCGTGTATTCATTATCATTAAATATATGATTTTTCGACCTGTGCGGTTGAAACCTATCCGTTTTGTCGCGACATAGGACTGTTCTGTAGTGGGTGAAGCTTCCAAGCTTTGCAACTGTAGGAGGTCGGGCCTCCGAACCCGACAACGGCAGCAGTT
>Ga0310786_10000349_pt1 | contig 75301 bp, 55 predicted proteins | sample AusTroGonzalo_MG_FD_203881 | JGI IMG/M metagenome (GOLD analysis project Ga0310786, IMG submission 203881) | Bovine rumen microbial communities from tropical cattle in Woodstock, Queensland, Australia - Gonzalo_03 (v2) (version 2) | ecosystem: Host-associated > Mammals > Digestive system >... | reverse complement strand
AAGGGCGACAAGATCGTTGTGGAGAAATCCACGCTTCCGGTTAGGACCGCTGCCGCGATGGAGGCGATTTTGAATGGGGATAGTTTTAACACGGAGGCACAGAGGCACGGAGGCACAGAGCATATTGGGAATGGAGGTTGTAGGTTTACTGTGTTGAGCAATCCGGAGTTTTTGGCGGAGGGGACGGCGATCAAGGATTTGCTGGAGCCGGACAGGGTTCTCATCGGAGGTCCTCAGACGGAGATCGGAGAGGCGGCGATTCAGGAGGTGGTCGATATTTATGCCGCATGGGTTCCGCGGGAGAAGATACTCACGACGAACGTGTGGTCGGCGGAATTGACGAAGCTGGCGGCGAATGCGTTTCTTGCGCAGCGTGTTTCGTCTATAAACGCCATCGCCGGACTTTGCGAGGCGACGGGGGCGGATGTCGATGAGGTCGCGCGCGTCATTGGCGCGGACAGGCGGATCGGTCCGAAGTTCCTGAAGGCCGGGCCGGGATTCGGCGGCAGTTGCTTCAAAAAGGATGTATTGAATCTGGTGTATCTTTGCGAGACGTTCGGTCTTCATACGGCGGCAGAATATTGGATGGGCGTAATCCGGATGAACGAGCATCAGCAAGAGCGCATCGTGTCGCGCCTCTTCGCCGCGATGTTCAACACGCTGGCCAACAAGAAGATCGCCTTGTTCGGGTTCGCTTTCAAGGCGGACACGGGCGACACGCGCGAGACGCCCGCCGGGACGGTTGCGCGGCTGCTGGCGGAGGAGCACGTCAGGATAACGATCACAGATCCAAAGGCGTTGGACAATGCCAGAAGGGATTTGTCCGAACTCAAGGATGTTGTCTATGAGATTGACGAATACAAGGCGGCGGCGGGTGCCGATGCCGTTGTTCTCATGACCGACTGGAAGCATTATCCCGCCCTTGACTGGCGAAGGATATACGATTCCATGCGCAAGCCAGCGCTGGTGTTTGACTCGCGTAACTGTCTCGATGCAACTGAACTGCGAAGGATCGGGTTTAGGGTATTGAATGTAGGAAGGTGAAGAGGTGAAGGTGAAGGTGAAGGTTAAGGTTAAGGTGAAGGTGAAGGTGAAGAGGTATATTGACCTCTGGATCGGGAAGCACCCCACGGAAAACGCGAACCGCTTCATGACGCTGAAGCTTGGCTTCTCTAAGGTGGGCGGCACTGGCGAGGCTCTCGCGAAGGGCACGACCATGCATATCATCCTGGTCCAGTACCGCGGCCCCGCGATGGCCAACTGCGAACTCGTGGGCGAGAAGAAGTTCTAGCGAGGGCGAACATAGAATCCCTGGCGTTGTGAGACAGTGCTTGGAAAACGCGAAAACCCCCGCAAACGCGGGGGTTTTTGAATGGTGGTGGGGCAAGGATTCGAACCTTGGAAGGCGTAAGCCAGCAGATTTACAGTCTGCCCTCGTTGACCGCTTGAGTATCCCACCGAAATGGTGCTCGGGGCGGGACTCGAACCCGCAAGGATCTCTCCACATGCACCTCAAGCATGCGTGTCTGCCAATTTCACCACCCGAGCTTCGTGGTCGTGAAAACGGTGAATATGATATCATATCGCCGCCTTGCGCGCAAGGGGGAATTTTGCTAAAATTCCCATCTCATGCTTGAGGCAAAAAATATTTCGTTCGCCTACGGGCGCGATCATGTCTTCTCCGCCGCGTCATTTAGCGTAGGTCCTGGAGAGGCTGTGGCGCTCGTGGGCGCCAACGGCGCCGGCAAGACGACGCTTCTGCGTGTCCTTGCTGGGCTTCTCATGCCCAGTACCGGTCACGTGTATGCCGACGGTTCTGACATCTTCACCCATCCGCTTCGCTATCGGCGAATGCTGGGGTATCTTCCAGAGTCCGCGCCTGTCGAGCCCGGCCTCACCGTCAGAACGTACCTCCGCTATCGCGCAAGTCTCAAAGGCGAGCAGAAGCGCCGTTTGCGCCATCGCGTCGACGAGGCCATGGAAACGTGCGGGCTTGGCGACGTTGCGGATGTCTCAACCGATCTCCTGTCGGCCGGGCAGCGAAAGCGCGTGGCATTGGCCGATGCGCTGATCCTGCGGCCTCGCGTGTTGTTGCTGGACGATGTCCTTGCCGGGCTTGACGTCAAGACGCGCGCTGTGCTTGCCGCGACCTTGTCTTCATCCACTTCCTTCGCTTCCGTCGTAGTTGCCGGCCATGAACTTTCCGATCTTGGCCGTTTCGCCAAGCGATTCTTCGTGCTCAAGGACGGCACTCTTTACGAGGCGGCAGATGTTGCTGCGGCCGGAAAGGCTCTTGCATGAATCCCGTGCGAGTGGTGTTCGGGCGCACGATGGGGCGTCTGCTTCCCTCATTCACGGCAATGGGGTCTGTCGCGGCGTTCGTGGCAGCGGCATCCGTGTCGTTTTTCTCTGCGATCGGGCATGGTGGCACATCGCCTGTGGCCGCGTTATGGGCCACGGCTGCGGTGCCGTGGCTGCAGGTTCTGGCGGCGTTCGCCACGATGCGCCTGATTGCCGAGGACAAGCTTTCTGGAGGCATGGACCTAATCCTCACGGCGCCGGTGCGCGAGCAAAGCATCGTGCTCGGGAAATACCTCGGCGCGTGGACGTTGTCTGCGGCGGCGCTCTTGCTGTATCTTGTCGTGCCGGTCTTTCTTCTCCCGCACTTCGCGCCTTCGTTCAGCCCGATGCCGGAACTGCTGGATTTCATGCCTGCTGTGGCGGCGCTTCTTTTTCAGGCCGCGTTGTGGAATGCGGTTGGAATTCTTGCGAGCGCCAGTTGCCGTCAGCCGGCCGCCGCAGCTGCGGCCACGCTTGCGGTCATCATGGCCTTCCCCTGGGCGGCGTGGCGTGTGGCGCTGGCGTTCAGCCCTACGTTGCGCACGGCGTTCCCCGATCATCCTTTTCTGGCGAATGCATATGACTTGTCCACTGGTTTCATCTCGCTTGACGTTCTGGCGTTCTACTTCGGCTTCACCACGGTGGCTCTTTTCGTGTCGGGAAAAGTCTTGGCCCTGTCGCGCCTGGCGGGAAGGGGAGCGCGCGCACTGCGCGCCTCGACGCGGGCGGTCATAGTCCTTGCTTTTGTCTTCGCGACCCTTCTTGCGCTTTGCGCCAATCGGTCCGACATATCCATAAGCCTTTCGTTCCTGCGTTCGCATTCGGACGATGTCTCGGCCCGCACGCGCCAATTGCTTTCTTCGATCGACGGCGAGACGCGCGTCACGTGTTTTCTCTCCGCGAGGTCGCCAGAGTTTCGGCCTGTGCGCCGACTTTTGAAGAATCTCGCCTTTGTAGCGAGCGAGCAGAACGGAGCCAGGCTTGTTGTCGATGAAGTCGATCCGAGATGGGATCTGGCTGCTGCAGTGCGCCTTGTCCGAGAGGGCGTGGCAGAGGGCACGCTTCTCTTTCAGCGAGGCCGGCGCCGCGTGGCCATATCGGCAAAGGACGCGGACGAGGCGGCATGCGCGTCGGCACTGCTGCGACTGGCCCTTCCTGCCCGGCGCGAAACCATCTACTGGACGAGCGGACACGGCGAGATAGAATTCGATTCATATGACGTCCGGTACGGAATGAGCGACTTCGCTCGCGATTTGAGGCGTGACGGCTACGACTTGAAATCCATAGACGTTTCTGCGGCGCCGTCGCTTCCGGGCGATTGCGCGCTGCTCGTCGTGGCAGGCGCGCGCGAAGCGTTCTCGCGAGACGAGATCAACCGCATCGACGGATATCTCCGCCATGGCGGCCGCTTGCTCGTGCTGTCCGCCGGCGGCGCGAATGCCGGAGTAGGTTCGCTGCTCTCGCGATGGGGATTGAAGATTCTTCCTTTCACCGCAGTCTCTCCAAGCACCGTGGGCGGCGCCGACATAGCCGTCACCGACTTGGGCGATCACGTCATTACGCGGCCTCTTGTCGGCACGACTCTTCTCTTCGGGGCCACGGCGCCTCTCGCCGAGGTCGTGCCTGAGGGTTCGGCGGACAAGGATAGCGTGAAGTTCACGCCGCTTGCCAGCACCGACGCACGCGCATGGGGCGAGACCGACGTGTCCGTTCTGCCATGGACATACGATGCGGACTCCGAACCGTCAGGCCCTCTCGTTCTCGCCGCCGCGCTTGAACGCGGCGCGAACGCCGGCGCTAACCTTGCCTTCCGCCCAACGCGCATCGTCGTCGTTGGCGATGCCGCTTTCGCGATCAACGGAGCGCTTGCGGCGCGCGCGAACGCGAATCGCGACTTTCTTCTCAACTCGTTCGCATGGCTGGCGGGACTTGACGCATTCACTCCTCCGGGGACGCCAGGCAATGTGATTGTCACTGGTTTGGACAGGCCGGGCTGGCTGCGACTGGCGGCAATCGCATGCGTTGTGCTGCCGTCTTTCCCGGTTCTCCTTGCAATTCTGCTGTGCATACGCCGCAGACGTCCGCCTAGGCTGGCGAGGGAGGATGCATCATGAGCAATCGCCGCGCAATAGTCTTCTTCCTTTTGGGCTCGATTGCATTGGTCGTGCTGTTGTGGGCGTTTTCGAATCGCGCTGCCGCCGTCGCCACGGTTCGTTCCCGCGCCACGCTTTCCGCAATCGATCCGTCAGAAGTCACAAAGCTTGAGATATCTCCGGTAGGCACATATTCTTCGCCTTCCGTGACCATTGAGAAACATGATGACGCCTGGCGCATAGTGTCGCCTTTCTCGGCCGAGACCGACCATGCGGCCGTTTCGAGTCTGCTTGACGCAGTTGCGTTGTCGCCCGTTGCGGACATGCTTTCGTTAGACGATCTTCGCGGGCTTGGGCACAGTTTGGCCGATTTCGGCCTTGCGCCTGCGCGGATGTCGGTGTCCATCACCGCCGGTTCGCGCCACGAGCGCCTGCTTTTGGGCGGGGACACTCCTTCCGGCAACGAGATATATGCGCGTTCGGAAGATCTTCGCAACGTGTTCACGGTGTCCGCAAAAGTCCTGCGGATCGTCTCGGCCGGACCCGATTCGCTTCGAAGGCTTTCCTTCGTGGCGGGTTCCGAGGAGGACGTGGTCGGGCTTGAGTTCAGGATTCCGGAAAAGCCGTTCGTGAAACTTGCCCGCGAAAACAAGGAGTGGCGATTGTCACTTCCGGCGCCTGGCCCGGCCGATTCGAAGACGGCCGAGGCGCTTGTCAAGCGTCTGGTCGAAGCGCGCGCAAGTCATTTCGTCTGGCCGGTCGCGGGCAGCGGCGACAATTCCGCCGATTCCAAGCCGCGTGCCGATCTGCTTGCTTCCTATGGCCTTGATCCGGCGTCTCCGACGGCCTTCACCGCGACGATACGCCGCGTGCCGGATGCGACGGACCAGATCGTGTTCGGAAAGCCTGCCGGCACGAATCTTGTCTATGCGCTAATCCAGAACGGCGGAGCGGTGGTGGCCGTGGATTCGGCGCTGGCGGACTTTTGCAGAGTGGGTGAGGCAGGGCTTCGCGATACGCGCCTTTTCCCGTGTGCGGCGGCGGAAGTACGGTCTGTCAGTTTCACGACTTCCGATTCCGTGATCTACCGGCTTGTGCAGGACACCAACCGCGTATGGCGCCTCGACACGCCAGTCAATGCGCCGGCGGATGCGTCTGCGGCGTCATGGCTCGTGGAGCACGTGCTTGGCCTGAGGCAGGCGGACCTTGCGGAGAAGGGCGTTGGCGTGGCTATCGCAACCGCAACCACGAATATGCCGGCGCATATCGTCTCAACGCCGGATTTGATGAAGCCGGGAACGTTCGCGAACCTTCGGGCAAAGACGCTTTTCGAGGTCGATCCTGCATCGGTGCGCAGAGTCTCGCTCAAGACGGCGTCGGGATCGACCACTGTCGAATGGGACACGGAGCGCAGCGCGTGGAACCTCGTCCTCTCCGCATCGGGCGACGAACCGCCCAAGCCGCCGTCTGGAGCGGTGAACGAGGCGGCCGTGAAACGCTTGTTGACTGCGCTTTCGCGAGTCGAGGCGGCCAGCGTCGAGACGTTGTCCGCCACTTCCGGCGACTTTACCAGATGTGGTCTGGACAAACCTGCGTTCGTTGTGGCGATCGATCTGGCCGGCGACAATGCCGTGCATCGTGAGGTCGTGATCGGAGGTGCCGCCTCGGGCGGCGGGCGATTCGCGACGGTTGGGGGCGCGGACGCCGTGTTCATACTTCCCCGCACGACAATCGCCGCACTCACGGCTTCCATTATCGAATGATTTGCAAAAGGAGCTGAAAATGAAAACAGTCTTGATAACCGGTGGCTCTGGATTCCTTGGCATAAACCTGATACGCCATTTGCGCGCCAAGGGCGTGGAGCGCATACGTGTCCTGGACATTGCGGACTTCGACTACCCTGAAAAGAACGAGCCGTGGCTGGAGTTCACAAAGGGAGATGTGCGCGACTTGAAGGCCGTCGAGACATGCACGGACGGTTGCGATCTCGTGGTCAACACGGCCGCGGCATTGCCGCTTTATCCGCCGGAGGACATTCGCACGACCGAGGTGGATGGCGCAAAGAACTGCATTGCGGCATGTCGCGCAAAGGGCGTGAAGCGTCTTATCCAGATTTCGTCCACGGCGGTCTACGGCGTGCCAAAGCACCATCCCATCTACGAGACGGACGAGCTTGTGGGCGTGGGGCCATACGGCAAAGCGAAGATCGAGGCGGAGGACATCTGCCGCGCGGCGCGTGCGGAGGGCTTTTGCGTGCCGATCATACGCCCCAAGAGCTTCATAGGCCCGGAGCGCCTTGGCGTGTTCGCCCTCTTCTACGACTGGGCCTACACCGGCCATGGCTTTCCGATGATCGGCAGCGGAAAGAACCGCTACCAGCTAATGGACGTCGAGGATCTTTGCAATGCGATTTATCTGGCCTCCACGTTGCCGGATGACGTCGTGAACACGGAGTTCAACATCGGCGCGACTGAGTTCACGACGATGAAGGAGGACTATCAGGCTGTTCTTGACAAGGCAGGATACGGCAAGAAAATACACGGTCTTCCCGTTAAGCCCATCGTGTTCATCTTGCGCATTCTTGAGGCTCTCAAGCTGTCGCCGCTATATCCGTGGGTGTACGAAACGGCGTCCACCGACAGTTTCGTGTCGGTGGAGAAAGCCCAGAGGCTGCTCGGCTTCGCTCCAAAGTTCTCGAACAAAGATGCGCTTGTCCGCAACTATGAATGGTATTGCGCGCATCTTTCCGAGTTCGCCGGCAAGACAGGAGTTTCGCACCGTGTTCCCTGGAAGCAGGGGTTGCTTGCATGCGCAAAGTGGTTTTTCTGAGGCATGGTGGCAGGCTTGCCACCGGGCATTGGAGATGGTAAAATATAGGCAGCATGAAAGGAAGCGTACATGGATGAGGACATAAAGATGGCAAATGGCTCGGCGGGTTCGACGACTGCCGTGAGCTTTTTCGGCAGTGACGGCGCAGCAGGCGATTTCCCTGTCCTGAAGGCTTTTCAGGAATACATTGACGCGGAGCAGGCCAAGGCCCGTAAAAGGATGCTAGGGCTCTCCATATTCTTCGTTGTTCTGCTAGTCGTGGTCGTCGTGACTTTTGTCATGGTGCTGATGTTCATGATACGCCAGAACCAGTCGCTTTCGGATCGTCTGTTCGACGTCGCGTTCAAGCAGCATTCGGCGCAGCAGGTTTCAGGGCCGCCTGTTGTCGTCCCGGTGTCCGCACCGGCACCCGCCGCATCCGCGCCTGTGCAGCGCCCGACGGACGACAGCGTTCTCAAGCCGTTTCTCGAAAAGATAGATAAGCTGGCAGAGGCTCTCTCCAATTCCGTCAAGGCAAAGGGCGATGCCAAGGCAAAAAGCGACGCGGCACAAGTTCCGGTCGCGCAACCGCAACCTGTAGTACAACAGGTCCCCAAAGAACTCGTCTCAGAAGAGGCGAAGGTTCGAGAGCAGCTTCGCCGTCAGCGCGAGGAATTGATGAAACTACGGGATCAGACGAAGGCCGAGAAGGAAAAGCTTAGGCAGGAGGAGGTGGAGCGGAATCGTCGCAAACTCTATCCTGAATACTATGCGCGAGAAGATGCGCGCAAGGAGGCGGAGCGTCGTCGCGAAGAAGTCCCGGCAGTGTCGTATTTCGACAAGTCTAAAGACGAAGACGACGATCTCGCCGAGGTTGCGCGCCTTGCAAAGGAGGCGCGCGAAAAGGAAGCGCGTGAAAAGGCAGCCCGCGAGAAGGCAGCCCGTGAGAAGGCAGCCCGTGAGAAGGCAGCCCGCGAGATGGCGGCACGTGAGAAGGAGGCGCGTGAAAAGGCGGCACGTGAGAAGGCAGCGCGTGAAAAGGAGGCGAAACTCAGAGCTGATGCTCTCGCTGAGGCCGAGCGGATAAAGGCTGCCGCCGTGGCCGAGGCTGCCAAGATTCGCGCTGCCGCAACAAAGGATGCTGCGGCAACCGAGGCGGCTGCGAGGGAGAAGGCGGCGGCTGCGAAGGAGAAAGCTGCGGCTGCGGAGGCGGCTGCGCGGAAGGCGGCCGCAGTCACCGAGGTGGCTGCGAAGGAGAAAGCGGCGGCTGCGGAGGCGGCCAAGGCGCGAGTCGAGAATATCGAGGTGAACACGAGCGGGGATTCTGTGGTGCCTCTGCTCATATCGCCTGTTGAATGACGCTGTCCAAATGGGGAACGGCAAATGTCGTAAATGCGGTCGCGGGATGTCGCGAATGCCGCAAGTGAGTGAGGGAGCGAATGGCGAGCGAGAGAATTGAGGCGCTTGATCCGGCGACGAAGCTGAGTGTTGTGCTCGTCGATTGCGCCGTTCCGGCGGCGCAGCTTGCGCGAGGCCATCTGAGCGGTCCTACGGCGTCCGTCTATCTGGCGGAGGCTTTGGCCGGAGCAGCTTTGCTCGGTGCCGAAACTTCGCAGGACGACGAGACGGTCACGTTCCGCCTTGACGTTCCGGAAGCTCCGCTTGGCGGTTTCCTCGTGGAGGCGACGCAAGCCGGCACGTTGCGCGGATACACCAAGAAGAAGATACTTGGCGATTTCGATGGACTTGGCGCGCCTGAAGACACGGCCGTTCTGGGATCGTCCGGCACCTTCGAGGTGATACGTTCAGTGCCCGGTTCCATTTTGGCGTCAGGTGCTGTGGGAGTGGCCTTCGCCGGAAAGAAAGGCTTTGTCGCGCAGGGGCTGGACGCATTCTTCGCCCAGAGCCTTCAGCGCCGCGTCAAGACTGCGCTGGTGGGCGCGGCGGGCGATGACGGCGCGCCGACGCTTGCGCGCGGCCTTTTGGCGGAATGTCCGCCGGACGGCGATTCCGCCGCGTTCGAAGACGTTGCCCGGGTGTTTGCCGACGGTTCTGCGGCAAAGGCGATTTCCGGCGCCACTGCCTCCGCGCGAACGGTCTTGAAGAAGCTAGGTCTTCCTCATGCGGAGATACGCAGGCGGGTTTCGCTTTCATTTGCATGCAGGTGCAGCGCGGAGCGCGCCAGCGCTTTGCTCGCCGCCATGCCGCCGGAAGAGCGAAAGACGTTGCCGCCAACCGTGGATATAACATGCCACATGTGCGGCCGTACGTGGAGCGTGCCGGTTTGACGGGCGCGTCAATTGTAGGGGCTATAACAACTGCGGCAGGCGGGAGAATTTGGTATAATATTGGACATGAAAACGCATGAATTATTTTCGCTTGGGTTGGCGCCCGTTTTGGCGGCGACTTTCTTGACGCTTTCCGCAGGAGCCGCAGAGGCACCTGTGGAGGAGACCGACGACGAAACGTACATTTCCATCCTCGACAAATACGTTGACCTTTCCACGGAACTTGCGTTCTATTCTGCCTATGTGTGGCGTGGGCAGATCCTCTTCGACCGTCCTGTGTGGCAGCCGGCGCAGAACATATTCCTCAAATTCGGCGAGAATGCCGAGTACGGCGCGCTGAAGTTCCGGCTCTGGGCGAATTTCGCCATCGACGGAAACAAGCCCCCACATCGCTTCGGAGGCATGAGCATCGTGGATGAGCGCGTGGGGTATGTGAAGACCTTCTTCGACTGCCTCGACTTCGACGTGGGCGCGATCATGTACCAGTTCCCCAACCGCCATTCGCGCGGCCTGCGCGAGACGGACGAGTTTCTGGCGGGAGTGAAGTGGCGCAATCCGTACATAACGCCCAGCTTCTATGTATGGTGGGACTTCGACGAGAATGGCCACAACGCCGAGAACGCCCTATTCTTCGACTTCGATTTCACGCACGCCTTCGCGATAACGGATGATCTGTCGCTCAATCTGGGATCCGGTTTCGGCGTGGCGAACGGCGCCTACATGGATCACTACACAAAGGGCGGCGTTGACGGCCCCGCGTTCAACTATTTCCACCACGACCTTGGACTCTGGTACAAGATATGCAGCCATTTCAAGGTAGGCGCAAGCCTCACCTACTTCTACAATCTCAGCCGCCAGGTTCGCCACAGCTCCTACGACATGCATGAGAGCTACAACGCCGGCATACTGCGCGGCGGCATTCATCTCGCAGTGAACTGGTGATGGCGACAGTGCGAAAAGGCGATCTGCGTTAGATGAAAAGGGACTGGTATGTGCTTCATGTGAAGCCGCGGACCGAGAAGAAGGTTGTGCGGTTTCTGGAGGAGTACGGCTATTTCCGCCATCTTCCGGTATACGTCAAGATCACCAAGGTCCAGCGCAGAAAGGTTCGCCGCGAGCTGCCGCTCTTTCCGGGCTATGTGTTCACGCGCCTTTTGCCGGAAGAACGTTTGCGGATGCTGCAGACGAACCTTCTTGTGCGGACAATATTTGTGCAGCGTCCGCGCGAGATGATACATCAGCTGCGCCAGATATCGCGCGCTTCAAGGTCTGCGCCCGACATTCGACCTGTGAATCCTTTCAAGGCCGGCGACTATGTTCGCGTTAAATACGGCCCCATGCGCGGCATGGAGGGATACGTGAAGCGCGAAGGGGCGAAGGCAATGATCTGCCTCAACCTCGAAATACTCGGTTCGGCGGTGGAGACTTCCATATCGCCGGACGATCTGGAGAAGGTGGAGTGATTTGTCGCGATGATAGTGTGGATCGTCAATCCCTTCGACAATCTTCCGCTTGAGGGCTATCGTCCGCAGAGGTATTGGCTGATGGCGCGCGCTTTCGCCCGTGCCGGGCACGACGTTGTGCTCTGGACGAGCGATTTCTCACATGCGCACAAAAGTCCGCGCGAGATGGCGGCGCCACTGGTCGGCGACGGATTCGCCCTTCGGTTCGTGCCAACGCCGCCGTATCCGAGAAACATCTGCATGAGGCGCATCCTTTCACATCGCGCTTTCGCGAGGCGTTGGCTTGGCATGGCGGAGAAGGAGCAATGCCCCGATCTCGTGGTTGCGTCTCTGCCGCCGCTTTCGCTTGGCGATGTCGCGGCTGCGTTCTGCCGCCGTGGCGGCGTCGCGTTTGTCACGGACGTTCAAGACGCCTGGCCAGAGACTTTCGAGAGAGTCGTGCCGCGCATGCTGCTCGCCCCCTTGCGCTCCACGGCGAGGCGCATCTATCAGGCGGCCGATGGCATCAGTGGCGTCGCGCGCATCTATCTTGATCTTGCGAAATCCTACGGAGCGCGCGCGCCGATGCATCTGGCGCCGCTTGGCGCCGATCTGCAGCCGGCACCTGAAGACGCGGCGCCGCGAAATGACGGCATGCTTCATCTTGTCTATGCGGGCAACATGGGGAAATCGTATGATCTCGCGACGGTGATAGATGCGGTGAAGGCAGACAAAACGTTGTGCCTTGATCTCGCCGGAGCCGGGCCGGACGAGCTGACGCTTCGCGCGCGCGCGGCGGATTGTCCGCGCATTCGCTTTCACGGTTATCTCGAGGCGGATCGACTTCGCGCGCTTCTCGCCTCCGCAGATGCCGCGCTTGTTCCGATGTTCGATGATTCGCTCGTAGGCCTTCCAGGCAAATTGGCAGATTACTCTGCCGCCAGGCTGCCGATTCTCAATTCGCTTTCGGGCGAGACGGCCGCGCTCATAAAAGAGCATTCGGCCGGTTTCACGTACGCCTCGGGATCCGTGAGTTCATTGGCCGCCGCCGTGGAAAGTCTCCGCGCGGCCGATGCGACTGCATTGCGCGCGGGAGCGGCATCGCTTGCGGCAGTGTTCGATGCCGCATCCATATACCCGGCGTATGTCAGTTGGGCGGAGAAGATAGTATCGGAAAGGCGTTTGAAATGACACTTATTAAAAATGGCCTTGTCGTGGATGGCACTGGCGCTCCAGCAGTTCCGGCAGATGTGCTTGTTGACGGCGATCGCATCGTTGACATATTTCATAGGAAAGATTTCAGATTTCAGATTTCAGATTTCAGATCATCTCGGGATTCGGGATTCGGATCTCGGGATTCAGATTTCGATGCGTCGGGATGTCTTGTCACTCCGGGTTTCATCGATGCGCATAGCCATAGCGACGCCTATCTCCTTATCGAGCCTGATGCTCCGTCTAAGCTTTCCCAGGGGATAACAACCGAAATAAACGGTCAGTGCGGCGGCAGCGCAGTCCCTCGCTATGGCGAGGCTCGCCTTTCATCCGACTGGGCATCGATGACATATCCTGGATCTGACGCGCCAGGCCCAACGTGGCGCAGCATGGCCGACTATCGCGCGCGTCTTGAAGAAGCGCGCCCCGCCATCAATACGGTCCAGTTCATCGGGCACAACACCTTGCGCAGCTCGGTTATCGGGTACGGCGCCGTGCGCGCCACGCCAGACACTCTGCGCGCGATGGAGAATCTGCTCGCCCGCGAACTCGACGATGGCGGCTGGGGCTTAACCACAGGTTTGATTTATCAACCGGGGAAATACTCTGATTCAGCCGAGGTCGTGGCGCTTGCCAAGATCGCCGCAGCGCATGGCGGCTACTATGCAACGCATATGCGTTCAGAAAGCGATCGCATTCTCGAGGCGATCGATGAAGTGCTTGCTCTTGTGGACGCCACTTCCATACGCGCCGAGATATCGCATCTCAAGACGAGCGGGCGCGCGAATTGGGGAAAAATCGACGCCGTCCTCGACAAGATTCAGAATGCCGTGGACTCTGGGCGTCTTCTCGGCAGCGACCGCTACCCTTATTGTGCGGCAGGAACTGATCTTGATGTGGTGTTCCCTGATTGGGCGGGTGTGGGCGGCTGCCCTGCGGAATGCGAAAGACTTGCCGATCCGGCAACGCGCGCGCGGTTGGTCGCGGAGCTCGATTCATGCGGGCGCGATTGGTCGTCCGTAATGATCGGCGGCACTTGGGCCGATGAGACGAAGGCGTATTCGGGACGGGTGGTTGCGGACATTCTTGCCGCCGAATCTCGCTTCGGTTCGCCCGGCGAGCTGGTTTGCTGGATATTGGAACGTGATGCCTGCCGCACAGGGGCATTCTTCTTCGGGATGAGCGAGGACAATCTGCAGCTTATCTGCGAAAGGCCATGGATCGTGCCGGGAAGCGATGCGTCGCTCCGCGCGCCGTGGGGACAGCTCGGGAAAGACCACCCTCATCCGAGAGCATATGGAACGATGCCGCGATTCTTCCGTCTGCTGACCGGAAGAGTTGAAGGCCATGCGAAGATTGCTTCGCGCGAGGAGGCGATAGCTCGCATGACGTCCGTGCCTGCGCGTCGTTTCGGCATACACAAGCGCGGCGTGCTGGAGAAGGGCGCGTTCGCCGACATTGCCGTTTGGCGAGAGGAAGATTTCCGCGATGCGGCGACTTATGAAAAATCGCATGCGTTTTCAAAGGGCATGGAGGCAGTGTTTGTCAATGGCGCGCTGTCATACCTCAGGGGCGAATTTCTCCATGCCGGCGCAGGACGGTTGCTAGATCGAAACGCGAATTGAAAAGTCGGGCGGACCTTTCAAACGTCCGCCTGACTTTCATTTCGCCGATTTTGTTGTGGCGTGGCCACGACAATAAGGCTATAATATTAGCGTTTCAAGTGAGGACCCAAAAGAGGCGTCCGGAATCAGGAGAAGAATAGAAGATGACATTGTTCGAGGAACTACAGGCCCGCGGTCTGGTGGAGGCCGTGACAGATCCTGCCATAGAGAAGATGCTGGCGACCCCGCAGACGATATACTGCGGATTCGATCCTTCCGCCTCGTCGCTTCAGGCCGGCAATCTCGTTTCGATAATGATGTTGCGCCGTCTGCAGCTTGCGGGGCACAAGGTCATCGCCCTGGTGGGCGGCGCGACGGGCCTCATCGGCGATCCCTCCGGCAAAAGCGCCGAACGCAACATGCTCACGCTAGAGCAGGTGGCGGAGAACAAGAAGGGAATACGCGAGAATCTTGGAAGGGTGCTTGACTTCGAAGGCCCGAACGCCGCCGTGATGGTGGACAACTACGACTGGTACTCGGGTCTTTCCGCGATTGCATTTCTGCGCGATGTGGCCATCAACTTCCGCGTTCCGCAGATGCTTGCGAAGGAGAGCGTGAAGAAACGTCTCGAGGCGAGCGAGGGCGCATTGACCTTCACCGAGTTCAGCTATCAGATATTGCAGGGCAACGACTTCCTACATCTTTTCGACGCCTATGGTTGCACGATGGAGGTGGGCGGGGCAGACCAGTGGGGCAACATAACGGCCGGCACTGATCTTGTCCACAAGATGCGCGGCAAGACGGCATTCGGTCTCACTTTCCCCCTGTTGCTCGACGGTTCAGGCCGCAAGTTCGGCAAGAGCGAAGGCAATGCCATGTTCATGAGCGCGGAAAAGACTTCCGTCTACGACTGGTATCAGTTCTTCCTGCGTTCGGCCGACGAGGATGTCATTCGCTATTTGAAGGTGTTCTCGCTGAAGTCGCTTGAAGAAATCGCCGATCTTGAAGCTCAAATGAAGGCGCATCCGGAGTCTCGCATCCCGCAGAGGGCGCTGGCCGAGGAGCTTACGCTCCTTGTCCATGGCGAAGAGGGCCTAAAGACGGCGCTCGGCGCGACGAAGACGCTCTTCGGCGGCGATGTGGTCGGCAAGAGCGCCGACGAGCTTGAGGAAATCTTCAAGGACGTGAAGAGCGCGGAAATCGCTTCGGCGGACGCGGTGGGCAAGACTGTCTTTGCCGTGGCCGCCGCGGCCGGGATGTTCAAGTCGAACGGCGAGGCGCGCCGCATGGCCCAGCAGGGCGGGCTTTCCATCAACGGGGAGAAGGCGGACGACAAGCGCGTCTTCGCCGCAGAGGATTGGGTCGATGGTCGTGTCGCCGTTCTTCGCAGCGGCAAGAAGAACCACTTCCTCCTGAAGGCGAAGGCCTGACGCTTCGCCAGGCGCGCAGAAAATCGCTCACTGCGGCGAGACGATTATGCGCGCGCCGGGGGCGAGAAGAAGGGCAATCTCATCGCGGTCCGCCGGGAAGAACTTCAGCCCTAGGGCGTTGAAGCGATCCATTGGACCCTCTTCGCGCGTGATCGGATATGCGCCGATTTTCGGTTCGGGTGCAAGGGACACGTCGTAGCGCTTGAAGAAGCGCTTGTTGAGCGAAAGATCCGCAATCCTGAGGCTTGCGTGCACCACAAGCTCAGCTCGCGGGAATTCCAGCACGCGGAGCTGGTCGCCTATGCGGATGCGGTTGGCGTCCTTGAGGGCGTTGAGTTTCAGGACTGCGGCGAGAGTGGTTCCGTGTTCGCGGGCGATTCGCTGGGCGTTGTCGCCGCGCTTCACGGTGATGGTGGTAGTCCATCCGTCGCGTTCCTTCGAGCCTATGGCGAAAAGGGACTCTGCGTTCAACACTCCCAATCGTCTGGCGAACGGATCGTCAAGATCGGCCATCGCGTTCCGGCGGCGGAGCTTTTCGAGCGTGTCGCGGACAATCCGCTTGTTCCCCAGGCGTTCGGCGTCGGCAAGGCGTGCAAGAAGGGTTGCCTCTTCTGGCGTGCGAGTGCGAGCAGTCTCAAGCCATCGTTCCGCCGCCTGTACGGCTTTGGAGGACACGGGCTTCTTTGGCTTCACCTCGACGGCGGCAGTGGATGCGTTTCCGCCTGTGTCCGCAATGGCGCCATTAGGCTTGTTTTGTGACGATGGAGATGCCGACGGTGTTTTGGTAGATGTCGCAGGCGACGGCTTTTCTGCGGAGTTCGGCCTGGCAGGCTTGTCCGGCGAAGGCTTGGGCGGCTGCGGCAGAGGTGCGGATGGCGCGTCGACGGGCTGATCTGGCATTTGCAGCGTGTTTTTACGGCATCCGCGGGCACAGAGGAAAGAAACGATTGCGACGAGGGCGAATACGAACAAAACCCAGCGGAAGGGGTGGCTATCGCCGCCCCTTTGGACCGGGTTGTATTCAACGCCGTATCGTCCGCGCGCAAAACTCATTTTGACGGCAGGATTACTTGGCCGGTTCGGCCGGGGTGTCGTCGACGATGTTCTGCACGGCGCTGCGCGCCACTTCCACCACGACGTCGCCGGCGATTTCGATCTTGAACGTCTTCTCTTTGGCTTCGACGATCTTGCCGATGAAGCCGCCGGCGAACAGGACCTTTGCGCCTGCGCGGAGTTCCTCGATCATCTTGCGGCGCTCCTTCTCCTTCCGCTGCTGCGGGCGGATCATCATGAAGTAGAAGATCGCGAAGATCAGCAGCATCGGCACGAGCATTCCCATGCCGCCGCCTTGAGCTTGTTGTGCCGCCGGAGCCGCAGGTGCCGCAGCATCGGCGAAGAACGAATATAGGTTCATGTTGTTTCCTTTCTTTGTTGTTGATGAAAATCGTCTTTCCATTCGGCGAAGCGTCCGGCCGAAATGGCTTCGCGCATCTCGCGCATGAACGAGCAGAGGCGGTGGACGTTGTGTATCGTGAGCAGCCGCACGCCCAGTATTTCGCCGGAGTGCAGGAGATGGCGGACGTAGCTTCTCGTGAAGTTGCGGCAACAGTAGCAGTTGCAGCCATCCTCTACAGGCCCAAGATCTTTCTCCCATTTCGCGGCCTTGACGGCCACATTGCCGCGACGTGTCACCGCCGTTCCGTGGCGGGCGATGCGCGTGGGCAGAACGCAGTCGAACATGTCTATGCCGCGCGCCACGCATTCCGCCATCTGCGTCATCACTCCCAGTCCCATCACGTAGCGGGGCTTCGATTCCGGAAGATACGGGACGGAAGCCTCGACGGCCTTGTACATGGTCTCTTCCGGTTCGCCGACCGATACGCCGCCTATGGCGTATCCCGGAAAATCCATCTGCGTGAGCTCCTCGGCGCAGCGGCGGCGTATGTCATCGTAGACGCCTCCCTGCACGATTCCGAACACGAGCTGGCCGGGCGCGTGCGGGGCATCCAGAGACATCTTTGCCCATTCAAGGGTGATGGCGACGCTTTTCTCGGCGCGTTCGCGTTCGCATGGCCATGGAAGGCACTCGTCGAATACCATGGCGATGTCGCTGCCCAGAATGCGCTGGATCTCCATTGACTCCCTTGGACCGAGGAATATGCGCCGCCCGTCGATGTGGGAGTTGAACCAGCAGCCATCCGGCGTGAGCTTGCGCATCTTGGCGAGTGAGAAGACCTGGAAGCCGCCTGAATCCGTGAGTATCGGGCGTGTCCAGTTCATGAACTTGTGGAGACCGCCTGCATTTGCGATCACTTCCGGGCCTGGGCGAAGAAACAGATGGTACGTGTTGCCGAGGATGATGGACGCGTCGTTTTCCACAAGATCGCGCGGTTCAAGCGCCTTCACGGTGGCTTGGGTGCCAACGGGCATGAATACAGGAGTGTCGACCGGGCCGTGCGCAGTCCATAGGCGCCCCGTGCGCGCGCGTGTACGCGCGTCAATAGATTTGATCTCGAAAGTGCCTATGGACGACAAGTTGGGCATGGACAGAAGAGTTAAACATAAAACCGGTGCGGAATCAAGTACCAACAGCCGATTTTTTTTCATGGGAAACAATATGCAAGCCGTCGCGGGCAGATTATGGTATAATGGCAGGCAGTTTCGTCGACGCTTTACCTGAAGACATTTCAAAGAAAGGCATAATACAATGAAAAAAGCAGACATCGGCCTTGTCGGCCTCGCCGTGATGGGCGAAAATCTCGTGATGAACATGGAGTCCAAGGGCTTCACCGTAGCGGTGTACAACCGCACCGTGGAGAAGGTGGAGAACTTCGTGAACGGCCGAGCCAAGGGCAAGAACATAATCGGCTGCCATTCCATCGCCGAATTGGTGGAGAATCTGGAGCGTCCTCGCAAGGTGTTCCTGATGGTCAAGGCAGGCGCGGCCGTCGATGCGATGATCGACACGCTGATCCCGGCGCTCGAGCCGGGCGACATCATCATCGACGGCGGCAATTCGCACTTCCCGGACACGATCCGCCGCACGAAGCTTGTCGAGGAGAAGGGGCTTCTCTACGTCGGCACGGGCGTCTCCGGCGGCGAAGAGGGCGCGCTCAGGGGACCGTCGCTCATGCCGGGCGGTTCCCCGGCCGCCTGGGCGGCCGTCAAGCCGATATTCCAGGCGATCTGCGCCAAGGTCGAGGATGGCGCGCCTTGCTGCGATTGGGTCGGCGAGAACGGCGCGGGACACTTCGTCAAGATGGTCCACAACGGAATCGAGTACGGAGACATGCAGCTCATCTGCGAGTGCTACCAGCTGATGCGCGACTACGTTGGGCTTTCCGACGACGAGATGCACGAGGTGTTCAAGAAGTGGAACGAGACGGAGCTTGACAGCTATCTCATCGAGATCACCCGCGACATCCTGGCGTACAAGGACGCCGACGGATCGCCGCTCGTCGAGAACATCCTAGACACGGCTGGGCAGAAGGGGACGGGCAAGTGGACCGGCATCGCCGCCCTTGACGAAGGCGTGCCGCTCACGCTCATCGGCGAAGCCGTCTTCGCGCGCTGCCTCTCCGCGATGAAGGCGGAGCGCGTCGAGGCCGCAAAGGCGTTCAACCGCCCGAAGCCCGTCTTCGCCGGAGACAAGGCTGCGTTCGTGGAGAACCTGCGCCAGGCGCTCTTCGCGTCGAAGATCGTCTCCTACGCACAGGGCTACACTCTCATGCGCGCCGCCGCGAAGACTTACGGGTGGAATCTCAACTACGGCGGCATTGCGCTCATGTGGCGCGGCGGCTGTATCATCCGCAGCGTGTTCCTCGGTAAGATCAAGGAGGCGTATGAAAAGAATCCGGGCCTGACGAACCTCCTCCTCGATCCGTACTTCAAGGGAACCGTGGAAAAACTCGTTCCTGCGTGGCGTGCGGTGGCCGCGGCGGCCGTGACGAGCGGCGTTCCCGCGCCGGCGATGACGTCGGCTCTTGCATACTTCGACGGCTACACGACGGACCGTCTTCCCGCTAATCTGCTGCAGGCGCAGCGCGACTACTTCGGCGCGCACACGTACGAGCGCCTCGATTCGCCGCGCGGACAGTTCTTCCACACCAACTGGACAGGTCGCGGCGGCAGCACTTCCGCCGCAACGTACAACGCCTGACGGATCGAGCGATGCCGGATCGCAAGACGCTTGCAGCCGTCCTGCCGTTCGCCGTGTGGATCGCGCTGATGACGCTGTTGCCGCAGACGGCATGGGCGTACGCGGTGCGTTCCGCCGCGACGGCGGCGGCGCTTGCGTGGTCGTTCAGCGTGTTCCGCCCGCGCCTTTCCGTTTCTCCGCGCGCGTTGGCATGGGGGCTTGCGGCAGGCGCGTTCGTGGCGGCGTTCTGGATTTTCCCGGAGGAAACAGCATGGTACCGCAAGTGGGTGCTGTGGCCTTTCGGCTCCGAACCGCCGCCTTCAACGGAACCGCCGGCCTATGACCCGGCCGTCTGCGGTTGGCCGCTGACGATCGCGAAGCTGGTGGGTAGCGCATTTGTGATCGCTCCTGCGGAGGAGCTCTTCTTTCGTTCCTTCCTATATCGCCGGCTTCAGTCCCGCGACTGGTTGGCGGTGCCGCTTTCGCGCCTTGACGTTTCGGCGTTCGCATGGACGGCAGGTCTCTTCTGCCTTGAGCACCCGCCGCGCTTCGCCGCCGCCGCCGCTTGCGGGGCGATATACGGCATCGTTGCGATTCGACATGGACTGGGATCCGCCGTCGTGGCGCACATCGTGACGAATCTGCTCCTGGCTCTTCACGTCATATACCATGGCGCATGGGCTTTTTGGTGAGATTTCACGCATTAAAAATTTCCCCCACTAGCGGACGGTTTTTTGGTATAATCTAGGCAATGTACAAACCCCTCATAATGTCCATCGTCATGATGGTTTTCACGGCGAGTGCCTTTTCGAGTTCGAAATGGCTCGCCGAGCGCAATGATGATGGCGATATGATGCGCTTGCGAAAGGCCTATGCGCAGTGTGTGGCGCAACTGGAGTCGCCGGCGGAGAATGTTGTTTTCCCGCTTGAAACGCTGCCGGACGGCACGGTCAAGAGCCGTCTCATGGCAAAGCGTGCGCAGATGTTCCTCGAATCCGGTCTGATTTGGGGGGAGGGCATACGAGTCGAACAGTATGGCAAGGACGGCAAAGTAGATTCCTATCTTGTCGCCGACAACTGCGTAGTCGATCGCAAGACGAAGACCGGATGGGTCGAGGGCGACGCGATGATGTCGTATGGAAATTCGATCGTGAAGGGCCGCGGAGTGCACTTCTCCGTCGATCGCGAGTTCATAAAGATATTCTCGAAGTCCGAGATAAGGACTTCGGGCTTGAAGATAGATCCTGCAAAAACGCTAGACCTAGGGAGGTCAAAATGAAGACTTCGTCTGTAACACCCAAAACGATCTTTCTGTCGATTCTTTTGCTGGGCTGTTATCTGGCACCGGCAATAAATCTGGAAGATCTGCTCAATCCGGACGCGGCGATTCTCAAAAGTCCGCCTAAGGAAAAAACTTCGGTTGCGCCCGCAAAGCAGCCTGTCGCAAAAGCCCCTGCGGCGCCGGCTGTTACCGAAGCAAGGCCGCCTGCCGTCTCCCAGGCGCAGTTGGAGGCCGAGCGCGCGGCGCGTGAAAAGGCCGAAGCTGCCTCGAAGAAGGCCCGTGGAGCGCTTGTCGAGTCGGAAGCCGAGCGAAAGTCGCTTGAAAAGGAACGTGCGGACCTTGAGGCTCGTTTGAAGAAGGAACGTGCGGATCTTGAGGCTCGTTTGAAGGCTGCCGAGGAGGCCAGGGCTGCGGAGAGAAAGGCGAAGATCGAGCAGGCCGCCAAGGCCGAGGAGGCTGCAAGGACTCAACGCGAACAGTCTTCGCGCGAGGCCGCCGAGGCGGCCAGAAACGAACGTGCCGCCGCGCAGAAGCGCATTGACGCCGAGCGTGAGGCGCGCGCAAAGGCCGAGGAGGCGTCCAAAAAAGCCCGTGGAGACCTTGCCGAGGTCGAAGCGGAGCGCAAGGAGCTCGAGAAGGCGCGTGCAGAGCTTGAAGCTCGATTGAAGGCTGCGGAGGTTGCGCGTCGAGAGGCGGAGAAGAAGGCTGCGGAGGCGGAGGCCGCACGGAAAAAGTCCGAAGAGGCCGTTGGCGACGTCGCCAAGAAGGCCCTTGCGGAACGTCGGGCGCGCGAAGAGGCCGAGACCGCTCGTCGTGCGGCGGAGCAGCGTGCCGAGAACGAGCGTCGCGCGGCGGAGAAGGCTGTTGCCGACAAGGCTGCGGCGGAGAAGCGCCTTAACTATCTCATGAATCCCGATCCTGACGAGCGCCCCGATCCGCCAAAGAAGGCCGCGGCGCCCAAGGCTCCGGCGCAGGGGGCAGCGAAGCAGGCGGGCGTCCGGCCGGCGCAGGCGAAGGCGGCCCATCCTCCGGCTGCGGGCGCCGAGACTCCGAAGAAAGCTCTCACGGGGCGCGATGCCGTCATCACGGCCGAGCGCACCGACTATGATCGCAAGGAGGGGGTGATCCTCTTCGATCGCAGCGTGCATGTGGACGACGAGCAGTATCAAATGCACGCGGATCGCCTTTTCGTGTTTCTTGATGGCACGAATGAACTGAAGCGCCTCGTGGCCATCGGGCATGTGGCCATAACCAACGAGGACAAGACGGCCTATTGCGCAAGGGCCACGTATTCCAAGACAACCGGCAAGATCGTGATGTATTCCAACGACGATATAAAGGCCAGGCTCTACGAGGGCGGCAAGAAGGGATCGACGGTCGTAGGCCAGCGCATAACCTTCTGGGTGAATTCCGAGCAGGTGGAAGTGGACAACCCGGTAATATCGATGCCCGGCGGGGCGTTGAAGGGCGGCGACGCCAAGAACCTTCTGCAAGGAGGCGGTCTCGGCGGCTTAGGCAAATCCAAAGGCGGGGGTAAATGATGGACGATCCCGTTTTGAAAGCCATGGCCGAGATGGCCGCTGAAAAGGAGCTCGCCGCGCGACGGGCGGCGACGGCGCAGCCGTCAGGACCTGCCCCGACTGTCGAGCCAGATCTGGTGGCGACCGGACTCGTGAAGCGCTATGGGGATCGCACTGTGGTCAACGGCATGGGCATGGCGGTTCGCTGCGGTGAGATCGTGGGGCTGCTCGGCCCCAACGGAGCGGGCAAGACCACCACGTTCTACATGATAGTCGGGCTCGTCCGCCCGAACGAGGGGAAGGTCGTCTTTCGCGGGCACGATCTCACCCGTCTGCCGGTCTTCATGCGTGCGCGCCAGGGATTGGGATATCTTGCGCAGGAGCCTAGCATCTTCCGCAAGCTGACCGTGTGGAACAATGTGATGGCGATCCTTGAGACCCTGAAGATGTCGCGCAAGGACCGCAAGGCCCGCTGCGAGGAGCTTCTTGCCTCGCTTGACTTGATGAAGGTCGCGAAGCAGCCGGCGTACACTCTATCCGGCGGCGAGCGGCGCAAGCTCGAGATCGCGCGCGCTCTTGTGAGAAAACCGGCCATCTTGATGCTGGACGAGCCTTTCGCCGGCGTGGATCCGCTGGCCGTCCATGACATCCAGGAGATAGTCCGCAAGTTGCGCGACCAAGGGCTAGGCATAATCATCACGGACCACAACGTTCGCGAGACTCTGAACGTCGTGGACCGCGCGTACATGGTCTATGACGGCAGGCTGCTGTGCGAGGGCACAAGCTCGTATCTCGTCAATGACCCGGAGGCCCGCAAGCTTTACCTAGGCGAGAATTTCCGCCTGTGATCGATCTAAACGAAACAACAACAACCAAAAAGGAGGATATGACATGTCAATCGAAGTAACAATGCGCCACAGCGATGTCAAGATCGAAGCGCTAAAAGAGTATGCCCAGAAGCGTATGGAGCAGCTGCAGCAGGCCTTTCCAAAGGTCACGAAGATCGAGATCGTCATCGACGTTGACGTCAAGAAGCACATGTACATGGCCGAAGTCAAGGCAAATCGCCTTGGCGAAACGGCAGTGGGCGCGAAGGAGTTCTCGGAGTCTGGCAAGAGCGTGATCGACGCTGCTGCCGCGCGTGCCGAGCGCCAGCTTCTGAAGATGCGCGTGAAGGCGCGCAAGGGCAACGTCCGCGCAGCCCGCGCAGGGTCGCCGCGCAACTGACGTGGAGTTTGCGGGGGATGCCGGAGATCGACCACAACGCCGAGGCCCGCAGGAGCGTCTTCACTCTGCGCGATTTCATTCGCGCGGGGGCGGAGCGTCTGCACATAGACGTCGTCGTTGGCGGAGCCGGGCTTGATCACGAGGTCCTCGAGCCTGTGATGAACCGGCCCGGCCTGGCCCTCACCGGCTTCTTCGGCAATTTCGGCTGGAAGCGCATCCAGGTGATCGGCAAGGCCGAGCACGCGTATCTGCTGAGCTTGGCCGACGACGAGCGCCTGGAGCGAATCAAGGCTCTCTTCGCGAACAAGGCGTACTGCCTAGTCTTCGCGTGCGGGATGCCGGTGCCGGACGGCGTGTGCGAGGCCGCCGAGGCGGCGGGCGTGGCCGTGATGCGCACGACCATGCTCACGCGCGAGTTCTTCCATCGTGGCACGTTCGTCCTTGGTGCGCTTGCCGCGCCAAAGGCGAAGATGTACGGCACCACGGTGGAGGTGGCCGGGCTTGGCGTGATGATCGAGGGTGCGCCGGGCCTGGGCAAGAGCGAGGCGGCTCTGGGTCTTGTCAAACACGGCAACGCGCTTGTTGCCGACGATCTTACCTGCCTTCGCAAGGACGAGGCGGAGAATGTACTGTACGCCTCCGCTTCAAGCGCAACGCGCGACTACATGGAGATACGCGGCATAGGGTTCATCCACGTGCCGAGCATATTCGGAGTGACCGCGGTGCGAGGTGAAAAGCAGTTGGATCTTGTGGTGACGCTCAAGCAGATGAAGGATGTGGATGGCGACTTGGACCGTGTCGGGGATGAACGTCGTTTCAGGCGTATCCTTGGCGTGGACGTGCCGCAAATCGTCATACCGGTGTCTGCAGGGCGTGACCTTGTCAACCTTGTGGAGACGGCCGCGCAGCAGTTCAAGCTGCGAAGGGCCGGTCATGATGCCGCAACGGAATTGGATGCGCGGCTGATGGCTCGCGCAGAAAGAATAATGGAAGGGAAAACAAATGGCTGAACAGAAAGAAACGCGTGAATTCACGCTACTGAACAAGTATGGACTGCACGTGCGCCCCGCAGGTCTTTTCGCGAAGATCTCGTCGCGCTATGATGCGGACGTTACGGTTGAGAAGGACGGCAGCTGCGTCAGCGGCAAGTCGATAATGGCCCTCATGACGCTTGAGGCGGTGTGCGGCACGAAGCTTCGCGTTACGGCCGAGGGGCCTCAGGCAAAAGAGGTCCTCGACGAGCTCGAGGCCCTTGTCCAGCGCAAGTTCGACATCCCCGACGAGCAGTAGTCTTATCCGCATGACGGGTGCGTCCGCAAAATCCGCGCGCGCCGCGACTGCGGCGAAGAACGAGTCGATCTCAGGCTTGGCCGTCTCGCGCGGCCTTGTCTCCGGCCCAGTCTTGATATACGGCGGCGGTCATGAGCTCGTCGTGCCCGAATACAGCGTTGCGCCGGAGAAGACCGCCGCGGAACTGGCCCGCTACGATGCGGCGCGCCTCGAGACTCGGCGTCAGCTGGAGAGCCTGGTCTCGGAACTTGACGCCCGCACGGACTCGGAGAACGCCAGAATATTCGCGAACCATCTGATGATACTCGACGACGTCGCGGTGGTCGGCGCGGTCCAGGACGTCGTGCGGCGCGAGAACATCAACGTCGAGGCGGCCATGCGCCGCGTGGTCGATGGGTACAGGAAGTCCTTCGCAAGGATGAACGACCCATATCTCCGCGAGCGCGTGCGCGATCTTGACGACGTGGAGCGTCGCGTTCTGGGCAATCTCCTTGGCAAGACGGACGAACCTTTGTCCCAGATCGACCGTCCGATGATATTGGTTGCGGACGATCTAACTCCTTCAGAGACCGCATCTCTTCCGCGCTCGGCCATTCTGGGAATAGCCACGAACCGAGGCTCCACCACAAGCCATGTGGCGCTCCTTGCCCGTTCCATGGGCATCCCGGCCGTTGCCGGGCTAGGAGACATAACAGAGCGCGTGTCGCCTGGCGACGAGATGCTCCTGGACGGTACGCGCGGCGTGGTGGTGATTGCTCCAGACGAAGCCACGGCCGCGGAGTTCGCCAAGCGCAAGAAGGCGGTGGACGCTCTCTTGGCGGAATTTGGAACGTCGGGCGCGGAGACTGCCGCGCGTCCAATAGGCGTGTCTCTTCTGGCCAACGTCCAGCCTGGCATGCCGTTTGACGGCCTTGCGGAATCGGGCGCGCAGGGAATCGGGCTTTACAGGAGCGAATATCTCTGGATAAACGCGGAAAGGGAGCCTGGCGAGGACGAGCAGACCGCAGCGTATGTGGCGGCAGTCCGCGCCGCCTCCGCTTTGGGCGATGGCGCGCGTTGCGTATTCCGTGTCTTCGACATGGGCGGGGACAAGTTCGCTAACGGCGTGAAGAACGCCGAGATGAATCCGTTCCTCGGCAACCGTTCGCTCCGTTGGCTTCTTGCCAACAGGCATGTATTCCGCACTCAGCTTCGTGCCATGCTCAGAGCGAGCGCCCACGGTCCGGCGGCGGTGATGTACCCGATGGTTGCTACGCGCGAAGAGCTGCGCGAGGCGAATGCAGTGCTTGGCGAGGCCATGGAGCAGTTGCATATGGCGGGAATCGCCTTCGACAAGTCCATACCCAAGGGCGCCATGATCGAAGTGCCGTCCGCCGCCATCAACGCAAAGGGCCTGGCGCGGGAGGTGGATTTTCTGTCGATCGGCACAAACGATCTGATACAGTACACAATGGCGGCAGACCGAGGCAACGGTTCGGTCGCGTATCTGTACCAGCCTACGAATCCCGCCGTCATACGCCTCGTAGACGGCACGGTTTCGGCCGCGCACGAAATGGGCGTGAAGGTCTCCGTGTGCGGTGAATCGGCCTCCGATCCCGTGCTGGCCTTCCTCTGGACGGCGCTTGGCGTCGATTCCCTTTCAATGAGTTCCGGCTTCATTCCGCCGGTGCGCAAGGTCTTCAGGGCGCTTGCTCCTGCGGACGCCGCGGAGCTTGCCGACGCCGTGCGCGCAAGCCTTGACGACTCTTCCGCCGAGGAAATATACGAACTTTGCAGCGCGTTCATCCTTGCACGCCTTCCTGCGCGAGAGTCCTTTGAGGAGTTCATAGGCAAGCCCAGGAAACGATCAATCTAAAGAAAGCGAAATCACATGTCGATAAAAATACTAGGAACAGGTAGTTATCTGCCGCCGGACGTCGTGACCAACGACGATCTGGCCAAGTCCCTTGACACCTCGGACGAATGGATATTCTCCCACACTGGGATTCATTCGCGCCACATAGCAGGCGACAATGAGTGCACTTCCTCGATGGCCACCGCCGCAGCCCGCGAGGCGATGTCCGCCGCAGGCGTGACGCCGGATGAGATCGGCCTCATAATAGTCGCCACTTCGTCTCCCGACTACAATACGTTCCCGTCAACGGCATGCCTTGTGCAGGCGGCCCTCGAATGCCCGTCCACCGGAGCCTACGACATGCAGGCGGCGTGCGCCGGATTCGTGTACGCGCTCGACCAGGCTCGCTGCTGGGTGAAGGTCAATCCAACGAAGAAGGCTCTCGTCATCGGCGCGGAGACGCTTTCGCGCCTTGTCGACTGGCGTGACCGTGCCAGCTGCATCCTTTTCGGCGACGGAGCCGGCGCGGTGGTGATCGGCGAAACGCCCGACGACGGACCTGACGCCCACACGGTTCTCTGGGCCGACGGCAAAGGGGCCGGCTTCATATCTCGCGACGGCGGCGCACGCCTTCCGCATCAGGCCGGAACGATACCGATTCCCTTCCTGGTCCTGCAGGGCCATGACGTCTTCGCCTTTGCGGTGCGTTCGCTCGCAAAGGTCACGAACCAGCTGTGCGACATGCTGGGCACGACGCCCGACAAGCTTGACCGCGTGTTCGCCCATCAGGCAAACGGGCGGATAATCGAGGCCGTCGCGCGCCGCATGAAGCTATCCATCGAGAAGTTCTACCTGAACCTCGAAACGACGGGGAACACGTCCGCAGCGTCGATCCCGATCGCCCTGTCCGAGGCTGTGCGCAAAGGCGAACTCAAGGACGGGATGAACATCGTCCTGTGCGGCTTCGGCGCCGGATTGACATATGCCGGCACGTATATGCGCTGGCCCTTTCTGTGATGCAATTTAAAAAGGAAAACAACATGAACAATAGAAAAGTCGTCGTAACGGGTATCGGCATGCTGTGCGCATGCGGCAATGGCCGCGAGGTGGCATGGGAAGCCGTAAAGGCCGGCAAGACCGGCATCGGGCGCATCACCAAGTTTGACGCTTCGCGGTGCACAAGCCAGGTCGCTGGCGAGGTCAAGGACTTCGACGCGTACGTCGAGGCGAATGCGCTTATCGACCGCAAGGCCGCGCGCCACATGGCGCTCTTCTCGCGCTATGCCGTGGCCGCCGCTGTCGAGGCTTGGCGCGACGCCGGCTACGGCGACGAGAACAAGCCGGACATGGATCGTGTGGGAACGCTCGTCGGAAACGGAGTCGGCGGCATCGACGTGACCGGGGATTCGTACAAGATACTCTTCGACCGCGGCCCCGACCGCATCTCGCCGCTTGCAGTGCCGGAGCTGATCGCGAACGAGGCTGCCGGAAACATCTCGATAGCCCTTGGCGCAAAGGGGCCTGCGCAGGTGATCACCACCGCATGCGCCTCGTCCGCCGATTCTCTTGGATTCGCGCTGGACATGATTCGCGCAGGCCGCGCGGACGTCGTCGTGGCCGGCGGCACTGAGGCCGCCATACTTGAGTTCTGCGTCGCGGGATTCATGAAGATGAAGGCCCTTTCCACGAAGTTCAACGAAACCCCCGAACGCGCATGCCGTCCGTTCAACGCCGACCGCGACGGATTCGTCATGGGCGAGGGCGCCGCGATGCTGATCCTCGAGAGCGAGGAACACGCAAAGGCGCGCAACGCCAAGGTGTACTGCGAGCTGGCAGGATACGGCGCCACATCGGACGCCTACCACATCACCGCGCCCGATCCTTCCGCCATCGGCGCAGTCAAGGCCATTCGCGCCGCTCTGGCCGATGCCGACGTGACCGACCTCTCTACCGTGGACTACATCAATGCGCACGGCACCTCGACGCCTCTCAACGACGTCATGGAGACGACGGCGTTCAAGGAGGTCTTCGGCGAGCAGGCGCGCAACATAAACATATCTTCTACGAAGTCGATGACCGGGCATCTTCTCGGAGCCACCGGCGCCCTTGAGGCCGCGTTCTGCGCGCTGGCCATACGCGATTCCTTCGTGCCGCCCACCATCAACTACGAGAACCCCGATCCTGCCTGCGATCTCAACTACACCCCGAACAGTGGAGTCGCGCGCGACGTTCGCGTGGCCATTTCCACTTCCCTTGGCTTCGGCGGACACAACGCCGCCCTCGTATTCAAGAAAGCGTGACATCATGGATTTTCCAGTATTCAAGCAGGAATTCCATCTCAAGGGAATAGACCTTCTTCCGCATCGAGATCCGTTCCTTTTCGTGGACGAGCTCATCTCGGCGGATGAAACCGGCGCACTTGGCGTCTACACGTACACAGATTCCGCCACGGCGATTCCCGGAAAGACGGTCAACACGTTCTTTGAAGGGCACTTCCCGTTCTTCCCGGTCGTGCCGGGCGTGGTGCTGATCGAATCCATGGCCCAAGTCGCAGGATGCGCGCTTGTCGCCCGGAAGGTGCTCCCGGAAAATCCGGCGTTTCTGCTGGCGGCCGTGGACAAAGTGCGCTTCCGCCATCCGGTGCGCCCTGGCGATACTCTCACGACTGTTGTCACGAACCTCAAAAAGGCGATGTCGAAACTTGGCATCTTCGCCGTCAAGGGATACGTGGGCGATGCGCTTGCGGCCGAGGCGGAAGTGAAATGCTTTGTGACAACCAGAGATAAAATCGGAATGTGATGCTTCCCGCGCGATGGAATTGAACCCTATCATCGCGCGGCTTCTGTCCGCCCGCGGCATCGAAGCCGATGCCTATGAGGCTTTCTTCGACCCGTCGTTGAAACGCCTGACGCCGGCAATGTCCATTCCTGGCGTCAAGGAGGCGGTGGAGGTAATACTGGCCAATGTCGAGGCACGGCGCAAAATCGTCGTGTTCGGAGACTATGACGCCGATGGCGTGTGTGCCTGCGCCATCCTCGTAAAGACGATTCAGCGCCTCGGCGCTCCGGTGGCGGCCTTCATTCCCCATCGGTTCAAAGAGGGCTACGGCATGACGCCGGCTTCAATCGCGCGCCTTCTCGAGGAGCATCCTGACGTCTCGCTCGTGATAACCGTCGATAACGGGATCAGTTCGCCGATGGAGGTCGCGCAGCTTCGCGGAAAAGGCATTTCCGTGGTGGTCACGGACCATCATCTTCCCGGAGATGAACTTCCGTCCGCAGACGCCTTGGTGAATCCTCGCGTGGCTTCAGCTCCCGGCTGTGAATGCCTCTGCGGCGCAGGCGTCGCGTTTTTCCTCGCTTCGGCGCTTGTCGCGGAGGCTTCGGCTCGCGGCCTTTACTCCGGATCCAAGTTCGGAGGTCCGCTCCTCATACTTGCCGGTCTCGCGACAGTCGCGGATCTCATGCCTCTGACGGACCAGAACCGCATCCTCGCCAGCCAGGCTCTTGCCCATTTCTCGCACTTTGCGCCTATTGGACTAAGCGAACTCATGGCGCATGCCGCGCGCAGGCCTATGGATTGCGTGACATCCCGCGATTTCGCTTTCCTGCTGGCTCCGCGCATAAACGCCGCAGGGCGCGTCGCGTCCGCCATGGAGGCCTATGATCTGCTGATGGCGTCCGACCGGGAAACGGCGCGCAGTCTCGCCGTGCATGTCGATTCCCGCAACGGCGAGCGCAAGGGCGAGGAGATGCTGATGCACGAGGAGGCCAAGAAGCAGATCCCCGATCCCATCCCGGCGGCGGTTGTAGTTGGCGACGACAAATGGAATTCCGGCGTGGCCGGCATAGTCGCGGCGCGCATAATGGAGGAGGTTCGCGTGCCCGTCGCCGTCGTCACCGGCGACCACGGCAGCGCGCGAGCCCCTGACGGCTACAATGTGCGCGACGCCCTGGCCGCGGCGGCGGACGCGCTTGACCGCTTCGGCGGACATGCGGCCGCAGGCGGCTTCACGGTGCTTCCCGGTCGTCTGGACGAGTTCCGAGAAAAGTTCACGGCGGCCTGTTCCGCGCAGCGCGAGGCTAACGCATCGTCAATCGCAGCGGCTCTCAGCCCAGAACCAGACGCCTGGCTGGATCCTTCGGACATCACCATGGACTTCTATTCCCAGCTTTCGCGGCTTGAGCCTTTCGGCGAGGGGAACCCCGAACCCGTCTTCGGCATCCGCGACGTCGCTTTCTCGGATATACGTCTCCTCGGGCAGGAAGGGCGCCACGCGGCGTTCGTCTTCTCGAATCGCGCGATCCCCCGCGCCGTGTGGTGGAACGCCGGTGCGCGAACGGAGGAACTTCGCGCGCATTCCGCCGGACGTTTTGATATACTATTCACGCTCGTTCTTTCCGATTTCGGCGAAGAAGAGCACTTGGAGCTTAGGCTTACGGACGTGCGTACGCACAGCTTCGAAACGGTCCAGTCAACAAAACAAGGAGAACGACAATGAACTTTCTAAGCGCAGGATGGATATGGCTATACATAGGAGGCTTCCTCATGCTCGCCGAGCTTCTCGCGCCCGGTTTCGTGGTGTTCTTCTTCGGGCTTGCCGCAGCCACGGTTGGTCTCTTCATAATGATATTGCCGGAATCATTCCATCTCACCCTCACATGGCAGCTGGCGCTCTTCTCGTTTTTCTGCGTACTCTACCTCGTGACTCTTCGCCGCTATGTTAAAAGCGTGTTCTTGGGAGACACCGAGGCGACGGATGCGTTGGGCGGCGAATACGTCGGCCGACTGGGGCGCGTCACGGTGGATGTCCGTCCCGAAGTCCCCGGTCGCGTCATAGTGGGCGATGCCGAATGGACGGCGTCGGCGGCGCAGCACATCGCCTCTGGCGTGGAGGTGAAGGTGGTGGCGCAGAAGAATCTAACATTGACGGTGGAGCCGATATGAGCGCCGCGCGCTCTTTGGCGTTTCCACAATGCCGCTTAACGGAAGAAACAACATGAAAAAAGAAATCGAATCATACGCAAAAGAGTACATGCGCTACCTCTCCGTCGCCAAGACGGAACGTCGCGCCTATGCCGAGGCTGTACGTCTCATCGAGGCTGCCGGCTTCAAGGAAATCTCAAAGGCGAAGTCGCTCAAGCCCGGCGACAGGGTCTATCGCGGCTATCACGGCAAGACGCTCATGGCGTGCGTCGTAGGCAGCGCGCCTTGCGCCGAAGGCATTCGCGTGGTGGGCGGCCACACTGATGCGCCGCGGCTGGACTTGAAGCCGCGCCCGATCTACGCCAAGGGCGGAGTCGTCTATTTCGACACGCACATGTACGGCGGAATCAAGAAATACCAGTGGCTGGTCCTTCCGCTCGCGCTCTACGGGGTGATCGTGCGCAAAGACGGCACCAGGGTCGATGTGGCCATCGGCGACAAGCCAGGCGATCCTGTCTTCATGATCTCCGATATCCTTCCCCACCTGGGCAAGGATCAGGAGAAGAAGACGCAGAAGGAATTCTACCCTGCCGAGGATCTCGACGTCATAGCCGGAACTTTGCCTCTTGACGGCGACGGCGACGACAAAAAGCCGGCTGTCAAGCAGGCGCTTGTCGATTTTCTCAAGAAGGAATACGATGTCACCGAGGAGGATCTTCTCTCCGCGGAGCTTGAGATCGTTCCGGCCGGAATGCCGCGCGAGGTTGGCCTCGACCGCTCTCTCATCGCCGCCTACGGCCATGACGATCGCGTCTGCGCGTATGCGGGCCTCAGCGCGCTTCTCGAGATTGCCTCCGCGAAGCGCCCGCCCGCCAAAACATGCGCGGTAATCCTCTGCGACAAGGAGGAGATTGGATCCACGGGAGCGTCGGGCATGGACAGCTCTTTCTTCGAGAACACGGTGGCGGAGCTTCTCGATCGCCAGAACGCAAAAAGCCGCGACATCGACGTGCGACGCGCGCTGGAGAAGTCGACCATGTTGTCGGCAGACGTCACGGCCGCGGCCGACCCTCACTTCCCTGATGTCGATTCCACCGGCAACGAGGCGCGCCTCAACAAGGGACCGGCAGCTTCCAAGTACACCGGCGGCGCGTCGAAGAGCGGCGCGAGCGACTGCCGCGCCGAGTTCGTGGCGGAGATCCGCCGCATCATGGACGACGCCAAGGTCACATGGCAGATGGCCGAGCTGGGCAAGGCGGAGAAGGGCGGCGGCGGGACGATTTCGATGTTCATGGCGCGTTTCGGCATGGACGTCCTGGACTTCGGCACTCCGCTTCTCAACATGCACGCCCCCTGGGAGCTTGCGGCAAAGACCGACTGCTACTGGACCAAGCGCGCCTATCTCGCATATTTTGCGGATAAAAAATAACGAGCTAAGGGATAAAGGCGATGAAAGCCCCCGTGAAAATTCTGGCGTCGGCCATGCTGGCTGCGGCGTTTTCCGCAGCCGCGGCCGAGCCGACCAAGGTGGTGTTCTTTTTCGATACCGAGGATTTCATACAGCCTCGCAGTTCCGACGCGATACGCGACATGGCGAACGTACTTGCCTCGGAAGGCGTCAAGGGCCATTTCGCCATGGTGGGCTACCTCGGCAAGAAACTCGTCGATTGGCGGCGGTTCGACGTCATCGACGCCCTGAAGGCGCATCATGTCGGCACGCAGACTCTCTACCACTCCCTTCATCCGAACATTACCGAATATACCGATATCGAGGATTTCGACGCGGCATACGTCCGCGCCATGGAGGATGAGGCGCGCTGCATCGGCATGCTGCAGGCCGCGACGGGCAAGGATCGCATGTGGTGTTCTGTCCTGCCGGGCAACGGCAACACGATTGTGGGACTTTATCTTTACGCGGACTTGGGCATCCCGTTCTTCGGCGGCGGAACCGGGATGTACGAGGACGAGACCAAGTGCGGCGACATCTGGTACTGCAATCAAAGGCATCTCAATTACGCATACAGATTGCACCTTGAATCCTTTCTGCGCGAGCAGCCGGAGAAGGAAGTGGACGCAAGGCTTGACGAACTCGCCAAGCAGCAGGTCGTGACGTTCTACATGCATCCCCACATGGCGGTGTGCTCCCAGCATTGGGACTGGGTGTTCCGCAAGGGCAACCTGTATCCGTACGGAGAATGGCCTTATGCGGAAGCGCGCGATCCGGCGGTTACAGCAGCCTATTACGAACGCATCAAGGCGTTCCTCAAGAAACTGAAGGCGGACCCGCGCTTCGAGATAACGGACTGCCCTGCGCTTTTTTCCGCACAGAACCCTCGCAAGCCGATAACGCCGAATGACGTGCCGGCCATACGCGCGGCGCTCTCGAAATCGTTTGGCCCCGTTCGCGTTCCTGCGGAATGGAGCATTGCGGACTGCTTTCTGGCGGTAGTGGAGTTTCTGCGCGGCAAGACGCTGTACATGCCGGGAAAGACCTACGGCTTCCTGTACGCGCCGAAGGGCGTAAAGGAACAGGTGCGCGTAAAGGCGGCGGATCTTAAGTCGGCGGCGAAAAGGATGGACGTGTCGCGCTTTCTGCCGCCGTCGATAGATGTCGGCGGCGTTGAGATCGGCCCTGCCGACTTCCTGTTCGCCGCCCTTGAAGCGATCGAAACGGGCAAGGACGAAGTTTCCGTGGCGCCCCGCGACCAGCTGGGCGACATTGCCCGCTATCTGCCGAAGATGGCAACTGTCAATTTCAGGGGCACGTGGATATACACGCCGGAATACAAGGATGCGTGGACTTCAAACCGTCTGCGCTGGCAGTTCTGGACGTTCCGCTACGAACGCCCGTCACGTTCGCCCAGCGGCGAATAGGCGTGCGCTAGGCGAAGATGAGGAAATGGAAAAAGAAGAAGGTGAATACGCATATGATGAAAATCAAAATGATTCTGATGGCGGCGGTTGCCGCGGCTGCTGCGTGCGGTGTGCGAGCAGAGGTGTTCCACGACGGCGACACGGTCGTCTTCTTCGGCGACTCGATCACGCATGCCGGCTTCTACCACGAGTATATAGCCGACTACTACCGTACGCGTTTCCCTGACGCCAGCATCCGCATCGTCAATTCGGGCGTCGGCGGAGACAATGCCTCCGCTGCCGCGAGCCGCATAGACGTAGATGTGGCAGAATACAAGCCCACGCACGTCGCGTTCCACTTCGGCATGAACGACGTTGGGCGCGGCAACTACGATGCTGCGCCTTCGGCTCGCCAGCTTGAGGCCTGCGAGACGGCTCAGGAGAACTTCCGCCGCAACCTCCCCGCGCTCGTCGGCAAGGTGAAGGAGGCCGTTCCCGGCGTCAAGGCGATCTACCTTACGCCGACGCCATACGACGACACGGCAGTTCCCACGAACATTCCTTCCGGGGCGACCGGGTGGGCCGTCAAGAACAACAAGGGATGCAACACGGGTCTCTCGCTTTTTGCTGGGTATGTCCTGGTATCGGCGAAGCGCGACGGAGTCCTCGCCGTGGATTGGTTTACGCCGCTCAACAACTTTCTGATGAGCAGGCGCGCCAACGACCCGCATTTCATGGTCACAAGTTGGGACCGCGTCCATCCCGGGCCTCTCGGCCATGCAATCATGGCATGGCAGTTCCTGATTTCGCAGGGAGTGCCGGCGGTGGTGTCTGACGTGTGCGTGGATGCCGCGAACGGACGCGTCGCACGGAGCGAAAATGCGACGGTGAGCGACGTCACGGCGACGAACGGCTGCGTGTCATTCACTCTTCTCGCCAAGTCGCTGCCGTTCCCGGTGCCGCACGAAGCGGCCGGCGTGCTGGACGAGTTCAAGGTGGAGGATCGGCTCAATCGCGAGACCCTTGCCGTCAAGGGCCTGAAGGAAGGCGACTATGCGCTTCTTATCGACGGCGAGAAGGTCGGCACTTGGAGCGCCGCGGAGTTTGCGCGCGGCATACGGCTGGGTTTCAACGCAAAGACTCCGCAGTTCCGGCAGGCTCGAGCGGTATTCGACAGCAATGCAAAGCTGTCTTCGCGCGAAAGGGAATTCCGCAACTACCACGCTTCGCGCTGGTTCTACGGCAAGAAGGCGCCTGTGGACGACGTGGAGGCGTTCGGCAAGTGGTATGAAGAGAACGTCAAGAACAGGAAAATGTACTACGCTCAGTTCGTGCCGGGCTATCTCAAGTACTGGCCGACGTACAAGGAGGCGCGCGCGAAGCTGTGGGCCGACCAGGAAGCAGTGCGCGCCCTCGCAAAGCCAGTTCCAAGACGCTACGAGGTTGCTGCGGTGCCCGCGGAAGCGGCACTTTCCGCCGAGGCATCATGCAAAGAGTGTGAACTTTCATCGAAGTGCGGCATCAAGCAGTCATCCTGCGACGTACTTGTTGTTGGCGGTGGACCGGCCGGCATCGGCGCGGCCGGCGAGGCGGCTCGCGCCGGCGCTTCGACGATCCTGCTCGAGCAGGGCTTCCAGGTCGGCGGCACCATGACAAGCGGCTTGGTCCATTGGCCAGGGCTGTTCTTCGCCTACGGGAAACTTGTCGTCGGAGGCTTCGGATGGGAGACGGTATCCAACGCGCTCGCGGAAGTCGGTGACCCGCTCCCGCCCTACGCCGAGTGGCGCACCCGTCGCCATTCTGAGGTGCAGCCGTGTGTCAACGTTTCTGTCTACGTGGCGCTCTGCGAGGAGATGCTACGCAAAGCGGGCGTGGTGATTCGCTACTATTCTTCTCCTGCGGCGCTTGTCAGGCGGGACGGAGCCTGGCATGTCACCGTCCATTCCGGCGGCGATACGCGTGTCATCGTCGCGCGGGAGATTGTCGATTGCACGGGATCGGGAAGTGTCGCAGCCCTGGCCGGCGCCGAGCTCATGGACTCGGAGGAACGCATGCCGGGCGATTATCGCTTCAGGTGCAGCAATGTTCCGCCGCGCGAAAAGTGGGACGTTCCTGCCATGCAGAAAGCCTATCGCGAGGCCATCGCCGACGGTTCGCTGAAGGAAGGCGACACTCGTGACAAGATATTCGGCTACAAGTACTTTACGGGGCTCTTTACCAACTATCTAGACACGCGCGGCGAAGGGACGGACGGGCGCGGCGACGTCAACATGGCGGGACGCGCGGCCATGCTACGGCTCTTCCGGTTTCTGCGCCGTCAGCCGGGGTTCGAGAAACTCTGCATCACGTCCCATGCGGCAGAGGCCGGCGTGCGCGAGACGACGCGCGTCCGGGGCGACTACGTGATCACCCTGGACGACTACGTGACAGGGCGCGTCTGGCCGGATTCTCTGTGTTACGTGTTCTATCCCGTTGACATGCATGTCAAGGGGAAGGGAGTCGTTCCGCAGGAGCTGCCCGTCGGCGTCGTTCCCACTGTGCCTCTGCGCGCGCTGCTGCCAAAGGGGATCGACCACATGCTGATGGCGGGCCGTTGTCTTTCCGCCGACCGTCAGGCGATGTCCGGCATACGCGTACAGGCTGCCTGCATGGCGACCGGTCAGGCGGCGGGCGAGGCTGCCGCCATTGCGGCGCGCAAGGGGTGCGCGCCGCGGAAGCTCGATCCTGAAGAGATCAAGGCCGGGCTCAGGTCGCACGGATGCATCGTTCCATGATGACAGATTTCAAATGAATGCTAGGGAGGGGATGTATGTCCACAAAAATGGGAACATGGTTCGGAACGATTCTTGCGGTGTTGGTCACGGCTGCCGCCGCAGCCGAGGTGCCGCAACCGGCTTTTTCGTTCAAGTACGGTGACCGGGTCGTTGCCGGAACGGAGTCCATGCAGGTGGATGCGCATCTGAAGGTGACGCTTGAGGCCGTGCGATATCCAGAGTATGACGCGACGGAGTGGGTACTGTGGTTCGAGAACCAGTCGGCGGAGAAGAGCGGTATGCTGAGCGAGATATACGACGGCGACTTCCTCGTGTCTCTGCCGCCGCAGCCGAAGAAGTTCCCCGGAGATATCGCCATACCCGGCGAACGTGCGGTGGTGACGATGAACGGATGCGTCACCGGGCTCGACTACGCGACGGACGACGTGGCGTCCGCCAGCGAGTTCGCGGCTGCCACCCGGGCATTCCATCCGTGGCGCGGCAAGGTCGAGATCGGCAACGACCGGGCACGTTCCTCGGATCGTCAGGCGCCGTTCTTCGAGGTGACGCAGGACGGGCAGGGCGCGATCATCGCCATTGGCTGGACGGGCGGTTGGCGTGCCAATTTCACGGACGCTGCGGAGGGCGTGCGTGTCAAGACGGGGTTGTCGCGCGCGCGGTTCTATCTGGAGCCGGGCGAGAAGCTGCGCACGAGCCGCGTCTTGGTGATGAACTACGTGAAGGGCGAGGACGGCCCGAACAAGTTCCGCCGCCTTCTGCGCAGGCACTTCTCGCACGTTGCGTCTCGTCCGGGCGTCCGCGAGGGACTCTTCGCCTATGAGCTGTGGGGCGGGCTAACGTCCGAGGAGATGAAACGACGGGTAAACACGCTGAAGTCGAAGGGACTTGCATACGAGGATCTCTGGATCGACGCGGGCTGGTACGGCAACAGCATGAAGTGCGACGACGCCTACACCGGCGATTGGGGGCGCTGGACGGGAGACTGGGTGCCGAACGCGCGCATCCATCCGAAAGGATTGGAGGACGTGCGCGACGCGGCGAGGGACGCCGGCATGGGGATCATGCTGTGGTTCGAGCCGGAGCGCGTGGTGCCGTCGTCCGATTTCGCTAAACAGCACCCTGATCTTTTGCTGGGTCGGCTCCTCTACTACGGCAACGACAGGGCGCGGAATCATGTGCGGGACTTGTTGGCCGAATTTGCGGAACGGCTCAACTTTTCCTGTTATCGCCAGGACTTCAACTTCGACCCTGGCAAAGTGATGAAGGACCATGATGCGAAGGATCGCGAGGGCGTCACGGAAATACGTCACATCACGGGGCTCTACCAGATGTGGGACGAGCTGCTTGAACGTTGCCCGAAGCTCCTGATCGACAACTGTTCCAGCGGCGGGCGGCGCATCGACATCGAGACCATGCGCCGGTCGATTCCGTTCTTCCGGAGCGACTACCAGTGCGGATTCAACGCGAACGCCGATGTGCTTCAGGCGCACAATGCCGGCATTTCGCGGCTCATTCCCTACAACGGCTGCACAGTGAAGTTGAGCGACGTCTATTCGTTGCGCAGCGCCTACTCGTCCAGTCACGGCGTGGCCTACTGGAATGCGATCTTCCAGAAGGAGGAGAAGGTCGATTGGGCGGCGGCGAAGAAGTGCTGCGACGAATATCTCCGCATCCGCACATACTTTCCGTGCGACTTCTACAACCATGGCAGCGTGGGCCTCGACCCCTCGGCATGGGCGATCTGGCAGTACAACGACCCGGAAAGGAAAGCGGGCGTGGTGCTTGCGTTTCGCAGGGCGGAGTCGCCGTCCAGCCGCGCGACAATTCTGCTCAAAGGTCTGCCGAATGGTGCCATGGTGGAGGTGGAGAACCTAGACACTGGAGTGAAGTCAATCATATCCGGCGAGCTGGAGATTTCCATTCCCGAACGTCATTCTTCAACCGCTTTGCTTTATCGCTACTGAGGGTGCGGGCGGTAGCCTCTATGTGGCATGACGATATGTAGTAGCCGTTCTTCCTGAGCCATCCGCCAATCTCAGCAAGAGGGTTCAACTATTCGCAATAGCACCCTTTGATTTTCCGATGGTTTGATACTTGTTACGCGGACGCCCTCAATTTGGTATAATACCGATCATGCTAAAAAACATTTCGCTTGAATCTTCCCCAGCCATTGGGATATGGACATGCATCGTATTTGTCATTGCGTTTGGTTGCGCGGCAAAATGCCATGGGGCGGTGCCGGATCAGGCCGCGCGCAACGGCAAGGGAATGCTGATCCTCCAAGTCGGCAGCGATTGGTGCGTCAGCGGAGAAGCCGTCCGCAAGGTATTCGAAAGCGGAACGTTCAAGGGACAGGTCGGCGTGAAGTATGAATTGGCCATATACGACGACATGGACAAGCCTGACGACAAGACGAAGTCCGCGAACGAAGAGTTGAAGAATTATGTCGTCCACTCGAAACGTTTCCCTGCCATCACATGCATATCGCCGCCGCCCGCGCGCTTCTTCGCCCAGATCGAGAACATCCCGCAGGACGTCACACCGGAAAAACTCGGCGCCGCAGTCCTCCGCGCCACGAAGAACAGAGAGGCGGCGGAGAAGCTTTTCCGCACGGGCGCCTCTTTGCAGGACAAGAAGCCGTCTGAGGCCGCAGATTCATATGGCGCGGCGTTCGATATGCTTGAGGGCCAGTGCGGCGAACTTAACGTCAAGGCGCTGCGCGACGGACATCTTGCATATGCAGAGGAGTGGAACGCGCTTCAGGATCTTGATGTCGGCGACAAGTATGGATGGGTTCGCCATTTCACTATGGGCTACGGAGTCGAGCTCGTGGCTGCGGCGAACAAGTTCCGCGAAGACAACGACTTCTCCGGTGGCAAATCCTACATCGAATCGCTGCGCAAGATCCCGCAGGCACACCTTTCGACGAATCAGATGCAGTGCATAGACATGGCCGAGTACGCACTTTGGCGCAAGGATCCTTCACATGCCGATTCGAATTGCACTCTCCTTGAGCATGCATTCTCGCTCGGCCGCGACACGTTCTGGGGACAGAGCGCGATGGGTTATCTGATTCTCGCGGGACGCAAGATCGATCGCAAACCCGTCAAACGCGCCGAATTTCTTCCGCGCCCTGCGCCGAAATCGGGCGCGCCGACGCGCTTCCCGGCCGCCGTGGTGAGGAGGCGTTTGACCGACCTCACGCCAAAGTCCGAGCTGAAGGAGTCGCATAAACGCGACATTGTGCTTTCGGCCGTCATGCGCGCCGTTGGACAGGATGGATGGGAAAAGCTCTGCGCAAGACCTGGCGCGAATGCGTTCATGGTTGCATTCTTCAAGGATCGCACTTGGCTCGAGGACTTCGTGTGGAGCGGTCCGTGCCGCGGCGAGGATGCGATACTTGCGCTCGAGTCGCTCGTTTTCCAGGATGGCGGGCGTTGGATCAAGGGCGACGGACCGGGGCGGCGCTTTGCGACGGCAGTTGCCCTTGAGTATCCCGACAAGGACGAGGAATGGCTTGCAGATTATCTTGACGCATATCGCGCCACTGCGGCGGCGGGGCGGCTCCACAAGCGCGCTCTTGCTCAGCCTGTGTGGCAATGGCGATACGCAGTGCACCAAGGGCAGCCAACGGCCAGCGTCGATGACGCGCCGCGCCAGCAGCGATTCCTTTCCAAGTTCATGAACGCTCCGCAGCGCGACTACGGCGGCGCGTGCTGGATGGTCCCGTACCGCACGTACAACTGCTTCGGCGAGTCGGTGCAGGGGCCGCTCTACTACGAATCGTGGGCGGCGGCGGGAGAATGGCCGAAGAGGCGCTATTCGCCGATAGTCGGCGGCGTGTGCGGAGAACTGTCGAAGTTCGGCTCGGCATGCTCCAATGCGCATGGCCTGCCGAGCTGCACGGCCGGACAGCCTGCGCACTGCGCCTACACGCGGCGTCTTGCCGACGGCAAGTGGGAGATAGACTATTCGGTCAATTTCCCCACGCGCATGCATGTGTCATTCTGGAAAGATCCGATATGGTCGTACGTGCAATCGCTCGAAGGGACGTTCGAGGGCGACCGCGAGAAACGCCTGAACGCCGATCGCATGGTGGAACTGGCGCGCCTTGCCGAAGACCGGGGCGCGAAGCCGAAGGAGGTGGAGTCTTTCTACCGTCAGGCTTGTCGTTCATGGCATAGCCACTACAATGCGTGGCTTGCCTATGGCGATTGGGTGAACAAAACGGGCGCCACGCTCGACACGATGAGAATCTGGGTGCGCGGATGCGCCCGTGGGATGAAGACGGGCCGCCAGCCGCTCTGGGATTTCCTCACCCCATACTTCGCGCGTGTCGCGGAGGAGAAGGGACGGCAGGCCCTGGCCGATGCGCTGGTCGAATTCGCGCCGCTCCTGCGCCAAGATGGCGTTAAAATCCAGGAGGAGGCCGACTTCAAGGCCGTGCTCAAGACGTGGGCCGATCCCATATCCGATGACATAAAGCTCGTCACGCAGGTGTTCAAGGCGATGCTGAACGCGCAGTACGGCACGCACGATTACTTCACCGAGGTGCTTGGGTGGGGCGGCGATGCGATGATGTCAGATGAGAAGGGCACTGAAGTGTTCTTCAAGACACTCAATCAATTGGTGGCCGAGAAGTCGTCAAAAGGCGTAAAGGCCAGCCTCGACTTCGGACCGTTGCTCCTCGGTGCGTCCAAGGCCGGCAACATGGGGTCTTTCCGGCAGCTGGCGCAGTTGCAGAACAAAATAGATCCAGTGCCAAAGTCTGCCGATTCATATCCTGAGACAGATTTTGGCGGGGCGGTTCTTTTGTCCGACGGCATGCTCATGACGTCCTCGACGAGCCGATGGGACGTGCCTGCGCGATATGCGCGCTGCATCGATTCTTCGCCGAAGGACGCCAATGCGTTCCACACGGAAAAGGAGAGCTCGCCGTGGGCCATTGTCGTGCTTCCGGGACCGGCCGACGTATGCGGCGTCGTGGTCGAAAACAATGTTACCGGCGGACATGGTCCTCGACAGACTCCGCTTGAGGTGCAGGTTTCCGAAAACGGCGATAGCTGGCAGACCGTATTCACCGAAGAAGAATCGTCCGAGACGTATCGCGTCGATCTGCGCAAGAGCCATCCGCGCGCGCGTCAAGTGCGCGTCTGTCGCACGCCCAACGCGAAAGACGAGGTGTTTCACCTTTCAAAGATTCTCGTCTACGGCCGCAAGCTTTACTGACGGGTTACATTGGAGGGGAAATTATGGTAAAATATCCTCCCGGAGCAGACTAGGTCCTTGCCGAGTCGCCCGGATACCCCTTAAGGAGAAATAAACGATGAAAACATCTGGCGACCGTCTGCCACAAACGTTCTGCGGCGTTCTTGCGCTTGCATTCTGCACCATTGGAATCATGATGTCCGCTTGGTCGCAGACCCCCGTGGGCGCACGCTCGGTACATATGTGGCATCCTGCGCAGGACGCAGAATGGATGTATGGAGAATTGTCCGTGGAGCAGTCAGTGCCCGGCAGCTATTTCTGCGTGATAGGGTTCAGTTGCGGATATTTTGGGGTCCAGGAACTGAAGGACGGCTCGAAGGTGGCCATTTTCTCGGTATGGGATCCCGGCGACCCGTTCGACTTTTCCGCCAATGCCGAGAGCGTAGACGAGAAGATCCGCACGAAAAACACTTATGCCGGCGAAGGCGTCGCGATACGTCGTTTCGGCGGCGAGGGCACAGGAGGCCAGTCGATGATGCCGTTCGAGTGGAAGATCGGCGAGACGCATCGCTTCGCGGTGCATGTGCGTAGGGACGGCGACCATCGCGCCGCCTTCACTGGCTATCTCCACCGCGGCGGCGAGTGGTTCAGAATGGCGACGTTCAGCACGCTCCAGACGAAAGGCGAACCTTCGATCCGCAACACCTACAGCTTCATCGAGGACTTCCGCCGCACAAGCGAATCAACGCGGCAGGTTCGCCGCGCCTCGTTCCTAAACTTCTTCGTGAAGCCCCATGGCGGCGAGTGGACGCCCATGGAGGACGGGCATTTCACCGCCGACAAAAACCCGATTCTCACGATCGATGCCGAGATCGTGCCCAACGGCTTTGCCATGACGACCGGCGGCACGACGGAAAACACCCACATCAAGCTTTCAGACAAGGCCAAGACTACAGTAGGCCCCTGTCCGGACGAATGCAAGATGCTCGACGATCTTTCCGGCGGCAAGCAGGTCCTGTTCAAGAACGGCGATGTGGTCGAGGGTGTCTCTTCCGCCGTCTATCGAATCCCTGCGCTTTGCACCGCTCCGAACGGCGATCTCGTAATTGCATGCGACGCCCGGCGCGACGGCGGCGGGGACTTGAACCACGCAAAGCCGATCAACATCGCCATCCGCCGGTCGACGGATGCTGGCAAGACGTGGACGGAGCCTGTATTCTCGTGGAAGTGGAAATGGGACGACAGTGGGCATTGGGCCGGATCCGACCCGTCGTTAGTAGTTGACGCGCAGGCCAAGAAGATATTCCTTTTTTACAACGTGTGGGAGTCCAAGAACAAGCCGGGGATATTCCAGTTCTATGTGCAGGAGTCCGCAGACAACGGCGCGACCTGGTCGAAGCCGCGCGACATATCGGCCGACATAGCCTTCCCCGAATGGGCGTTCGGCCGCCGCGACAGCGAAGGCGGCTTCATCTTCATATCCTCCGGATCGGGCATCCAGACGAAGGACGGCACGATCCTTCACACGCTCGTCCATGTCAATGACGGCAACGCCCTCTTCGGTTCGTCCGACCACGGCAAGACGTGGCGCGCTTTCGGAAAGCCCGTGAAGAACGGCGACGAGTGCAAGGTGGTTGAGCTGATCGATGGCTCTTGGATGATAAACTCGCGCTGGAGGGGCGGCGGCCGCCAGATACACATCACCAAGGATCGCGGCGCGACATGGGAGTCGCGCTATGACGGCGCACTCGCCGACCCTCAGTGCAACGCGCAGGTGATGCGCGTCGGCAAGGTGCTGCTCTTCTCCAACTGCAAGAGCCCTAACCGCCGCCATAACCTGTACGTCCGCGCGTCCGTCGACGACGGCAAGACCTGGACGGACGGCGTCTGCATCGAGCCTCTCGGCGCGGCGTATTCCGACATGTGCGTTCTCCCCGGCCGGCGCATCGGAATCGTGTACGAGGGCGCGGGCTACGCTACGATCAACTTCACGACGGTCTCGCTCAGGGACATCGCCGCGCAGCTGACCGGGAAGTGAAAAGACCATGATTCAGGAGGATAGGTCAATGTCTAGGATATGCAAGGCTGTGGTTTCCGCCTTTGCCGTGCTGCTTGCGACGACGGCTTCGGCTACTCCGGTTGCCGCGGAGTGGACGGGCGTAGACCCGCTTCCCGCGGCCGTGGCGCGTCCGTTCGGCGGGTTTCTTCCCGGCGTCTCGTTCGTCGTCGCCGGCGGCAGCGACTTCAAGGACGGGAAGAAGGTCTATTCGGCGGACATATACGTCCGTTCGGGAACGTGGAAGAAGGTCGGCGAGCTGCCGAGGGCCGTCGCCGATGGCGTCAGCTGCGAGACGGCGCTGGGATTGTTCTGCGCGGGCGGCACCGACGGCGAGAGAAAGTTCGCCGACGCGTTCGTGATGATGCTGCAGGGCGACGCCGGCGTGATCCTCCAGCCGCTGCCGCCTCTGCCCGAGCCCGTGACGATGGGCGCCGCGGCGTCCGACGTCTTCGGGTCTGTGGCCTACGGAACGAAGGTGTATGTCGTGGCGTCGAAGAAAGTCTATGTGCTGGACCTTGCCGACCAGGAGCGTGCCTGGAGTCTCGCCGGCGAGATGCCTGGCCCGGCGCGCGAGCAGCACGTCGCGGCCATCCAGAACGGCGACCAGAAGGAAAAGCTGCTCGTCGTATACGGCGGTTTCGACCTCGTGACGAAGAGGCCGCTCCACGACGGCTACGCGCTGGTCCTTTCCACCGGCGAATGGAAGAGCCTCGCGCCGCTGCCCGAGAACACGACGACGATCGGCGCTGCGTTTCTGCGGAGCGGCCACCAGCACGTCCTGATGGTCGGCGGCTTCGGCGAGAAGGGCTGGATCGACCGCGCCGTCAACGGTTCGGGCGAATCAGACCCGATGAAGCTCGGCTGGCAGAGGAAAATACTCGCATACAACTGCGTCACCGACGCATGGTGCGAATACGGAGAGATCGCGGAATGGGACAGGCCGCGCTGCGGGGCCGCCGCGGGGATCCTGCAGGGCAAGACGCCGGAGCAGTACCTGCTGCTCATCGCGGGCGGGGAGATCGCGCCGAAGCTGCGGACGACGGGCGTGTCCGGCGGCACGTTCAGGAAGACCGGCAAGTTCGGCGCGACCGCGTGGGCCGTGGTCGGCGTGTACGCGCTTCTCATGGTCGCGATGGCCGTGTACTTCATCCGCAAGAAGAAGGACGAGAACGACTACTTCCGCGGCGGCAACCGTATTCCATGGTATGTGGCCGGAATGTCCATATTCGCGACGATGCTTTCGTCCATCACTTTCATCGCGATTCCCACGCAGGCGTATTTGCAGGACTGGCGTTACTTCGTGATGGCGTTCTTCATCATAGGCATGGCGCCTGTCGCGATCTACTACTATCTGCCGTTCTTCTGCCGTCTTGGCATAACGAGCGCGTACGAGTATCTCGAGAAGCGCTTCAATCTCGGAGTGCGCCTCTTTGGCTCGGCCGCTTTCATCGTGTTCATGGTCTGCCGCGTGGCCGTGGTCACTCTTCTTCCGGCGATCGCGCTCAATGCGGTGACGGGCATATCCATAGACGCATGCATCTTGATCTGCGGAATCCTGACCATGATCTACTGCTCGCTCGGCGGGCTTGAGGCCGTCATCTGGTCGGACTTCGTGCAGGGCATCGTCCTCATGGGCGGTGCAGTCTCCGTGCTTGTCCTGCTCATACTGAAGACCGGCGGCGATGGGTCGCACTTCTCGACTTTCTGGAGCGTGGCCGAAGGGTATGGGAAGAACAAGCTGTGGGACTTCCGTTTCCTGTTCGCCCAGCCCGTCTTCTGGGTCGTTGCCGTGCAGGGACTTATCTCGAACCTGTCGAGCTACACGAGCGACCAGTGCGTCATCCAGCGTTACATCGCGACGCCGGACGAGAACGCGACGAAGCGTTCGCTCTGGTTCAACGGATGCATGAGCGTGTTCGCGCAGATCGTCTTCTACGGAATCGGCATGGCGCTTTTCTCGTTCTACCACACGCATCCAGAGGCCATGGACGTGACGATGCCGAAGGGCGATTCGGTGCTGCCGATATTCATGGCCACGGAGATGCCGGCTTGGCTCGCGGGTCTTGTGATCGCTGCGGTCTTCGCCGCGACCATATCGACGCTTTCCGCGAATCTCTCCTCGGCTTCGACGGCGGTAGTGACGGATTTCGTCAAGCGCTTCAAGCCGGACATCCCCGGCAAGGCTCAGATCCGCTGCGGACAAATCTGCACGTACGTCGTTGGATTCGTAGGAATCCTTGCGGCGCTCACGCTTGCGAGGATGGAATCTAGCGCGCTCTTCGACAACTTCAACAAGTACATCGCGATGCTCACGGCGGGGCTCACGGGACTTTTCTTCATGGGCGTCTTCATCCCGCGCATCAAGGGCGTGGCCGCTGTATTGGGCCTGGCCGCCAACTACTTCGTGTGCTTCAGCTGCGAGATTCTGCACTGCGACGTGTTCGGGCTGAAGTTCCATCCGTTCCTTCTCGGCGGCATCGGCCTTGTCGTGTGTGTCGTGGTCGCGTACATATCATCCTTTGTTCTTGGCGAGAAGGGCAAGGACCTTTCCGGCCTCACCCTCAAGACCTTGAAGAGCTGAAGCACCCTAGGCTGCGACGGGTGCGTAGATTTCGTCGTGCTGGCTGGCGTCGAGGCCGACGTCTTCGCTGGCGGGCGAAACGCGCATCGGAATCATGCGGTTGGTGATCCAATAAAGCAGCATGCTTACGATGAAGGTGTAGCCGATGACGATTGCCACGCCAACTACGGCGGTGACGAACTCCATGAATCCCGAATGCGTCCAAGCGATCAGGCCGGTCTGGGCGAACACGCCCGTGAACACTGTCGCCACAATGCCGCCCACGCCATGCGTCGGGAACACGTCCAGCGCATCATCCACGCGCGAATGCGCCTTCCAGTAGACCGCCACGTTGCAGATGAGCGTGGTGAGGAAGGAGATGGTGAACGCTTGGCCGATTGTCACGACGTCGGCGCATGGGGTGATTGCCACGAGGCCCACGACAGCGCCTACGGCGGCGCCCATGCCCGACGGTTTGCGTCCGCGAAGGCAGTCAAAGAGCACCCATGCCATCATGGCAGTTGCGCCGGAAGTGTTCGTGTTGAGGAATGCCTTGATGGCGATACCGTCCGCAGCAAGCGAAGAGCCGCCGTTGAAGCCGAACCAGCCGAGCCAAAGCATCGCCGCGCCCAGGATTACGAACGGTATGTTTGCCGGCAGATTCTGCGCGCCAGGTGTTTTGGTGCGACGGCCAAGGAACAGCGCGCCGGCGAGCGCCGCGACGCCCGAAGAGGCGTGCACGACGATTCCGCCCGCGAAGTCGTGGATTCCTATGCCCATCAGGTTGTGGAGGAATCCGTTTGGATGCCATGTCCAGTGCGCGAGCGGACAGTATATGAACACGCAGAAAAGAATCATGAACACAAGGTAGGCCGAGAATCGCACGCGTTCCGCGAACGCGCCGGTTATGAGCGACGGCGTTATGATCGCGAACTTCATCTGGAAAAGGGCGAAGAGCGCCAGCGGAATCGTCGGCGCGAGAGTGGCATTCACCTTTGCGCCCACATCGCGGAACATGAAGAACTGTGCGGGGTTGCCTATTAGGCCGAGCCCGCCGACATCATCGCCGAAGCTGAGGGAGAAGCCGAACACAACCCATACGATTGAGATTATGCCCATGGCGATGAAGCTTTGAAGAATGGTGGAAATGACGTTCTTGCGGCCAACCATGCCGCCGTAGAAGAAAGAGAGCCCGGGCGTCATCATCAGCACGAAGATTGTCGCCGTGATCATCCACGCCACATTCGCGGCGTTGAACTTGTCGTCAGGATCCCATATGCCAGGCGTTTCGGGGAAGAATGCTCCGATAACAGCCACGAGAGCCACGAGGCCCATCAGGATCACGTACCTTTTTTTGATATTCATGTCTATGTCCTTTCGGTTTGAAAAGACATGGCAAAATGCGTGCCAAAACCGATAATGTACCGTCATGCCGTGTTTTGGCGCGCGGGTTTTACACGATACTTCCTACATTTTTTGTAAAGTTTACAAGTGTTGTATGTGCGGTACATGTATTGATCGGGGAGTGGTAAGGGTCTGACCCTTCGAAGCGCGGAGGCGTTACCTGAAGACCCATTGGTCTGTACATGGCGAAGAATCGGCGATAGTCGCTTTCCGCAATGTCTCGTGTTTCAGGATCTTCGAGATTGACGTATTCGTAGGACGGGAAGCACGTCTTTGCAAGCGTGGTCTTGCCAGACTGTCGCGGTCCGGTAATGGTAAGTACTGGGAATTCCCGTGCGCGCCGCTTGGCGATTTTCGACATTTCGCGTGGAATCATTTGGCCTCCTTGTGAATTTGCGGACTGATTATGCCACAATCTGTTTGCAGATTGCAACTGGAATCTGCAAATTGCAAAACAAGGTGAAAAGACAGAGTGAATGCGACTGCCCGCGAAGCGGGGAGTCGCATTCACTCTGTCTTTTCACCGTTATATCAAAATCCCCCTTGTTTCAACCTCAATAATGGGGTATAATCAACATGTCTTGCCCGTAAAAAGGCTAGGCATACAGATTTCCCGCGCCCCGGTAGGGACGGCGCATCGCGCCGTCCGCCTGGTAGGGCGGTTTCGATGAAACCGCCGTCCGCCGTCGCGTTTGGGATGCGTCAGGGTAAAGCGTGAGAAACTATATCCTCAACGACGCATGAAGAAGGACACTGCCGTCCGTGCAGTTTCGCCTCCTTCGATGTATCGTTGAAGGTCATTCTCACGCACCTACCCTGATGCATCGGGGGAGGTGTCATTTTGTTTCCCGCATTTCCCCCGATGATCGATCGATAGGGCGGCGAGCCCCTTCGCCGCCGCAACGATGGGAATCGGAGAGGACTGCGAGATAGAACGGTTTGGGTCATATCGTATCGAGACGGAATGCGGCTGCGGAGGAATGTCCGTGGTCTATTCCGCCGTTCACGATTCGCTCCGAACCCGCCATGCAGTGAAGGTGTTTGACGTCCCGGAGTGCGCGAATGCCGATGTCTTGCGCGGCAAGTTCCTTGCAGAGGCTCGAATTCTTGCAACCCTGCGCCACCCCAATATCGTGCGTGTCACAGATTTCGGAACTGCATCGGACGAACGCCCCTGGTTGGCAATGGATTTCGTGGAAGGCGAAACGCTCGCAACCAGACTCGCCGGGGCGAATCCGCCAACTCCAGAAGAGGCTGTTGCACTCTACCGTGACATCCGCTCTGCGCTTGCGTACTGTCATTCGCGCGGAATCGTGCATGGAGACTTGAAGGCAGAGAACATCCTTCTGCGCTCCGACGGACATGCGGTGCTTTCTGATTTCGGCATTGCCCGCATCGTGAGCCCTGATATGCGCAGACGGCTGGAGTTGACGTGCTCGTGCGAGGTGGGCGGATTCGGCACCGCGTATGCGCTTGCTCCTGAATGCCGCGAAGGAGCGCCGGCTACGCCATGCTCCGATGTCTATTCCTTTGGCGTCGTGATGTTCAAGGCTGTGACAGGTATCTGGTATGAGGGGTCTCCGCGCCTCATGGGGCAACTGAAAGCATTTGCGCCGAAATGGGTGAATACGCTTTCATGTATGCTTGAGCCAGACCCTTCGAAGCGCCTTGAAAGCGCGGAGGCGTTACCTGAAGACCCATTGGAGAAGAACATCCCTTTTTGCAATGGGAGGTTCGCGCTTTTCGCGACCGCAGCTGTGGCTTTTGTGCTTGCCTGTTCGTTCGTTGTGGTGGGAGGGACGCGCTCCAGCGCGTCCGCACAGGACACTGCCCCCGAAATCGTTTCATTGCCCGCTGGTCGTGTCTCAATGCGCTCCGCCATGAATGTGCGTCGCCTTGCAATGCCGCCTGACGGCGGCATTGCGGAAATAGCAATATCGGAGGATTTCAGCGGCGTTCTCATTTCGGCTGATGAAGTACACGGCAATCTGCATGACCAAATCAGGGTTCTTCCGCAACCGGGGATGCGCGTTCTTTATCGTGGAAACAGAGAGGTGGTTGTAAAAAGACAATGAGCGCGATACCCGACACACCCAAGACGCTTCTCAAGCAGATCGCAGAGCGTGGCGATCTGGATGACGCCAAGTGGTTTGAGTTCGACAGGATGTATCGTCCCGTCATACGCTTTTTCATTCGCCAGAAGTTCTATTCTCTCGTAAACGACTACGACGACATCGCGCAGGACGTGATGGTGCGGCTTGTGCGTGAGCTGCGCTCAAGGAAATATGATGCATCGCGATCAAGGTTCAGGACATATCTCTACGCAATTGTCTATAATATGGCAGTGGACTACCTTCGGGAACGCAAAGTCGCCGAGAAGGTGAACCTTGAATCCATAGACTGGATGAACGTTTCGCCACCGACGGGTCTTGAGATTCTGGAGCGCCAGTGGAAGGAGTCGTGCTATGAAGCGGCGAGAAAACATGTGTTGGAACATGTCCCGCTTCCCGATGGCTACAGGGAGGTCTATCAAGACATCGAAAAAGGCCGCAAACCAGCGGAAATCGCCGCTTCGCACTCTGTCTCGCCTACACTTGTCCGCCAGGTAAAACATCGCGTTGCGGAGACGATAAAGGAGTACATGAAACTTCTCGAGTAGAAAATTTGTCACAAATGAACTACTTGTCCGTATGAACAAAAGAAAGGAACAAAAGAATGAAACGAATAATTGCAATAGTCGCGGTAATGGCGGCGCTTATCGTGTTTGCCGATGAAACTGAGATTGTAAAGATCAAGGGACGAGGTTCCGGTGCCGATAAGACCGAGGCGCTGAAGGATGCGTATCGCGACGCGGTGGAACGCGCCGTCGGCCAGTATGTCGATGCCGAGCAGATGATGAAGAACGAGAAGCTGGTCGAGGATCAGATTCTCACGCAGTCCAATGCTTACATCGAGAAGTACGACGTAGTGAAGGAGAACGTGAAGCCGAACGGGTTCGTTGAGATTCAGATTCTCGCGCAAGTCCGCAAAATCGCGCTTAAAAAGAAAATTTCCGACGTCATGCCGACGAAGACATTTATGCTAGGTGGAGAATTGAAGAATGTCCACGCTAAGATTACTACGACGGCAAGGCGAAACGTAGATGGCGCGGCTCTGCTGAAAAAGGCACTTGACGGATTCGATCCTCTCGCGCTTGTCGCCGACTGCGAACTCGCAAGCCCGAAGTCGGTCATACGTGAGCTATCGCATCCACTCGACCCCAAGGACAAGATTGCTGTTAACTATCTGTTTCGCACTGGAATCAATCAGAATCGCTATTCTGAAAGTGTAGTGCCGAAGCTGAAAGAAGTTCTGGCGCAGATATCGCTCTCCGAGCCTCGTGCGGTGACTATGCCGATACGGATGGGGAATGCTGTCGATGTCGAGGCAATGGTCGTTAAGGGGCAACAGTCATCAGGACGTCTCCAATATCTACATGACGCGAATGCTGCGCCTCAAGTGCCGTCACAGTTCAATTCGGCACTTCTCGAAGGACCGAAAAGCGACGGTACTGTAGGGCTCTTTGTGCTTGTGACAGGTGTCAATAAATACCGTACTTCAATAAGCGGCGTAAGGTATGAGCTTGATGAATCTTCCCAAGCAGTGGCTGACAAGTGGGTACGGACAGCATCGCCGGAATTCATTGCGACAATCATAGATGCGGCGGGCGAGACGATAGGCAGCAGGAAGATCAAACCTCACTATGCTTACAACTGGTGCGTCTCTCGGCGGAGCATGGGGGGATTTAGTCGTAAGAATAGACGTTACAGTTACGTTAAGGTTGTCATTGTTGCTCCGTTTGGATGTGATAATTCGGGTTTCGTGTTTGAAGATTACACTTGGCACGAGTTTGTCATTCCGAAGGATGCGTTGACTGAAGTGCAGGACATGAAGATTGAGCTTGCGCAGTGAAATGAAGGAGCAAGAAGATGTCAGAGACAAATGAAGATTGTTGTAAACCGTCATTTATTTCCTTTCGCGGACGTTCGCGACGGCGTACATATTGGTGCACAATGTTGGCGATAGTACTTCCTACGTTGGCTATCGTCTCTTATGCTACGATACCGATTGTATGTGCCATCGCCGATGGTGGTATAGATGACCTCAACGCAGTCTTGTCCGCATACGGATATCGGATATTGGCAGCGTTAGGGGTGGCTCTCGTCGCGTTCTTTCTGCTATTGCCCATCAATGTCAGGAGGTTACATGACCGCAACATGTCGGGATGGTGGATGATTGTGTTTTGGATTGGAGGTGCGCTTCCATATGTCGGCTGGCTGATCGGTATCGTCCAATTCGTAATCATGGGCTGCCTCGCCGGCACGCCAGGCCAAAACCGCTACGGCATGAATCCTAAGGAGTGTAAATGTGGTGGTAATTGAAATCGTAAAGTAATCACAAACTTACCAAGGAGACACAAAAAATGAGCAAGCAGAAAACAGATAATATATCGGTGTCCGAAACACACGAACTAAGTGTGTTCGGCGAGAAGATGACCGTCTCGCCAGAGCGTGTGGAGTACAATCGGCTGCGTAAACTGTTTGCCGAACTTTCGGAAAAGCAGTGTCCGCAAATAGAAGCGGAGATAGACAAGCAAGGAGAAGACGTCGATGCGTTTCGACGTTCCGGCGATGCATGGGCCCGGGGGTTCATAAACGGTGCGGCGGATCTTGCCGTAGATGTACTGATGTCCAAAGGATGCTACGACTTCGACAAGGAGACGTTTGTCAAGAAATACCTTGATGCAAGTCCATGGGAAAGAAGGTTTGCGGAATTCTGTACTGAAATAGATGCCATTGATTCCGCGGAGTCTGATCGCGAAGAGGCGCGCAAGGCGCGTACGTTCGAGGCGAAGAACCGGTGGTCGGGTGTTGGTGATGAAGCCATAAAAGAGGCGGACAACCGTAATTTCTGGGGCGGCGTTAACCAGGGAATTGCCAACACGGTTGGCCGTGGGTTCTACGCCATCGCTAACTCGATGTCGAAGGACAAGATTTTCAAGAAGCATCGAGACAGTCTTGTGAAGGGCATTCAGCTCACGGTTCGGACAGCTGTCGATGAACTTGTTGACTGCCTCGCGGCGAACGGACACCCTCTGCCCGGTGCCAAGGTGGATAAGGAATCTCGAGAAAAGGCCGAACGTATTTTCAACAATCTTAAGAGCGGCAAGCTTCCGCCGGAGGCCGAGCATGGCGCACGCATGCAGATACTTGCGCTCAACCCCTATCTGTTCGACTTCTACGAACATATCTATCTTAACGAAGGAGACAAGTCCGGCGAACTCTGCGAAACCGCCGCATTCTTTGGGTTTTCCATGGAACAGCTCAAGGAGGCAGCGTTCAAGAAGCAACTAGGCACATGCGAATTCAAGACCGCCGAGGATACTGAAGCGTATAGAGCGAAGGCCGAGAGGATCGGCAAGGAGCTGCGATACGATCCAAAAGAGGTCCTTGCCGACTGCGATGCGCGTCTCAAGCGCTTTGAGGAGCTGACGCGCACGACGCTGAACATTCTTTATGAGACACGCGAAGCTGCGCAGGCAGCCTATGGAGACCGTCAGGCGTTTTATAGGGGAATAGAGGCTACGGTCAAGGCCGCAGATCAAGAGAAGTTCTACCTGAATGAAGCCATTCCGCCGAAACGTCTTGCAAATGCCCGGGCGGTGTTCCCAATACATGCGCAAGAGACAGTCATCGCATTCGTGGATACAACTCTCTTCGGTTCTGGCAAGACGGGGCTTGCAGTAAGCCGTTGGGGGATGCGCTGGGCTAATCTTGCGGAAAAGTCGCCGGTCAAGGCGATGTCGTGGGAGGCGTTCGCAAAGCTGCCGGAATGCCCGAAGCGAGTGAAGAGCCGGATTGACTTCTCTTCGGAGGCCATCTACGACAACGCCGGTTCGGGAGTGGATGACGAAAAGATGTTTGGCGTGATCAAGGAGCTATATGACTTCTGCAAGGCTGCTACCTTCTTCACGGATAGATCACCGGAGGAGCCGCCGGAAGATACTGTTGCCGAATCGGAGATGATATCCGGCCAAGAGGCGGCGCCAGATGCGGTGAAAAGCGAAAAGCCTAAGACTTCGCCAGACCCCGGGACATCGACTGCGAACGAAGAAACGCCGACAATTGCGATGTCCGGCTCAATGTTCCAAAGATGTAGGGCAACGTATATTGACGGCATGAAGAAATATGTCGATTTCAAAGGGCGGATGGCGACCGAGGATTATGTTAGATTTCTTGTGGTCAACTGCATCGTCGGCGTGGTTGTGACGATTATTTCTTGCGGGACGCTTGCTCCTGTGTACATTGCCGCGACGATACTGCCTGTTGCCAGCGCTACTGTTCGCCGCCTAAATGACTTTAAACTCAAGAAGGACGGATTCAAATGAAAAGTGGGAAGATAGGTCTCCTATTTTCCCACACAAATCGGTTGTCACAAAATGGCAATCATTCCGTACAAACAATTGAAAGGAAACATAAATGAAGAAACTGATAAAAGCAGTGGTCGTGGCAATCTCGGCCGTGACAATGGCAGCGTACGCTGCGGGAGGGCGGCTGTCCTCAGCCGCCGTCGGCGCCGAGATTGCGACTGTCGAAGGGCGAGGCGTCGGCGCGAACAGAGCCGAGGCGCTGAAGGATGCGTATCGCGACGCGGTGGAACGCGCGGTGGGGATGTATGTTGATGCCGAGCAGAAGATGAAGAACGAGGAATTGGTCGAAGATCAGATACTCACTCAGTCAAACGCATATATTGAGAAGTACGAGATCGTTAAGGAAAAGACTAAACCGAACGGGCTTGTCGAAATCAGAATATTGGCCGAAGTCAAGAAGTCCGCGCTTACGAAGAAACTCTCGGACATGATGCCGAAGCAGACGTTCGCCCTTGGCGACGATGCGCAGAACATCCATTCCCGCGCTGTCACAAAGGAGAAGCGCAACGTTGACGCGGCGGCACTGCTGGAGAATGTGCTGAAGGATGTCAATCCTGTGAAACAACTGATGAAGCTGTCGCTCGCGGACACGAAGCCGCTGATGAGAGAAACCGGCGGCGACGGAATGGGGCGTATAAAGCCCAATCAAAAGTGCAAAGATCGCACTCTGTACCGTTTCCGGTTCACCGTTGACGAGCAGAAGTATTTTGGTGAATTCCTCCCGCCGCTTGTGAAGGTTCTCGACCAGATTGCGCTCATGCCGCCGAAGAACATCCGCCTCTCAGCCGTTCCGCTTTTTGAAAACGAACTGGACAGCAGGACGGAACAGGCGAAGCAGATCTATCTCGACGGCAAATGGGAACAAGCCGATTGCGTGAATGAAGACGGCAGCTTGCGCGGCATTATCGGCCTTAACGGCTATGATTTCGACACGGGGAATTCATTTGTGCCACGAGGAGGCGTGTATATCGGTGACATTGGTTTCGCGGACGGCATTGGCGCAAAGTGGTGCTTTTCCTTGCGTGGAGGACATGGCGGTGTGGATTGTGCGCAGAGGTTGTATGGCAATGTGCGTTCCGATGAATTGGCAAAGGGTGGGTTCTTCCGCACAATGGTGATTACGAAGACGAACAAGGCGCGGACTGTGATAACGGCGCGTGAATACGCACTTCCTCCGGAATGTGCAGGCGTGGTTGCACAGTGGTACGGCAGAATCTGCAAGGACGCGACGACCACATACGACATCGTTTTTGCCGATAAGAAGGGTGAGGAGATCTCGTCGAAGGCAGTTTCATTCGTGAACATGTTCCTTGCGAACGTGTTCGTCGGACGGTTTGCGCATTACGACGAAAGCGGCAATTCGTCGTATAAGCAATCGCATGCCGCTTCTCCAGCTATGTTCATATCGCCTATGGTGCATTGCGACGCGGCGGCGTTCGAGCGGTGGATAGCGTTCGACATCCCTCGTGACGAACTGCCAAATGTCAAGTCGGTGACGGTGGAGCTGGCAGAATGATTTTGTAGTCCAAAAAAAACAAAACAAAGAAAGGCAAAAACAAAAATGAAAAAACTAATGATGATGGTGTCGCTGGCCGCGACGGTCGCGGTTGGTGCCGGTGTGGCGTTCGCCCAGGATGCGGACACGCAGGAACGCGTCCCTCCCACAACACAGGAGGTCGTGAACGACGGTGGCGTTGAGGCCGTTCGACAGGCGGAAGAAGCCGCGCCGGCTGAGCCACCGAAGAAAATCAAGAATGCCGAGGATGAAGTCACTATGTGGGTAAAGGGCAAGAAGTGGCGGAAAGGATGGGATGCCAAGAAGAAGCGTTTCGTTTGCGTGGAGATGGCCCAGTTCGATTGTGACGATCCTGCGAAAACGCAGAACGTCATGGTTCAGCGCGACATGGCTGTCAAACGCGCCGTTCTTCAGGCGAAAATGAAAATCATCGAAACCGTGAAGACGGTGATTGACGCCACCGACTACATGGAAATGGCGGGCGGAAATCCGGCCGTTGCGACAGAAGAGGAGAAGAAGGTTGCCGCGAAACACGTCCAGGAACTGAAGCAGTACTCCACTTCAAAGTTCATGGCCGAAATGCCGCTCTTCGGCGCGACGTGCGTGAGGCAGTCGGAGTCGTGGAACAAGGGCAAATACCAGGTGGCGATTGCGCTCGTCTGGTCGCCTGCGCTTGAGCGCTCCGCAAGGGCCATTATCACCGGCAGCAAAGTCATTTGCAAACCTAAGGAGAACGGCAAGAGCATCGAGGACTGGCTGGAGGCCGTCAATCCGGCGTTCATGTCAGGACCGATCCAGTTCGTTGATGCGGACGGAACTCGCTGGTTCCTCGGCATCTCGGCTGGCGCGGCGGACGAAGACCTTGACGCGCTCACGATGAAGATCAACCGCCGCATTGCCGACCTCTCGGCCAAGCAGATGTTGGCGTTCTCCCTTTGGGGTGACGTCAAGGCTGCGGAGACGATGAAGCAGGAACTGGCAACGAAAACCGTTGACGGCAAGTCAACAACCGAAATTGCACAGTGGATGGAATCGAAAGTCTCGCAATCCATCAAGGGATTGCCTCTGCGCGGAATGAGCCAGCTTCTCTCCGAAGAGGTTGATCATCCCGTCACGGGCGGACGCATCTACGTGTCGATCTACGGCATAAACCAGAATGCGGCCGAAGATATGTTGAAGGTCGAGGCGGTGAACTTCGCCACTCGTGCGGAGCTTGAACGTGCCAAGACCGTCGAGCGCGGCCGGGCGGCGGCGAACAAGGCGCATGTGGAGAACGCGAAGAACGATCCCAACGACTTCAACAAGGGCTACAATGCGCAGAGCGGCGCCATCCAGAAGGAAGTGCAGTCACGTAAGGGCAAACAGCAGTTCCAGCAGAAAGAGTCCGCCAAAAAGCGCGCCAAGCAGTCTCAGGCGGGCGTGTTCAACAGCGGCGCAGGTGCCGATGACGACGACCTGTAAGGGCGGCACTCCATGCGATTCATGATGATTATCGCATTTGCGGCAATGTCGGTGGCCTCCGGCTGCGCGACATTGCCGTCACCATCCGATACGAATGGCGTAAGTGTTGCGGCGCGTGAGGACGGCGGGCAGGGGGCTGCCCGCCCTACCGAACGGTCACGCGGGACGCGTGACCCTACCGATGTGGTCAACGCGGGAGGGCGGCTGTCCTCAGCCGCGGTGACTCTCCAGCCGTCAAATGTCGTGCCGGTGAAGGTTGTCTATCGGGATGTTCCTTCGGATGATTTCTTTGTGGAGGATTGGGCGGAAGAACTGGCGGGAAAGGCCGAGCAGGGGCTTCATATCAGAAACGGATTGATACTTGCAGTCGTCAGAATTCCGGTCATTGAAGGTGAATACCAGAACCTTACCAAGTTACGGGCGAAATTTCGCGCAATTGAATTCCTTCGCCACCATTATCCTAGCTTGCCGAAGGCGTTCACTGCCTCTTGTCGCGTTCTTGTAAGTGGGACGTCGGAATCTGGCGAAGAGTGCGTTGTTGCCATGTTGTTTTCTCAGAAAGACGTGGAGTCACTGGCGGAGAATGGCGGTCAGTGACGGGGAACAAGATTACATGATTGGCATTGTCAAATATCGAAGAAGTTTCTGTATTCGATTCCACTCTTTCCCGCTGGCAAGTTACGTCCATCATATACCACTGTCGGCATGATGGACGACGGCTGAAGTGACAAAAAACGCTTCAGGCCGGATTCAAGAGCGTCGGATTGTGTCATCGTCGATTTTATTTCAATCGGGCGGAATCCGTCGCCTGTGCGCAGCAGGGCGTCGACTTCGATGCCGTCGGATGTCCGAAAGAAGAAAAGCTCATCACCGTTGTCGGCGTTTTTGATACGCTTCATCATCTCGGAGACAACGAGATTCTCGAAGAGATTTCCGCGGAGGGGGTCACGTGCCACTTGTCCGACAGTGCGCAGTCCAAGGAGATAGGAAGCCAGTCCAGTCTCAGTGAAGTATATTTTCGGAGTCTTGACTAGCCGCTTGCCGATGTTCGTGTGGTATGGCTGCAACCTGAACACGATGAATGACGCTTCAAGAACATCTATCCATTCTCCGAGAGTTGTATGGCTTACTCCTACCTCCCCCGACATGGAATTGAGATTGAGAAGCTGTCCGACCCTGCCTGCGAGCAGTGTGATGAACTTGTTGAAGGCGGATGTGCTGCGGATGTTGGCCAGAAGTCTGACATCCCGTTCCACATAAGAGTTCAGATAGTTTCTGTAGTATGTGGACGCCTCCATGCCGGAAGTCGCCAACTCTGGCATCGTGCCGCGCAGGATGAGCGAATCCGGATCGGTTTTAGTGTTTTGTGGCCCTTTCGCGATTTCTCCGAAGGTGAGGGGAAGGAGTTCAAGGAATGCGCTGCGGCCTGCAAGCGACTGCGTCACCGTCTGTTTAAGCATTGGTTGGTGCGACCCTGTGAGGATGTATTGTCCCGGAACGGTTTTTCGCTCGTCGACCATCGGCTGTATTGCAGACGCGAGCTTCGGTACTCGCTGGATCTCGTCGATTATCAGCGGTGGTCTGTACATGGCGAAGAATCGGCGATAGTCGCTTTCCGCAAGGTCTCGTGTTTCAGGATCTTCGAGATTGACGTATTCGTAGGACGGGAAGCACGTCTTTGCAAGCGTGGTCTTGCCAGACTGTCGCGGTCCGGTAATGGTAAGTACTGGGAATTCCCGTGCGCGCCGCTTGGCGATTTTCGACATTTCGCGTGGAATCATTTGGCCTCCTTGTGTATTTGCGGACGGATTATACCACAATCCGTTTGCAGATTGCAACTGGAATCTGCAAATTGCAAAACAAACGCGAGGTTCCCCAATTTTTTCGTGGCTGGCGAGGTGCCCCCGCGCCGAGCCGGTTTTTCATGCCTGACGTTGCGCGGCCGACGGGTTGGCTGTGCGGTGGCGATCCGTGGAAGCGCCCGATTGGTGGAACAACCTCACGAAGGATCTCGCCCGGCGGCACTGCGACATCGTGCAGGTGGATCAGGTCGTGGGCGGAAGGATCCGCACGTGTTGGTCGCCAAAGCACATTGTGGACACGGGCGGGCGAAATTATGATACAATATCCGCATATGTACTTGGGTTGCGGAGCCCGGGCGCACGAGACGTGTAAACATGGAGAATCAGGTCATCCCAAGAAGTAGGCAGACCAGAAGATGAGGAAGATACCCTTAGTCGCAAAGATCATCATCGGATTCGTCGCGGGCACCGCGACGGGGCTTTGTCTTTCCGAATTCTGCCCGCCCGAGACGGTGAAGCGGATTCTACCGTATGTCTTGCCGTTCGGTGTGGCGCTGGTGGCGATGCTCAAGGCCGTTGTGTACCCGATAATCCTATTTTCCCTGATAGCTGGCGCGGCGGCGCTGCCGATTAGGCGCTCTGGACGAGTGGGGGGAGCGGTACTTGTGTGGTACACGGCGACGTCGCTTTTCGCGACATTGTTCGGCGTTGCGCTCGCGTATGTCTTCAACCCATCGATATCTGGTGCGGAGACCGTGGCGGCCGGCCATCTCGCGGGTGCCAAGGCGATGGTTGGCGGCGCCTCGTCCGGCACCGTGGCCGAGTTCATAATGGGACTTTTCCAGAATCCGTTTGCGGCACTCTCCAACGGACAGTTCCTGCCTGTGATAGTCTTCGCGATAGCGTTTGGTCTCGCGGCGAGGAGTCTGCTGGACAGCCTGCCGGCCGACAGCGAACACGCCCGTTCCGTCGAGGCCCTGCTGAAGGTGGTGGACGGCGCGCAGAGGATCTCGTTCAAGCTGATAGACTGGGTGGTGTGCTATTTCCCGATAGGCGTGTTCGCGCTTTCAGTGGCGAATTTCGCCGTGAACGGAATGTTGCTCTTCGGGCCATACGTGCGCATAACGTGCTGTGTGATGGCAGGTGTGGCGGCGATGATATTCGTGGTGTACCCCGCCGTGCTGGCGGCATTCTGCCGCGAGAACCCCTACAAGATTCTGCTTAAGATACGCGACGCGGTGCTCACGGCGTTCGTGACTCGTTCGTCCGCCGCCACGCTGCCAGTCTCGTTCCGCGTCATGGACCGCCTCGGCGTGGATCGCTCGCTCTCCAGCTTTTCCCTTCCCATGGGCGCCACCGTGAACATGGATGGAGTGTGTGTTCATCTGCCGGTCTTTGTGATCCTAGCTGCAAACATGTTCGGACACGATCTCTCCTTCGTGCAGATCGCTACGCTGTGCCTTTCCATCATGTTCGCCTCGATAGGGGCGGGAGGCATCCCCGGCGGCTCGGTGTTTCTTCTTTTCATGGTGCTTGAGAACATGGGCCTGCCTGCGGACGAGGTCATACTTGTGGTGGCGTTGGCGCTGGGCGTCAACCCGATACTCGACATGTTCGAGACCTGCTGCAACGTGGCGGGGGACAACGTGTGCACCTACATGGTGGCGCGGAAGAACGGGCTAGTGCGCTCGTAGGTCTAACGCAGTCCCTTGATCGAAATACGGCCAGAACCGTTCGGGTTCTCGTAGTCAAGAGGATAGTTGGCTAGTGGCGCCAACGGCGAATTGGCCGATGTGATCGTTGGCGTGCCGTCGGCATCGCGTTTGAAAGCCTTGGCGTATTCGGACAGGACGAGATAGTCCATGGCCAGCCCGTTTTCGATTTTCTTCGCGCTGCGGAACATGGCGAAGCCATCGCCGCCTTCCACTAGGGTGAATGCATTGCCAACGATGCGGTATACGGCATTCGGGTCAAGCGGCGCGAACGTGCCCGTTCGGCCGTTGTACACCTTTACGCCCCCTACGCGGTAGACGCCGTTTGACGGACCAGAGAGCCAGGAACCTGTGGCGTCCACGCACACGCTTGGCTTGATTGTTGCATCCACAGTGTACGAGAGACCCGCGACTTGAAGGAATCCGCCGAATTCGCCTTCGCCGACGGCCTGTGCGCCGAATTCGAGCGCTTCGAGAATTTGCCTTCCGTTCGCCTTCACAACACCGATGTTGCCCGCGAACGGCTGGACGGTGCGCAGCGCCTTTAGCGTGACGTGGCCCGCAGGGACGTCTGCGCGCACGTTCCCTCCGTTCATCAGCGCGATGTCGCATGCAAGCCCCGCCTTTTCGTTGGCGTACCATAGCACCGCGTCCGCCGCGAAATCGCCGGCGGAGCATTCCTGCTTGCGGGCAAGGCGTTCGTTCGTGCCGGGACGGTAGGAGCATAGGGCGACGGGGGCGCGAGCAATCTTCACGCCGAGCTGACGCTCCACGGCGTCGGACAGCTCTTGCTCCAGACGCGCCACTTTCGGGTCTTTCTCGCCGCGCGTATAGATCGTGCCTGCCATGACGCACTGGTTGTCTTCAAGCACTATGCAGCCGAGAAGGCCCAGATAGCTTCCGCTCTGCGTGAGGACCACTTCCTTCCCTGCGGCGTTGCGGACGCGCGAGCCGGTGTACTCGGAATGGGAATGGCCGTCGACCAGAGCCACGAAGTTTGTGGTGTGCGCTATCACGTCGGTGGACATGTAGCCAGCGCAGTCGGGAGATATTCCGAGATGTCCAAGTACGATCGTGTAGTCCGCGTGTTTGGCCGCTTGATTCACGGCGTCCTGCACGGCTGCGTAGAGAGCCTCTCCGTGCTTGCCGGCGATGAAGTCGTAGGCGCGGTACGTTTGCGTTGGGTCGAGGAAGGTGGATGGCTTAGCCGAGACGATCGTTGTGGGGGTGGTCACGCCAACGAAGGCCACCCTCACAGTGCCGGATGTAATGACCGTGTAGCTGGGGAAGATCAGTCGTCCGGGATCGTCGGCGGAGTTGCGCCCGATGAAATTGCAGCTGACCGTGCGGAACTTGGTGCGGGCTATGTTGTCGAACATGGCCTTGATGCCATAGTCGAACTCATGGTTGCCGAGCGTGGCCACATTGTAGCCTGCGGCGTTCATGATGTTGATCACGCTTTTGCCCGAGTCGAAGCCGCCAAGCGCCGTGCCCTGCACGTAGTCTCCAGCGTCCACGAGGATGACGTTCTCGCCCAATGCCTCAAGACGGGCCTTTTCTGCGGCGATTTCGGAAAACGCCACGCGTCCGTCGTCGATGTGTGTGTGGGTGTCGTTTGTGTGGAGCACCACCACGCGCGACTTGGCTGCGTGGCAGTTTGATACCACGAGGAGAACGGCGCCAAGAGCCAGGACGGTGGCGGCCGATCGTGTTGAATGGCCTTTCATGTTCTTTGCAATCATGCTGGAAGTATAGCACATGCACGGCGGCAACTTCAACCACATTCTGCACCACGTTCCGCATCCATTCCCAGAGGCGGTGACGGCGCGGTTAGGGTGGTTTTTGTCCTGCTTGATTTTCAGGCAGTAGGGGGCTGAATTTATGATATAATGTGCGCCATCGCTAAGTCGTGAGAGGAAAGTTCTGAAGGAATGAAAAAGATAACGGCAATGATAGTTTTCGTAGCCATGTCGATGGTGGCTGCGGCGAACACAGACGGCATTTTGTCTACGGCGCAGGCCGATGCTGCCGTTCTCCCCGGGCAGACGCTGCTCAGAGACGGAGACCATATCGTCTTCTGCGGAGATTCGATCACGTGCCATTCGTGGAAGAATGCGTCAGGGTGCTGCCATCTTGTCACGAACGCGCTCTCGGCTGCTGGGACGGCCAGGCGCGTGACGGTGACGGGGCTCGGATTCTGCGGCAACACCGTTGTCAACTGGCTCCACCGCGAGATGGCCACGCGCCCTGCCGACGCAAAGCCGGCGTTCTCGAACGAGCATGGAAATGAGTTTCCCGCGCAAGATGTCAAGAAGACCCTTGACGGTCGGGTTGACGTGTTGGCGGTGCTTCTCGGCATGAACGATATTCTCATGCCGGCGGTCGAGGAGGGCGAGAAGTCTCTTGACGAATGGATGGCCCGCTACCGCGAGCTGGCGGCGAACCTGCGCAGCCGCACCCATGCGCGTGTACTCCTGCTTGGCACGTTCACGCCGCTCACGGCCGATCCCGACGGGCCGAAGAACAAGGTGCGTGAACTGATGAACGAACGAGTGCGGAAACTCGCGGCCGAGCTGGGCGCGCATGTGTGGGAGGCGGGGCCAGCCGCATACGAGACTATCGTCGAAACCCGCCGCCGCGATCCGGCGTATCGGGAAGCGCCGGACTTCGTGCATCCCGGCAAGCTCGGGCACATGGCGATGGCGGCGGCGTTCTGCCGCGCCGTCGGCGAACCGAAGGCGGCGGAATACCTCGACAAACGCCGTGCAGAACTTCTGGACGAGATGCTTCCGCCCAAGCCGGCGGTTTCGTATCGGCTTTTCCCGCGCAGCCTCGGCGAGTCCGACGCCGACCGTCTTGCGTTCGACCTCTGCTGGAATGTCTGCGGCATGGAAGCGGCGTCCGTGTCGCTTGATCTGCCCGAAGGGTGGACGGCGAAGCCGGCGAAATCGGTCGGCAAGGAAGGAACTGTGCGCCTCGTGGGCCGTCCCGACAGGCTTGCGAACATCGTGAAGATTCGTGCGACGGATGGAACGTCTTCGGCGTCAGCCGAAGTGCCGGTCGCCGCGCCGTGGCGAGTGACGACGGAGACAGGCGAATGCCGGCTTGCACTCGCCACATGGGATTATCTCGGCAAGTGTTCGTCGGGCTCCGTCGATCTTTTCCAGGTTCTTTTCGGGGGCAGAACGGATGCCGTAGTCGCAGAGCGTTGGATCGTTTGCGACAGGCCGCAGACGTTCGGATTCAGGATCGGCTCCGAGGCGTTCTCGGCGACGCAGGACTTTGTCGTGTCGCTCAACGGCGATCCGGTCTGGCGCGGAGATCTGCCGCGAGGCAGAAAACTTGTCGAGCCGGAGGTGAAACTCAATCTGCGCGTCGGTGTCAATGCGCTTTCGATTCGCGTTGGACATCGCGAGTGGCAGCGCCATTTCACCTTTGATCTCGTGCAGGCAGGCGGGGGCGATCCGTCCGTTCTTCGCTACAGCTGGAAACCGACCAATTGCCGCTGAGGCGCAATGCGTCACTAAACAGCGGAGTTTCTTCACCGAGTAACCCCGCTGTTCAGTGACGTATTACAATGGTTCGCAAATACTTGTTGAGGTGCGACCATGTAAATGTTATCATGATTCTCGTGACGAAAGGTTCTTCAGGATTTCATTATGAAGCAAACAACGAAAATCATCGTCAGCGCGCTGATCACAGCCTGTCTGGCGGAAACGGCGATGCCCGCGTCGGCAAATGACGCAAAGGCCTGGATGAGGCCCGAGAACTTGCGCTGGGCGTGCTACCAGTGGGAGAACAAGGTGCATTTCCGCCGCATGGGCGGGCCGCATGTCCCGTTCTGGTGCAACAGCACGTTCCTCGACGATTATTTCGAGAGGCTTTACAGCAAGGAGACCTTGCAGAAGTTCAAGGACATCGGCGTGACGTGCATAGCCACGTCCTTCTACAAGGGCTACGGGCTTGAGACCGAGAAGGAGGAAATTGCGCGGCAGGCCGGCGTCGTGCGGATGGCGCACGAAGTAGGGCTGAAGGTGCTCGGCTACATCAACTCGGACGCCTGCTACTATGAAATGCTCTTCAAGGAACTGCCGGACGCCAAGAAAATGCTCCAACGCGAATTCAACGGCAATTGGCGTAGGCCGGGCGCATCCTATTATCCACACAAGGCCAAGCTCTGCGTGGGCTGGCCGGGCTATCTGGAATGGATGAAGAAGGTCATCACGCGGGCTTTCGAGCTTGGCTACGACGGCATCCATTTCGACATGGCTCAGCAGGGATCTTGCTTTTGCGACGCCTGCACAAGGCAGTTCAGGGAGTATCTGGAAAAGAACATTCCCGACAGGACTCGGCTCGGCTTCACGGGCTTCGAGTACGTGGAGATACCGATGATCCTTTCCGTCTCCGCCTGGGACAAGAAACTTGGCCACGTGGAAATGACGGTCGATCCCATGGCGCAGGAGTGGATCAAGTTCAACGCCGAGCGTTTCTGCCGCGTCCGCAAGGAGATGTACGACTTCGTAAAGAGCTTCGGCGAGGACAAGTGCGTGGTCATCAACAATCCATGCTACAACGTCGCCGGCGGCGGCGATCCGCTGCGCTACAGGAATGCCGGCGACTGCTTCTACATCGAAAGCAACTTCCCGTATGCCATGAAGGACGGGAACATCCGCACGTCCGTCTTCAACTACAAGAACATGGAGGCGATGAACGTCGTTCCGATCCCGACGCAATGGCTGATGAAGGACGGCAAGGTCGCGCTGCCCGAGACGCCCAAGCAGATCGCCATCGGCGTCCTGGAAAGCGCCGTCTACGGCGGCGTTCCTGGCAACACGTGGAGCTGCCGCACGATCTCCGGCAAGAAGCTCCACCTCGACTACGCGGAGCTTACCGACGCCTACGCGAAGGTCATTTCCTTCCTGGACGCTAACCGCCGGATCTACGCCGGATCCAAGTCCCTGCCGTGCGTCACCGTCCTTTCCACGTGGGAGAACTTCGCATACAACCGCGACACCGAGATCCGCCATCAGGCGCTCAACACTATGATGTACACGCTTCAGCGCGCGAACATCCCGTTCCGCTACGAGTACGTCAACGACTTCGACCCCAAGACGACGACCGCGAAGGTTGTGATACTTTCGGATTGCCATGCGATCAGCAAGTCTGACGCCGGGAAGATCGTCGAATTCGTCAAGAACGGAGGTTTCCTGCTGGCAACGGGCGCGTCGGGCGACTACAACGAGAACGTGCTGCGGTATGCCGAGAACCTTTTCGACGGGCTGCCCAAGGAACGCTATGCCCGCCTCGCGCCGGCCCCCGAGAAGACATCCAGCGCGGCGCTCTACCCCGAGGTGTGGGGGAAGCACGTCACGAACTATCCAAAGGACTGGAAGAAGATCGTGGACGGCGTTCGCCGCTTCGCGGATCAATTCATGCCGTACACGACGGAATCGGACGACGGCGTGTTCATCGAGCCGCGAATCAACGCCGAGGGGCGGCTCTTCATCCACGTGCTGAACTTCTGGGACACGGAAAAGGCGTTCCGAATCACGCTGAAACGGGACATGCCGGTTCGGGCATGCGATTTCGACGGAAGCGCCGTCAGCATAGACGGCCGCACGGTATCGGGCCGCGTGAAGAACTATCTCGTAATCGATTGCGGAGAATGGTCTGCAAATGGAGGGGCAATTGCAAAAACATTGTGATTGCGGACGGGGCATGCCCCGCGAGTATCTATAGTTGGAGGGAGAATTGTATGAAACGAATGACGTTTGCGTTGGCGGTTGCCTGCGTGGTGGTGGTGTCCGGCGAGGCGTTCGCCGCAGAGCCGGCGGACGATGTCTGGCTGGATTTCGGTGGTGGCTTTGAACAGAAGGTGTCGAAGTTTTTCGCCGCCGAGGTGTCGAAGGAGACGGGACGCCGCGTGCGTGTGGTGCCGTCGCCGTCCGACGAGGACGGGTGGAAATCTCTCCGCCGTTCCGTGAAGGGCGCCATCTGGTGTCCGGATGCAGAAGCGTGCGCCGCATGGACGAACGCCGTCGCCGAACTTCATGCGCGGTTCGACTCGATGCGCATAGCCTTGCGACAGCCGGAATTGCGGCTGTATTTCAGCGAGGTCCTGTCTTCGGCAGGTCCGGGCGCGGCGGGTTGGAACGATGCTTTGACGCGTTTCGACATGGAAGAGCCGAAGGCGGAGATGGTGCCGGTTGATGACCTCGTCGGAAAGGAATCGGAGCAGGTGGCCGTGGCGCTTGCGAAGCGTCTGGCGGCCTGGGCGCTGCACAACGAGTACGGGCGTCGCGACGTGGCGGTATTGCGGGCACGGCCGCTGCCGGTCATTCCCGCAGGGACGTTCGATCCTATTGCGTGGGTTGAGCGCAAGATCGCTGCGGGCGAACAGACGGTCGTCGTGCCGGCCGGGCAGTACGATGTTGACAGAAAGGACGGACGGTATCTTGTTTTGAAGGATCTCAAGGACGCCACGATCGACTTCTCAGGATCGTTTCTCCGTCTGCGGACGCACGGCATGCCGTTCCAGCTCGTGAACTGTCGCAACGTCACGATCCGCAATCTGACCATCGATTTCCCCTGGACGCTTCCGTTCTCCCAGGGCATCATCGAGGAGATCGGCCCGCAGGGCGAGTGGGACATTCGCGTGGCGAACGGGTATTGCGAGAAACCGGCTTGCGGATGGCCGGTTCAGGCGTATGACCGGAAGACCGGACTGCTCACCAATCCGATGGTATCGGCGCGCCCCTTGAAGGTGGAGGCTCTCGGCGCCGGGCGCATCCGCATCTCCGGCGGAAACCGCAAGGCCGAGAAGGTCGGCGACGTTGCGGTCTGGCGTTGCGCGAAGAACAACGGATACGGTCCAATGAACGTCGGCTGCGGGGAATGCACGTTCGAGAATATCACATGGTACACGATGCCGGCAGACCGTGGGCTTCGCGAAATCGGAGGCCCCGGCGGGAATGTGTATCGCCGTTGCCGCCTAGTGCCTTGTCCGCAGCTGGACGATCCGGTCGCGCGCGAAATTCCGCGGTTCCGGAGTGGCAGTCACGAGGGCTTCAACAGTCGTGGCATGGGCCGCGGGCCCGTCTGCGACTTCTGCGAGGCGGAGTATCATACCGACGACGACGTGAACATCAATGGCGGTTATTGGGTCGTTCTGGAGGCGGAAGGCACGAAGGTGCGCGCCACGTGTTCCGAACTCTATCTCGACACTTTCGCCTGCGGACCGGTTCAGCTGATGATGCCCGACGGAACGGTGCCGGTCGATACCCCGGATGTCATAGCCTTCCGGAAGGAGGGCAAGCCGACCGAAGAAGAGGTGAAGCGGGTGATTGACGCGGGGCTCAACTGGCATGTGGCGGACAAGTTGACCGTGATCTTCCAATTCACGCTGGCGAAAGCCGACGGACGTTTTTGCCCCGGAACGGTTTTCGTGCCCCAGAATGCCGCAGGCAACGGCTATCGGTTCTCGAACTGCGTATTTGGACGTACGCGGGCTCGCGGCATCATCCTGAACGCCTCGTACGGCACGGTCGAGAATTGCCTGTTTGACATGATGAGGGGAGAGGGAATCCGCGCCTCGGCTTCCTATCCGTGGCTTGAGGGCGGCTGCTGCCGTGGCGTGACGGTACGCGACTGCACGTTCAACGGGGTGGATTGCCATTTCGGCGCCAAGTTGCCGAACAAACGCAAGCTGACGGCCGAGGGCCATCGCGATATCGTTGTCTGCGACAATGTCTTTCGCGGGGAATCACGCCTGTCCGTTGAGGGTTGCACGGGTCTGACGACGGAAGGGAATACGTTCGACGTCGGCGAAAAGAGGGGAGTTAAGCTCTTGAACGTCCGCCCTACTTGTCTGAAGCATGTAGTGGCATGCTTGTCGCTTGCATGCGTTGCACATGCTGCGGCACCTGCGTGGTCGGGTGCGGACATGAAGGCATGGTCGCGTTGTTCGCAGTGCAAGGTCGTCCAAGTCACTGCAGAGGGCATGGAGGTGGATATCACTGGGAACGACTCGCAGCTGTACGCCTCGTGCGAGCCGTTCGTACCAAAGGGCAACCACTACGTGTACGTCCGCGCGAAGGCCGCCGTGTCAGGAACGGGGCAGCTGTTCTGGATGGCCGAGAAGTCGCCCCAGCCCACATGGCAGCGCCATGCGGACTTTGACATTGTCGGCGATGGACAGTGGCACACGTACCGGCTCCGTCCGTTCTGGACGAGCGACGGGCGTATCACGGGACTGCGCCTCGACTTTCCTTCGTCCGCCGCCGGGACACGGGCGACGGTTGCCGAGGTACGCGTGGTTGAGGAAGGCGAGGAACTTGCCGTGGACACCTCTCGCCAGACGGGGGTGATGCTCGACGTCGCCACGACGAATGTCGAGTACGCGACGTTAGTATGGGGCGGCCATAGCGTCACGGGATTCGCGATGTACGGGTTCGCCACGGCTGCCGACGGGCGTCCACACACCTATTGGTTCAATCTTGCCAAGTTGCAGTCGCATCGCTCCAAGCGGAGAGAGCGTGACTGGCTGGGATTGATCGACCGCTTCTACGTCAGGCAGATACTCAAGGGACAGGATCTGCCGGTGAAGAACCTCAGGTTCATTTCAGGGAAGCCGGATATTCCGCCCGATCCCGCAGTGACGTCCGTGAGGCCGATGGAGGCCGTTCCCCGCGCGGGGCGTCCGCTGGAACTAGAAGTCGTCATGCGCAACTACGGCACGCATCCCGTGCGGGGACTGTCGTTTGCGCTGGACGGGTTGCCGCCCGGCGTGGCGGTGGCGCGGCCGGAGGAACTTAAGCCGGCTGGGGAGATAGGAGGCGCCCCCGGATTTGACACTGTCTGCGGATCGGTAGGCTCACCATTGTCTAGCGAACGGCGTTTCCGCATCACGCTCTCCGATCCCGGCGTCGGGGAATTCACGGCCGGATTGACGGTGTCGGCCGAAGGCGTCCGGCCGTTCCGCACGCCCGTCTACGTGAAGGTCCTTCCGTCGCTCAACCTTCCCAAGGCGGACTATCCGCCGGAGCCGAGGCCTGTTGACACTGCGCCTTACGAGGTGGGGGCGTTCCTCTTCCCGGGATGGACGCTTCACAAGTGGCACACCATATGGAGCCGGGCGCCATGGCGCAAGCCGCTGTTGGGCTGGTATGACGAGACGAATCCCGAGGTGGTCGACTGGCAGATCAAGCACCTTGTCGAGAACGGCATATCATACGTGTCGGTGTGCTGGTACTGGAAGAAAGGCGTGCAGAGCCTCAACCATTGGATGACCACGTTCCAGAAGGCGCGTTATCGGCGCTACCTGAAATGGTCGTTGATGTGGGCGAACCATATCCCGAAGGATTCGCATTCGGAGGCGGATCAGGAGAAGGTCACGCGGTTCTGGATAGAGAACTATTTCTGCCAGCCCGAATATCAGCGGATAAACGACATGCCGGTGGTGGGCATCTGGTGCCCGGACAACATGGATCGCGATCTGGGGCCGGGCGGATGCCGCCGTCTGCTGGAAATCTCGCGCAAGGTCGCCCGCGAGGCCGGCTACAAGGGGATATGGTTCGTGGCCGTGCGCTCGCCCGACGGCATCACCGGCGAAGACTTCATCGGCAAGTTCAAGGAGCAGGGATTCGACATGACATACTGCTACAGGTTCTTGGGGGCTTCGGATCCGAAGGTGCCGAGACGGGGCCGCGGCGTTTGCGATTACGGCGACATCGCCGCCGCGAGCCTGCCCCACTGGCGCGCGTTGCACAGGACTGGCATCCTGCCGTTCCTGCCGAGCATCTCCACAGGCTTTGACAACCGGCCTTGGATCGGCGAGCGTAGCGCGTCGGACGGCGGCACATCGGCAACGACAAACATCACGGTGGAGTCGTTCGCGCGCATCTGCAGCGACGCCAAGCGCTTCTCCGACGAAACGGGCGTGCGCATTCTTCAGGTCGGCCCGCTCGACGAATGGGGCGAAGGCTCCATCGGCTATCCGAACTCGCAACACGGATTCGGCATGCTTGAGGCCGTGCGTAACACCTTCGGCAAGAAACCGGAAAGCGGCTGGTCCGTCAACTGCGCGCCGGTCGACGTGGGACTGGGGCCGTATACCGCGCCTTACGTGGCGCCGATGGAGAAATAGAAAAACTATTGCCATTGCGCCGGGGGCGGGGATTATGGTATCATATGTGCGTTGGGCATGTGGTTTGCCCATGACTTGAAAGGATGTCTCAAATGGTACTGAACGGTGGACTGATATTCTTCGCCATAGTCGCGATCGTCGTGATCGTGGCAATACTCAAGACTGCGGTGATCGTGCCGCAGAAGACCGCGTATATCGTAGAGCGTCTCGGCAAATACCGCTGCACGCTTGAGGCCGGCTTCCATATCCTGGTGCCGTTCTTCGACCGCATCGCGTATCGCCACTCCCTCAAGGAGCAGGCGATAGACGTGCCGCCGCAGGAATGCATCACCAAGGACAACATCGCCGTCTCGGTGGACGGCATCCTCTACATGCAGGTGATGGATCCCGTGAAGGCCTCCTACGGCATCGGCAATTACCTTTTCGCCACCACTCAGCTTGCGCAGACGACAATGCGTTCCGAAATGGGCAAGCTCGATCTCGACCGTTCCTTCGAGGAGCGCATGACGATCAACGCGGCCATCGTCGCCGCCGTGGACAAGGCTTCCGATCCCTGGGGCATCAAGGTGACGCGCTACGAGATCAAGAACATCACTCCTCCGCGCACGATCCGCGACGCCATGGAGAAGCAGATGCGCGCAGAGCGCGAGAAGCGCGCCATGATCGCGGAGTCCGAGGGCGAGCGCCAGGCGAAGATCAACCGTGCCGAGGGCGAGCGCCAGCAGGCTATTGCGCTCTCAGAGGGCGAGCGCGCGCGGCGCATCAACGAGGCCGAAGGCCGCGCGAAGGAGATCACTCTCGTCGCGGAGGCGCAGGCGGAGGGAATCCGCAAGGTCGCCACGGCCCTGAACGAGCCGGGTGGCCTCAATTCCGTGAACATGCAGCTTGCGCAGCAATATCTCACGCAGTTCGGCAATCTCGCGAAGACGAACAACACCATGATCATACCTTCCGATCTCGCGAACGTCGCCGGCGTGTTGAAGACGTGCACATCTATCGTGAAGGGCTGATGGCATAGGCCGTGCTTGATTTCCAGAACATAGCCGTCCATTATGGCCATCAGGATGTGCTTTCAAACGTCACCTTCCGCGTCAACAAAGGCGAGCGCGTGGGGGTGGTGGGGCCGAATGGATCCGGGAAATCGACTCTTTTCCGCATCATCCTCGGCGAGATGTCCGTTGACCGCGGCGAACTCATCATCGAGGAAAAGCCGCGCATAGGCGCCACCCGCCAGCATCCGGAGCCGGATTCACCGGACGAGACGCTGCTCGAATACTCCTTAAGGGGCGTTCCCGGCTTCCACGAGCTTGAGGCCCGGATGCAGGCGCTGGAGGAGAAGCTTGACGGCGGAGATCCGGAGGTTTTGAGGGAATACGGCGAAGTCCAGACGGAGTTCGAGCATCTTGGAGGATACGACCTTGAGACTCGCGTCAAGGTCGCTCTCGGCGGTCTTGGATTCGCGGTTGAGGAGTTCACGAAGCCTTTCGCGAGCTTTTCCGGCGGATGGCGCATGCGCGCGGAGTTGAGTCGCGTCCTCGCGTCGCAGCCCGACCTCCTTCTCCTCGACGAGCCTTCCAACTACCTCGATCTTCCGGCCGTCGAATGGCTGCAGAAGTTCCTGAAGCAGTTCCCCGGCACGCTCATGCTCATTTCGCACGACCGTTTTCTTTTGAGCACTCTCACGAGCATAATCGTGGAGGTCGACGCCGGCACATGCACGCGCTACGAGGGCGATCTTGACTGGTATCTCAAAGAACGCGAGATCCGCTACCAGCATCTCGTCCAGGCGAAGGAGAACCAAGACCACCATCGCGAGCAGCTTCAGCGCTTCGTCGATCGCTTCCGCGCGCAGGCCACCAAGGCCGCGCAGGCGCAGAGCCGCCAGAAGCTCATCGACAAGATAGACGAAGAGCGCATAGTGCTGCCCAAGCGCTACTCGCGCCGTGGACGTCTCCGTCTCGCCGATCCGCCGCCGTCGGGCATCGAGATGTTCCGCGCGGAGCACATGTATTTCACCTATGAGGAGGGGAGCGACAATCCGCGATACGTGCTGAAGGACGTCTCCTTCAACGTTACGCGCGGCGACAAGATCGCGCTAATCGGATACAACGGCTTGGGCAAATCGACTCTCATGCGGCTTGTGGCCGGCACTCGCGTTCCGACTTCCGGCAAAGCCGTGATAGGGCATAATGTGGTTCCGGGATACTTGAGCCAGGAGTTCGCGGAGACAATCCCGCCCGACATGAGCGTGTACAATGTCGCGAAAGGCGCCTGGCAGGGCGCGACGAACATCACGGGCGAGAAGAACTTCCGCAATCAGCTCGGGGCGTTCGGATTTGACGAGAACGACGTCCTGAAGGCCGCCGGCGTCCTCTCCGGCGGCGAAAAGATACGCCTTGCGTTTCTGCGGCTTTTTCTCCAGACTCCGAATTTCCTTCTTCTCGACGAGCCCACGACGCATCTTGACCTCGACGGGCGAAAGTTGCTTCAGGACGCTCTGCAGGCGTACAAGGGGACAATACTGCTTGTTTCGCACGACATCGAATTCGTCCGTGCCGTTGCCACGTCCGTTCTTGAGATAACGCGTGCCGGCATACGCCAGTTCCCCGGCGGCTATGACTACTACTGCGAGAAGAAGGCGCAGTTGTCCCCAAGGGTTGGCGAAGACGAGAGGCCTCGCGGAAGCGGTGCGCCTGCTGCCTCTTCGCCTGACGGCCAGACGGCGAAGCTCACGTCCAAGGAACTGCGCCAGCAGCGCGCCGCCGAGCGTGCCAAGATCGCTCCGCGCGTGAAGGAGCTCAAGCGCCGCGTCGAGACAGCCGAAAAGAAGATCGACGAACTGCAGGCGGCGCTTGATGCTGCATCCGAGGAGCTTTTCAACCCCAAGCCCACGACTGATTTCGCAGAGGCCAACCGAAAGGTGCGCACGTTGCAGTTCGAGATAGACCGCTACACGGCCGATTGGGAAGAGGCCGCCTCGGAGCTGGAGTATCTTCAGGGAAGCTGACGTGCTATTGAGAGGACAAATAGCCATGCCGCAACAGCAAGCTGCAGGAACATATAGCAAGTTTGACATGTGCACGAAACGCGGCAGACAGGCGTTCGTCGATGTCAACTACGAACGCGCCGTTGAGGTGGTCTGCGCGGCAAATCGAGCATCTGGCGCCACGCTTCAGCGGAACATGGGTATTCGCTACATTGACGCCGTGCGCCTCATGGACGAATTGGAGAGGCGCGGCGTCATCGGTCCCGAGCGTCCCGGCTGGCCGACAAGGGAGATTTTGATAGGAACAAAGAATGGTAGGGTCATGCGTCCCGCGTGACCGCGACGGTAGGGCGGTTTCGACGAAACCGCCGCCTCGCCGGATGGTGTGCCAGAGAAAAATTGGGGAACCTCTCAAAAATTGGGGAACCTCCCAATTGTTGTTTTCGCGCGCACGCGCGCGAGAGATATGATATAATATACACATCAAATCAAGCAACAAGGAACAGAGATGTCCGAAGACAACGTGACCGACAACGAAAACGCAGCCGAAGAGGCTCAGCAGACCGGCGAATACAATGCCGCCAACATATCTGTCCTCGAAGGCATGGAGGCGGTGCGCAAGCGTCCCGCCATGTACATCGGCGACACTGGCGAGCGCGGCTACCATCATCTCGTCTATGAGGTGGTGGACAATTCCATCGACGAGGCGCTGGCCGGATTCTGCTCGCAGATCGACGTCACGATCAATCCAGACGGTTCTCTCACCGTCACGGACAACGGGCGCGGCATCCCTGTGGACATGCACCCTACGCAGCATCGCCCGGCAATCGAGGTGGTGCTCACGATTCTCCACGCGGGCGGCAAGTTCGACGGTTCCAACTACAAGGTCTCGGGCGGTCTGCACGGCGTTGGCGTGAGC